>Ga0123352_10005117_pt1 | contig 19615 bp, 12 predicted proteins | sample TergutLab28metaG_FD_89700 | JGI IMG/M metagenome (GOLD analysis project Ga0123352, IMG submission 89700) | Labiotermes labralis P1 segment gut microbial communities from Petit-Saut dam, French Guiana - Lab288 P1 | ecosystem: Host-associated > Arthropoda: Insects > Digestive system > Gut ... | reverse complement strand
TCTGATCTCGAGACATGACCATGTACTTAGTTTTATCAGCACTTACTTCCAGTCCAATCTCCCTAGTAGCAACTACTAAAGCTTCTGCGTTTTCCTTTAAAGTATGTATACCTCCTCCCAGTATATTAACATCATCGGCATAAGCCAGAAGCTGATGTGTACCATTTAGTTTCAAGCCCTCCTAAATGGTACACATCAGCTTCTGGCTTATGCCGATGATACACATCATTAACACAGTGGTGCTTGTAATGGTGTCTCAGCATGCTACCATGGGATATACGTGAAATTTTGTATATCACTCAATCCCATTCCATACTTCAAAGCTGGACTACCATGGATATAGATTTTGTTGCCCAAAAAATCTGGCAGCTCCAAACATAAAGTCACTCTCTCTTTCCCATTGGTGTATTCAAAGAAACACTCAGAAAATGTAAAAACAAATGTTAGACTTTGCGTATAAGGCGACCCCTACTGTTTTGTGTGGCTATTTCCAGGGGGGGGAGGGGGGGATTTCTAAGAACGTTTGCCGTCATAATTATTAAATCTTAAAAGAAAAAATCCATCGCAATGTCCAGCATAATTCAAAGCCGTAACAAAGTACGATGGAACAAAGTTGATTCTGGTTTCGATTTAATGATCACTGAATATGGACGCCTAATTCTTTTACGCTTGTTTCTGCGAACCGTGCGGCATTCATCTCATATCAGTGGTTACGTATGGAAATTCATTATGGGAGCTACGGAATTCAAGCAGGTGAGATTTGTGTTAGAAGGTCCGTTTTGTGACTCCTGGTGCCACGCAGGTGAAGACAAGGCCCAGTTATCTGCCGTCTTGTTGCACTGAATTTGTACGTGTAAAACATACAGGGTTATTCAGAAGTAATACGAGTATATTGTATATTTATTTATTTATTTATTTACTGCAATTGGATTGTTACCCGGTGGTTATTTTACATGTAAACAAAACATGAAATTGGTTACTATTAGATTTAATTCGGGAGGGCTACATGAGAAGCATGTAGTGGCAACTTGTAATCTTGGGAATCATCTCAGCAAGTACACGTCAATATTATGTGGGGGTGACAGTATCGGTCGCTGTGAGAAAAAAAGGTATTATGTCTAATTCTCACTGGTTAGCGAGACAAGAGCTGATGGAATTTCCAGACGTAACTGCAGTAGATATTTTATTGTCGGGTTGGATGAAGAGCGAATCCCCCCCCCACGAAGTGCTAGCTCGCATTTTGGATGCTGCTGTCTGCGTAAAGAAACATGAAGATCAACACAGACGGAAAACACGCGATATATGCAAGGTGTATTGAGTTTGCCGGTGTGATTTGGGAACATTTATTGTAAACCGTATCAAATGTGTCATTTTCGTCTAAAACATGTGTCGTCTAAACGCTGAATGAAATGAAATGAAATTAAAGCTAACAATAAGTAATTTCTCTTTATCATCCACAATGCCTTTGTATTTGCAGATTCACAACAGTTCTATCTCGATAACCACTCACAATTAGACGACACATGTTCATATGCACTTTATTCTCACTGTGACCGATCGACTGACCTTTCCTCCTGAATCATCCCGTATAATTATGCTGTGTAACAAACCAACAAATGCACGTCAATAGTATGGTTTAGTGATGTGCATTTTTTCGTTTGATACACAGTATATATATATTCTTTAATGCACGGATATGGATCATATAAAGTTCACCCCGTATATATCTACATACAATATGACTAAATGTGCTGCTACAACACAACAGTGTACTTATTCGCATTTAAAACTTCTATTTTCGAGATAAATGAACAAAAGACACCGAATGTTCCAGAACTGTTAGGCTACGTGTTCACTTCCGGCTTGTTTCATTTACCATTTCAGACTTACATCGGGAGGACTGAGGTAAACTATGCAAGTCATGAATCGGACCCTTTCGTTCCAGACTGCAGAATGGTTTCTTGTAATGAGTGACGACGCTACTGTTGGTACAGGTGTGGATAACACATGCTTGTGTTTTGGAAGAAACACGCTTATAATAGAAGTAAACTGTACTTAGAGAACTCATAACATACCTGAACAGTAACTATGAGCTCATTCATTGGTGTCCTTACATAATTTACACAAATTTCCTTGCCGTGGCAGTAATAGTAACGTCATTAATAAAGGTAAAGGTCGCCCAATGACAGCCCTATGGAGGCACCGTGAGGAGGCAGAGGTATAACTACAACCCATTATTAACCTCGTTGCTGAAAGGGGGCGGGTGGTCAGCACCACGCTCCGATCGTTTTAATCTCGGGAAGATCCGGTATCCATTGTACAGAGGGCTGGGTGGGCATCGGAACCGGTTTGGATGGGCACGGAAAATCTCGCTTCCACCGAGATTCGATCTCCTAAACCGTCCAGGCAACAACCAGTCGTTATGCCAACTAGGCTATACCGGCCGCCCAGACTTCATTAATGCTGCATATTAATTTGCCGATTCACTTACTGTTTATTTCACTCTCTGAAGCATTCGTCTCAATGTCATTTATGTGTTCACGACCTGTCTTAAAACACAGGGTGACAAGGCTAGTCAGTTATTTCTGTACAGGGAAATAATCTTGGGATTAGTCAGAGCATTAGTAAACATTAAAGACACTGTGGGAAACGCAGATTCTTAATGTTAATGCAGGGTACAGAATGCAGTAACCACCGGCCACAATAATCGCACGGTTAAGGGCGTAATTCTGTTCTCCCTTCCCTACCCTGACAGATCACGGTCTCCAATATAGCTCGGGACAAAGGCGAGTGTGTTATCCTTTTATGTGGAGACCTTAAGGCGGCCGAGCCCTCGTCCAAGGAATCCTACCAAATGCCCATACAGGTTAGAACTACTGGAAATCCGACATCGTGTGCAAAACAGGACTGTAGGCGCGGCTGAAGGAGAAGAACGCACCCCACAAACAACTGTGCTTGGAGTTGAGACTACATACAATCTAATAGCGGACGATAAGTCAAAAATAAGTTGGAAAGGTTGTGTCCTATTCTGATGTACTACACCGGATTTTGCGCGGAGGAACTCGGGAAAAGCACGAAGAGCCTCCGGCACGAAATTGTATCCCGGGAGCTGCCGAATATGCAGTGTGTGTCCTGCCCACTCGGCAGTGACGCTTGCTAGTACCGCAAAGTGACTGAGCTACCAGGCAGCATCACGATAACGGCACTTTTAAAAGTGTGGTAACACCAAAACAATTACACTATCAAAAGAAAGCTTTCTCTGTGCATACCATGACCTTGGAACTAGATGAGGATGGATGGTAAACTACACGCCCCATCCGTTTTATCTCCGGTGCAAGAACCGCCGGTATCCACTGAGCAGCATTCAGGGTGGACCCTAGAGCTAGTCTGGACGCTTTGGTGAAGAAATTAATGTCTTGCCCCTACCGGAATTCGGGTTGTCTAACCCGTAGTCTGGTGACGGTAACGTCTGCGCTCCTCCGGCTCCCGATATGGCAGATAATATTAGCATAACACTGTTAAAACACAATCCCCACCCGCATCTGCAGAACACTAATGCACTTACAGGAAACCGAAGCTCAGTAACATTTCCCTGCAACATATGTCAGCCTGTATACTATATTACAATGATTCCCAAACCATGGTCCGTGGACTCCTCGGGTTTCCAGGAGCCCTGCGCGTACCTATAATAATAGCGCACTTTAATTTCACAAAATTCTTCAATATGCGATATTGTGTGAGGCGAGATTGCGAATTGCTACAATTTTGCGACACAGTAAATTCGCAATGCTGCTTACGCAGTGTACTTATAAAAAAAAGTAATTAGCGAACTAAACAAGACACAATAAACCTTACTCGAAACGAAAGAACTCAGATGAATTACGCTACCCTTCACCGTGTTTCAGAAGACTCTTCTATGATTTTAGACTCAGATAAACGTGTTCCACCTCATTTCATTTTAATACAGGCTATGCGTTTCACTCATCTGGGATTCCGTCAAGTTTTATAGTAACCACAGTCCTCGGCAGCCAGCCTTTCGGGAAACACTGCTATATCAAATTCGTATGCAAACATTACAAGTTGCATTAGTCGGCGTGACGATCAGGCTAAGGGAATGGGCAACCAAAGAGTCATGGGCCGATTCCCGGCAGCGGTAAGATGTTTCACTTTCAGTAAAGCAGCAACTCAGCACCTCTCTTCAATGGATACAGAACACCAGAGGGAGGGACATGAATCTGACCTGTCAGCTTTACCTACTGTCATGAACAAGGACGCGTGAAACTGTATCTCCACTCTCCCTTATGCCATAATGTCGTGGCGCTTCATTAACCATTTAAACGCCGAATCAAATCCCATCTGCCATTTATTGGCATTATTAGGAGCTCACCATATTCTCCACGTTAGCAGGATAAGGGTTAATCACGACAATTTTACCTTTATTTACTCCAAAAAAATAAAACGTGTTTAATGAAGTACACACACAGCATTTCATAACCCATTTCCTGCTGCTCATCATTTTCATCATCTCGAAGCTGGGTCTCATCTCTCTGAAAGAATGTTGACAGGAAGCCTTGATGTACCGGAAAGATACATCTCTGATCCTCACATGGTATGTTGAGGTCTATGCCGAAAACACTCGTGTTTATGTTCTGCTATATAGCGCGCGGCATTTGGTCATCAAAAGGAGGGGAAGCAAAAAGTTCTAGAGATGGACCAAGCAAGCACTGAATAACATAATATTAGTCTGTATAGAATAGAGAGATGTTGGACTCCCAGAGCGAAGTCTGTACGTATAAAGGGCCCTACATTTCTCTTGCCACACAGACCGGCGCTATTCAGCTTTTGATGAAAACAGGAGACCCTTCTGGTTAGCGTACACAGGAGTTAGAAGCATCTAAGGAGCATAGCGACTGCTCGTACCTGGTTCAAACGTACGATTCGCAGAAGAGAAGAGCGTTCACAAAAGTGACGAAAACGTCGCGTACGTCTTCACAAATTTCAGTGCTTTAAGGATCTCATGCTCTGATATCCACATTAACTCAGCACAGCGAGTCGTTGAGGAGAATGCGGCAAATTCTATCTGATTCTTCTTCTCCAAAACTTGCACACTGATGACTAAAGTCATTTTATACTCACAGAGGTCTACAGAAAATATTCGTTAACCCTTCGAAATTCAGTGGTATGTACCAGGAAATTTAACGATGACAAATTCTGCATTGTGCCCAAAAAAGAACATTTATAAGTATCGCACATTTCTCACAATTAGCAGCGATTTCGGGCCTTAATAGAATGAACAGATAGGTTTCTGTAGAGGTAGGAACTAAATTTTTAAATGGTAATTTCATTCTTCAAACTGGCATTGGCATATTTTTTAGGGGCGTTCGCAAAATTGCGAAAAACAACTATTGGCTTCGTTATGTCTGCATTTCCGTCTGATCGGCCATCTGTCAGCAAGGAACTCGGCTCCTACTGGGCGGATTTTCGTGAAATTTGATATCTGAGTATTTTTCGAAACTCTATCGATAAAATTAAACATTCACTAAAATCTGACAAGAATAAAGGATACTTTACATGGAGACCGATATACATTTTTATTATATCTCGTTCAATTCGTCTTAGAATGAGACTGTTTCAAAGCTGTAGAGAAAATCGAGACACATTTTATGTTCCATAACTTCTTCCAAAATTGTGCCGTTTATGAAATAATGTGGAAAAATACTGTAGAGGCGGACAGGCCACAGATGACAATATGGCGCATGCGCATTGCATGCTGGATACCTAAGGCTACAAATCCATATTCCGAATGTATAATATTTATTGTTTTTCCACTACGACAATGATTGCACAAATGCGCGTCAATGTTGCGTTGCACGTATACTGCCTGCCTTTTTTTCAGATTACTTCGATTTTCCCTCGTAAGTATCATTCGGCCATTCTTTCACACTCAAATTTGTCTTAATGTTACTCTTATCGGAAGGGAAAGCGGGCGAGGCCTGGAAAATTTCGATCAAGGCAAGGATCTTGCGGATATATGGTGGCATTAGTCTTTAAAGGTACAATGAATCTCTAGACTCGTTTGATTTTCACAGAACACAAGAAATCTTAGCTTTTCTTACTTTTTCTCGCCTACAAATTTTCTTCTTTCTTATTTCTCCACACATCTGCGTCTATTTTTGTTACTACCAGTTTTCACACTTCCCGCTTTCCAGTTCCTTAATATGCAGTGTATTCCGCAGATGCCGGTACACTGTAGTCCTCATATACTTCAGTTAAGTAAAACCCCTGTGGTCAAAATGCATCCTGCTAGGATTCTCACAGGAGACCAATGTACGCTTGACAGGGCAACAAACACATACTGAGCCATCAGTTGCTCAATGTAAAGGTATCACTTAAAACTGACACACTAAGCCCTTTTGACTCGTGACAACAGACATCCATATGCTCACGTTCGTCATTCTTCAACTATGTTAAAAATAAGTGCGAACGCTTCGGCGAACTGTACACACTTTTTTCCCGCCGTCAGTGCTCACTGGTTCTGTTTGTGCGCGGCTTACCATTGCATAGCACGGTATCTTCGTTTCGGCGTCTGTGAGGCCCCCAACCTGGAGAACACCCTGCCATCAGCTGACCGCAGTAGCTTTCCGTATGTTAAAGCTAATTTCCGCACGTGTATCATCGTCATTATTATGGAACTGTATACATGAAGAAGTGTGCTGGAACATGTTCTTGTGGGAGAGTAACAGGTGTTACTCATAAATTTGTACTGTACATATTAAGCTGGGTCCACACTTGTAACGTTACCGCGTAACGTAACACCGTATCGTGACAGTGTGGAGGGGACTCGTGACTGCGTAACGTATCAGAAGTTGGTTACTTGGTCACGTGACCAAGTAACGAACTTCTGATACGTTACGCAGTCACGAGTCCCCTCCACACTGTCACGATACGGTGTTACGTTACGCGGTAACGTTACAAGTGTGGACCCAGCTTTACCGGTACGTGATATACTTAAGCCAGGGGTGCTGTTCAGTTTTGGTGTTAAAACACTGGGTTCATATTAGAAGTAGGCCCATCACGGTTAGAGTGAAAGGAGGCGTGGTTTGTTGTGTATCAGCCGAAACATGTCGCATTAAAATCATGCAACATACTAAAAGAATTTAATTGTGATTGAAAGCCATTATCATCAGACAATGTGTAGAAGGGTCTGGAGTCAGGACCGCTGACAGCGGGTTTGGGTCCGGTGACAAAAAAATTTTCGGGCGAAGGGGTTAAAATTTGTTTACACTACATCTGAAGGACTTAACTCTCAGTTTCAGGGTGAATTGGGCTTGGCCTGAAAGGGTTAATTTGTACAGTTGACAAATAATGACACTACCGGGAGAGACAAAAAACATATGCAACTTAATGGGGCGCCGGGCCCCTTTCTGGATCTCCAGGCCTCGGTAATTTGTACCAGCTTCCCTTCTCCCTCTCGACGGCACTTCCTGGAGTTTTCCAGACCTCCTTTATTCTTGTAAGGTTCTGAACAATATGAGAAATTTCAAATTTCTTGACGCATAAGTCCATTTGTTTGGACTGTCTACGTAGGTAAAAGATAAGGTACATATCAATATCGGTCTTAAGTCGTAGTTTACAAACATTCCTCTCTATTTCACGCACTGTGTAGCGCATAGGGTTGTACAGACAACTGAGACCCCTGTGTTTCGTCTCTCTATGTAAGCAGTGCCAAGCAAGCATTCAGTGTGTTGTTTAGCTCTTCTTCATGATGGTACACAAATATTGTGGTTGTCCTTTCTTGTACAGTACCTGCACCCCTCCTGTTTTTGTATTCTCTGCATTACTGCATTAAATAATTCTCATTACTTTCCCTTGTACAGTATGACTCATAATTTGGTAAACAGCAGTCATGGAGATTTACTTTCTGGCACTGCAATAGCCTGTCTGCGTCAAATGGCCCACGGTTTGTTTATCTCAGCACACAATATTAACGCGCAAAGGGTATGCTATTCAAATCTGTATCTTCCTCCGACAATACCAGGAATACCGTGGCACGGATCGTGATGTTGCATTCACATACCTTTGCAACTTGAAACAGAAATCAATCAGTTGTTACGGAATGGAAAGACAGAACGACCGGCTCCAAGGAGCAGAGTTCTTCTTGAAAAGCAGATAGCTCAGTGTACAGGCCACTAACTGCGTCTTAATGCAACACAAAGGTTCACTGCCACATCAATCCAGTACAATACCCACAACATATTTTGTTAGGATTCATATGAATACGAATCCTACCATCGAGATCTTGATCTACCGATGTGCCTCATCCCATTAGGCTTTGCGACTGATTTTTTTTATTACACGTCTCTTTTCTCCGACGCGCATACATGCTACTTTAATCCGATACTTAGGACTTACTGACTATGATGACATTTGATGACTAACATAAATTATCACTCCGTTATGCGGTTTTATTAACCTCGTGTTACTTTCTCCCTCTTGTGTTAAAATACTCTCTCCAGCAACGCGATACAATAAATAAAATATCAAACACGACAGTCTCTTTACCTCGGAAACGAAATTCTTGACATTCGAAACATCAATTTCAAATGTTAAAAATTAAAGAATTAAAGAGCACCTGAGATGAATCAGTTGCTAACTGACACCATGACAGTATAGTCGTTCCTGACGGGCTACTAGTTTTTCATTTAGCCAAAAAATTCTCCGAGTTTTGTAAAACATAAAAGTTCAGTACCTAGCTCACAACAGCCTGCAACTTATCCCTAACCTGAGTCAAATGAATCCAGTCCACACCCGCTCATCCTATATTCTTAAGATATATTTTAATATTATCCACCTGTCCTTGCCTAGGGGTTTCAGCGGTCCCTTTCCTTCATGATTTCCCCGCCAAAGCGCCTGAATTTATTTTAAACTCTATGCGTTTCGTGGCCGGGATTGCGTGGTCGGTGTAGCGACTTGCTATGGGCTGGAAGGGATCGAATCTCTTTGGTGGCTAGATTTTCTTTATCCGTCCAAACCGGCCCTGTGGCCAACCCATCCTTCTATACAATGGGTACCGGGTCTGTTTCTCAGAGATAGGGCGGCCGGAGCGTGGCCTTGACAACATACCCCATCAAGCGTCTCTTGTCCTTCAAGGCCTGTTATAAGATGAAATTCGCCATTACCTATATCTTCATACCCCACGCGTGTCACATGCTCTGCCCATATCATCCTCAATTTGATCATCCGAATAATATATAATAATACACAAGTCATAGAGCTAATTATTCAGATTTATCCAGTCTACTCTTTATTCCTACCTCTCAGGCCCAATTACCTTCTTCTTCACTCCATTCTCGAACACCCTCAGCTTTTGTTCTTCCCTTCAAATGTGAGACACCAAGTTTTACACCCATACAAAACACCAGGCACAATTATAGTTTGTTTATTTTCATCTTGTTCTTAGATATGAGAAGGAAAGACTATAGATTCTGTAGTGAACTGTAAGCCACTAATCAGCATCTAACATCTCCATGCACGCACTTAATCCAATACTTCGCTAAATAATACTGGGCCTGTTTCTCGTTCATCGCCGCGAAAACAAATTTTAAATTATTTCATCTGAATAGCTTAGAATCTATGTTTAGAAGTGTGCACTTACGTAGATATGTATAGTTACACAATTTACTCCGTCTTTCCATCAATTCCGTACGCAATTTACACCGAATATTCTTTTCTGGAGCGCTTACTTTGTAGAGAGATACGTGTTTTGCTATTCGCCTCTTGTTCAGTTACTCGCAAAATATTACTTAACAGAACTGAAAAATAGAGTTGGTTGGAAATTTAAAAATTATGCATGCCAATTTACTTCTAAATTTTGCTAGGTACCCCAGTTCGGATCCCCAACGGAGGGGGTGGGGGGTGGAGAGTGGTGCCTCTAAGAGGAAATACCACGCCGTAAATTCTACAGGGAGAAGATCAGCTGGACCGATCGATAGAAAAATGAAGAAGTATTACACAGGGTAAAGATGGATGGGAATATCCCACATACAGTAAAAAGAAGGACGGCGAACTGGATTTGTCACACATTGCGTACGAACTGCCTTGTGAAACACGCTATTGAAGTAACGATAAAAGGGAGAGGAAGACGAGGAAGATGACGTAAGCAGCTACCGGATGACCTTAAGGGAAAGATACGATACTGGAAGATGAAAGAGTAGGCACTAGATCGCACTCTCTGGAAAACTCGCCTTAGAAGAAGCTACAGACCCGCCGTTTAAGGCAGGCTACGTAATGGTGATCAGTACACACTTCACTACAAATTTGTAAACGCTTATAGCAACCGACATTGCCAACAGCTGCCCTATTCGTATATTAACTAGAAAGCTAAACCACGTGTTAGTGACCAATAAGATGATTCAGAACGATAGAGCAAGGACGAGTGGAATGATCAAAGAGTGCGCCTTTCTAGCAGGGGTTGCGTCCACCCCTTTCCCCGAAATGGAACTAACACCACTCAAACAACACTTAATTACGTACATTACGATTATGGCAGACTATAAAATGTTTCCAAGTCTTTTGGCACTGTGAGATAAGTATACTTACTCCATACTAACCTACTCCATGCAGCAGAGTCCTTCTTGAGAAGCCAACCGCTTTGAAGCTAGTCAAGAAATTCCCCTCATTTTATGGAACCCGAAGGTTAATTACCTCATTTACAAGTGACCGCCACCCGTCCCTATCCTGAGCTAGCTCGATCAGTCCATACCCCCCTATGAGATAAGTGTAGGAAGGTAAATTATTTGTGGTTTCATAACAGGCCTGTGGTGTGTGTATCGTCAGTAAGAGAGTACAGATGTTACTGGTCACAGTCCACATTATGTAGAGGGTAAGTACACACAGACTAACGGTTTGGTGGAGCTTTCTGAATCACCGACAACAATGGACGTGACAGTACAAGCGTGGGATTTTAAACCAAGAGGCAAACAAACACTCACAAGAAGAATATTACGTATTATGTGAACACAAGTTTGTACTTTGGGTTTCCACTTACACATAAAATATATAACAAGGATCCTTCGGAAAGAAATATAAAATACAGTTTAAATGTATTTGAAAACCAGTTTTAAGACTCCATAAAGATTATAAGGACGTAAACTAGATTAGTGTGGCTTATGCCGATTCTGGCATCCGTGCTGTGAAAGAAGTAGGTCTGCGATCGTTCTATTATTGGAATCGTGGGTTCGAAGCCCTCTGAGGCCATGGAAGTTTGTCTTTTGTTTATTTTATAGCATTGATCTCTGCTAAGAGCCGATGACTCGTTCAAAAGAGCCCTACCGTGTGTGTGACTAACTGTATATGATCTAGAAACCACTAGGGCCGATTTCGGTTGTTTCGTCACGGAAAGGAAGATGTGTGGCTTATGATATGTTCCAGTTGCAGGTTATTGTGAATATGACGATAAACAGCTTCCACAGCAGACTTACTGACTACTGACGATTCGTTTGACACAAGTCACATAATTGGACTTCCACTGACTTTTTTAAGTCTTCATATCACAAAGTTGATCAAAATAATATCTAAAAATTGATTCTCTATTTCTCAGAAAAATTGTCTCATAGCTGAGGCAAATCAGTCAGTGTTGTTTAGGGTAATAATAGTATAAGAGTCATATGTAACACAGCTGTAGACAAAATACGGAGATCTTTTTTTTAAACCAATTACCACCGGGTTTTACAGGACCAAAGATTTGATAGTAATCATCAGCAGGCCCCACATCTTCCACAAATAGGTCACAAACAATTATCCGTCAGTTTTACATTTGTGATCACCTTGAAATCTCAGTTTCTCACCTCGGTGAATGTGACCTGTACCGCCGTAGTACGGTAGACAGCTACCAAAGCTTCGGAGTCACCTATCACCTGCCTTCAGAACACAAGTATAAGCCAGGAACGGGAAATCAAAGCTACATACTAAGCGAACCGGGGATACGAGCGAAGCAGCACGAGATGATGGACATTATACGAACCAAAAGAGGAACAAAAGAGGAGAGAAGAGTATCAGAGGAGTGCGTGCGAAGGGGGACGATTCGTTGGATTGTCCAGCTCTCCAGTTCCTGTCCCACCTTTCCTATATTTACACCTTCCTTTTCCGCCTTGTTTATTTTTCTGCCCTGAACATGGTTTCCGAAGGCGCTCTTCCAAACCTTGAAATCTTTCTACTAAATTACATTGCGTAATATACCACAAGGCTGTAAAGGTAAAGGTTAGGTTCACCTGTAAAAGGCCACGAAGACCCAGTGGGGGAGTAGAGGTATAAAGCTCTACTCTTTCTTTAACCTTGGCGCTAGATGGTGTGGGTGGTAAATGCCACGCCCCGGCCGCTTTAACCCTGGAAAAGACCCGGTACCCATTGTATAGGAGCCTGGGTGGCCCTCAGAGCCGTTCTGGACAGGTGCGGAAAATCTCGCCCCCACCGGGATTCGATCCCCGGACCGTCCAGCCCGCATCCAGTCGCTATACCGACTACGCCATCCCGGCTTCTATACCACAAGGCTGTAATATTTATAGAGACCCCGTCAAAAATCACCATTATCGGAACTTTCAGAGCAGCATGCAACGTGACTTTTGAACAATAAAACTTACCGAAACGTCTGATGCTGTGTTATACAACAAAAAAAACCCCTATCCCAGCAGAGAGGCGATGGCCTTTATTACTGTAGGCACGCGGTCAGTGTATATGACGTACTTTTTGGAGTACCCTATGGAACAAATAAGCACTGCCTTGGACGATCTCCGCAAAGCCTATTACCTTTAAGAAGAAACGCGCTGAAGATAAGAGAGAAAGGACAAAGTTTGTCTACAGCAAACACACACACACACACACACCTTGCTGGAAGGCTGTTTTTATTTCTATTTCCTATGTCTCTGTGGGAAAAAAAGCGTGTCTGCCTCGTGATGAGATTTTCACCGAAGTGCTGGAAGTATGAATTCGAATTTGGCTAGTCGGAATGTTAAAAGAAATTTGTTCCTGAAATCCTTGTTTGGCAATGAAATTCTTTCTTCAAGAACCTTTTAATTTTCTTACAAACTGGCAGTCACCAGTAGGCAATTCCTTTAGCCCAGTGATGTCATTAACGATACGCCATTCTAACCAACAAGTCACTGGCGAGTTTTCGAAAATCTTTTCTGCCGATTGGCGACGTAAGCTGGTAGATGTATGCAGATTTACAGTTGCAGAACAAGACAATTACCGGTCGGTTTAGCCGGGATACTACAAGTGTCTTCAAAGCGGTCATTGAATGCAGGCGCCGGGAAGATAGTCGTCCTTGAAGTAAAGAAGATAGGCATCAGTTGCTTCAATTACATTTTTAGTAAACCAACAGGACACGCTGGGAAATACCCTATATATCTGTTATATACTGTTTCTTTTTTTCTTTTTGCAACACTGAGGTGAAAACCAATCATAATAATGCTGTGCAACAATGTTGGGTCGGCCATCTGTAGTCGTCCGCTCTTTGGCGAGTACAAGTCGGGTCAAGTGGTAAACAGTCGAATTCACAAGTGTTTCCAAGCGTCTATCGTCTTTCGAACCACTCATTTTCCTTGGTTAAAATGTAAAATGTGACAACATTGCACTGCGCTGATTGCTTGGTTCAGAAAGGTTTCAGACGAATGCCAAACCAATACTGAAAGCTTCGGAAGAAGGCTGTCACCAGCACCGTATCGTGCTTGGCTGTTTATCTCCCACCACAGGTCAAGCTTAATTAAAACAAATGGAAACGAATAGTATTTTGATATGTTCCATCTTCCTTGAGTTAATCAGATCCATAATATACAAACAAGCAACAAAGGTAAAGGTACAGGTAAAGTTCACTCTGTAACAGGCCAGAAGGCCCAGAGATGAAGTATAGCTCTACTCTTTCATTAACCTCGATGCTATATGGGCGTGGGTGGTCAACGCCACGCCCCGGCCGTTTTACCCTCGGGCAAGACCCGGTACCCATTGTATAGGGAGCCGGGTGGCCCCCCGGGCCGGTGTGAACGGGTGCGGAAAATATCGCCCCCCACCGGGATTCGATCCCTGGAATGTCCATCCCATAATGAGTTGCTATACCGACTGAGCTATCTCGGCTCACCTAAACAATTAAAAAAAATGCACTTCAATGTTGGTGAGAACATTGTGAATAAAACACATCATAAACACTGCAACGCATTTTGTTGCTTATGTATATATTATGGAAACGAATGTCGTATTACTTGTAACTGTCTTATCATCTTGTAGTTCAGGTACCTCCACTTGCTAGTATTTTGGAAAAGAAACCAGGATTACTGTGATACAAGAACTGCGTAAGAAAAAATTTTTTCCAGAATTTGCAACTTGAGTGTCCTACGTCAGTGACTGTGAAGACTCTTCTCTTCTGAGATGTGACGTCTAATTTGGTTCATTTTCTGCCTCCGTCCTCTAGGTAGAAATTCTTCTAAAACACTGGCATAGACGCATATTTAACAAAGTACAAGCGTCGCAGCTCTAAAACAGCACTCTTCACTCCATAATTTATTATGCTCCTGTTGTCATTACACATTGGATTTTACTTTATTAGCGATAGTCACAGGCGACTACATAAAAACAGTGTATTACAGTACACTTGAACAACTGAATGCTCTCACCGCTGGTCTGTGTTTTACTTTGACCCCTTGTTCATAATCTTCCATCCATTTTTGAAGTACAGCCTTCCGAAATTCCCCGAAGCATTCATTATCTTAGATCTAGCAGAACCCAACTTCCCAGAGACATAATTCCTGTCTTCTCTTAAGCGAAGAAGCCTACAGCAGTCATTCTCTCCTCTGATACAGCGTAAAAAGACCAAAAGGACTACAGTGATCCGCGTTGTTTACATTCAGAGGGAAGAGTTAGGGTGTTGCTTGTGAAGGATGGGAAGTACTATGGAGAGGGTGTGTTCTGACTTTAGTTTGGGGTTTACAAGTACTACCTAAGAGTTTCAGTCTCTGTTCCTCGCATGTATTTAGGAAAAAGGGCCACCCCATATGTAGAGAAACAATTAGGGAGTGTTGAGGGGTTAGAAACAGTTCCCTTTCCATGGGAACACATGAAAGCAGTGCACACTTAAGAACTAATGGCTTCAGATATGTTAACTCTTGTCTAGGTCAAGACAGTCCAAACTGTTAGCACTGAAGTGCAGCAATTCATACAGCGCACTGTCACAAGTTTGACGAGTGAAAAATGGCGCTCTTTGAACCTACAAATAAAATCGTCCGGGGGGGGGGCAGTAGAAGTTAGGAGACGCCTACTGCGACAAAATTTCATAAAACCGGTTAGACTGTGCTTTATTTTATTAAGCTGTTAGCATGCTTAAGAATATAATGTCTGATTGTCAGGATCACCGAGGCAAAACGAAAATGAGTCAATGGCGTCCGCAGCCTAATCGAGATAACATCACGGTGCTGAATGGAGAGACTGCTAAACGCTACGAAAAGTCACAACAACCGGTGTCTCGCCCCAGATTCGAAACGGATACCTTCCGAACACGTCTATAGCTTTATCGCTATACCAGCCTCCTCGATCTGTGCAGATAGGGCAATGTAACAACGAAACAAGGCAACTGATGGAAAGAATAACGACGGAATACAGAATAATGAGGTAACTTAACTCAGAAATGTCTGAAGTACGCTAAGCCTACCTAGATATATCACACGGCTGTGAATGCAAGTGTAAGGTAAGGTAACGTTCATTCTATAACATGCCAAGAAGGCCCAGAGTAGATGTATAGCTCTACCCTTTCTTTAACCTCCGCCCTAGTGGGGGTGGGTGGTTAACGCCACGCCCCAGCTGCTTTAGCCCCGGAGAAGACCCAGTACCCGCTGTATAGGAGGCTGGGTGACTGCGAGTGTAAGAAGAGACTAAATGCTTCGACCAATGATCCGAACAGAAGCGGCAGAAGTAGAGCACGATTTGCCGTGAGACGTTCGCAGGACGAATTGCGAGTACATAATAGGCAAACAAGCGGTTCGGAGGATGGAGGGAAGATTAACTACGCATCTCCTTCCTAGCGGCTACTGAGGCTTTTTTTTCTTTTCTTTTCTTTCTTTCTTTTCCCAGTAGCTATGCTTCAGTTGATTGCAGTAGGTCTAAGGCTTGGGTCTGGGGTCGTTCGCTTACGGGGATTGCGGATTCGAATCCCGCCGGGGACATGGTTGTCTGTCTCTTGTAAGTGTCTTGTGTTGTCAGTTTGCGTCGGGCTGATTACTCGTCCGATGGAGTCCTACCGAGTGTGGTGTGACTGAGTGTGATCTTGAAACCTCGACAATGAGGAGGACTGGGCCCAACAGGTTTTTCCAGCCATACACAAATGTATGCTTCCACCCAATTCCCCTGCATCAACCAGAATCTGATATGTACGACTTAAGCCCTCCTTGTTAGCCTGAGTTTTCCTAATGGCGTATTCGAAAGCGAAGTCGAAAATAAATAGCGCTAAAGCATCTTATATCACACCATTCTTAATAGGAAAATTACGAGAGAATTATTTGCCTACCTGGACTCTGTTACAAGTTTCATTTAGACACGTTTTTGTAAGCCTTACTATTTTCACAGGGATACCAAACACAATGAGAACATTATACAAGACCTCCCTCTTCAAAAGGGGAAGAAAGCCAGCTTGGTTACTTTTGGTGTCTAATAGATCTAATTTATGATCCAATGTTAGTGCTGTGATCAGATCATTTTTTTCTGCTGAGTGATTCTGGATAGCTTCGTACCCCGATTTTTTTGGGAAACCTGCAGTCAACATACATTACACACAAAATTTCAGTCGGAGTACCTAAATGAAAGACATCACTTGTAACTCCAAGTCATAAGCAATAGTATAATAGCCTTACTATATATTTATGGCAGGGGTGCACAAATCTCGGGGGCCATGCAACCGTGACGACTAAATTTTTTACAGTGGAGCCTAGAATTTGAGATGACTCAGAATTTTTGGGAAATTTGTGCCCCCTGATTTATGGTTTCTTTAACGGTCTCTATTGTTTGCACATAGCAGACAGTGTGGAAAGGTGCATCTTAGGGAGTATGTAGCGGATTCGAGTTCCTCAGGATAGGATCTAGTGGCGAGATCTCTAGGACACGGAACTAACACTTCGGGTTTCGTACAACGCGGAAAATGTCTCGCTTAGCACAGGGATTACTGTCCTGTCAAGAAAGACCCTGAAGTATTGAGTTCTTATGGTTCTTAAGCGTTGGACAAGAATCTTAACGTTAATTAACAATCTCGAGAGCAGGAATATTGAAGGAAATGTTTTTTATTAAAGAAATAAATTGTGACAATTTTTTTTTAGAAATAAACCACCTGTAGATCCTCTTTTAGTTAAGACTTATTTGGGCATTGCAATAATTAAAAGACTCGCATAATGTAAAGAAATATGGCCACGGTGAACAGATTCCGTTTTCAGTTATTAGCATGCGCCGCTATCACAGAACAAGTGGATCCGGTTGTTACATCTCCGCGCTTGCTTCTCAAACATGTGGCCGCCTTGTAATTGGAAGGTGCAGGCTTCAATATCTGACATTTATTAGCTAGTTTGTTTCCCTAAATTATACGCCGTCGGTTCATTGCTACAGCAGGGGCCTACAAATGTGCAACACATTTCCGGTATGTGATCTTGTCGTGTTATAGTGTTATACTCGATGAATTTATGCTTGTGTTTACGGAAAGGACGTAACTGGTCTTGTGTTGATAATGAAGTTGTGACACGTGTGTTAAACAGTGGCGGTTTGTGACTTTTCTTATGGAACGGCTGGGATAGGAATTTCATATGACTAATGAAAAGGGTTTAATTTAATTTCCCTTATTTATTTTTAATCTGTGCGCGATTCCAGGCTTCAGCCGCGGTGTGAGATATTCGCTGTCCTAACATGTTACGAAGCTTAGATTAGTAGTTGCCGAAGTTTCGGAGCAACATATCGGCCCCCTCTTGAAGGGTCAAGCAGTCCAACCTCTCGGCCCCATATTCAAGGATCAAGCAGTCCAACAAGCTTGACTGCCGGACCCTTGAAGATCGAAAGGACAGGTTGTCCCGAAGCGTTGGTAACTAACTACAATCAACGTTGCCTAACATCCCGGAAGGGTGAAGATATAATTTTTAAGCTACGATTAAACACTGTAAATCACTAAAGTTTGAAGCATTTGAAACTGCAAATCAGAATATAAAGTTCTTGAAGCACTGTGGGCTACACTGACTATAACCTATGTCACTCTCCCTAGTTGTGCTGATGGGATCGGCGAAAAGTGTAGGTAGGGCAGAGCCCTCTCGTTTTTCTTTGCGTCAGCATCAATTATTTTAATTGAAAATGCTTTCAATCATATTATTTTTAAAGAGCGCAGCACCTCCTAACGAAAGCTTCTATTCTGATATTTAGTTTAATTATTCTCAAATTTTCTGGGACGGCTGCAACCCTGCAGACCACACGAGCGAGGCACCCCTGGTGTTAAACCCTCAGCACATTCTTAATCTTACCGCTATGTACCCTCCAATGGTACGGCTGCTGTTTATATTTCAGATCATATAATATGACTTCACGAAAATCGTAACAGTTTATTTGAGGACAACAAATGCAGTAGGCTCTCACTCTGGGCTCCCACAGATTTAGAACAGATTTTCCTATCAGGCCCGAGTCAATAGGCGTTTCCTCATTCTTGTTCCTGATGACGGCAATACAGCTTTCGCCGAAACATTGTCTGAACTTTTATTGTACTTCAGACACGTGACGACTAGCGAAGCCCAAAGAGTGAATGATTCCAAGTGTGCTGTTCTTCATTAAAACCTTACACAACAGAATTAATCTCTTCAGTACTTCTGACGAAGTGTATTACAGTAAGTTTCTATTTTTGGAGCACTGTGCATTGTGTTGGTCTCTTCTGTAACACCACACTTACGGCCGGTAAAGAGATATGCTCTCTTAACCGTTTAGAGACTAAGATCGCCCTGAATTATACTTGAAAGATCAGTTCGCAATCCCGCAGTTAAAGCAATATGTATCGGTTTATAGAGGTCAATCAGTTAAAGCTGTGTAGGGGAATAACCACTCTTTGTCTTGAGAACATAAGACAGGCCGTCCAACAATAAGCTTCAAAGGCATATAATGTCGCTACAGCTGGTCTTAAGACGGATCGCCTTTTTTAGAAGCAATTAGTTATTCTCAATGTTAATAAAAATCCAACCAGATGCAACAGTATGCAGATATTTTATTCACTGCAAAGTTACTCTACATGTTTCGGGTGTCACAGCACCCATCATCAGGAGTACTAAAAACTGTAAACGCAACCTCCGGTACAGGTCATAATACTGGTACAGCTACTTCCCTCAACGTGGCCTGCAGTGGACTGCAGTCCCAATCAGGCCACGTTGGAGGGAAGTAGCTGTACCAGTATTATGACCTGTACCGGAGACTGCGGTTACAGTTTTTATTACTCCCGATGATGGGTGCTGTGACACCCGAAACATGTAGAGTGACTTTGCAGTAAATAAATATCTGCATACTGTTGCATCTGGTTGGATTTTTATTAACATTGAATTGTGATGCACGGAATCATGAGTTTAAAATT
>Ga0123352_10005113_pt1 | contig 19620 bp, 16 predicted proteins | sample TergutLab28metaG_FD_89700 | JGI IMG/M metagenome (GOLD analysis project Ga0123352, IMG submission 89700) | Labiotermes labralis P1 segment gut microbial communities from Petit-Saut dam, French Guiana - Lab288 P1 | ecosystem: Host-associated > Arthropoda: Insects > Digestive system > Gut ... | reverse complement strand
GCTTTCGTCATTTAGCAATCTTACTTTAAAAAATGTTTCCTGCTTTAATGGGACCTTTTTAGTGCTCTTGTTTAACCATCGTGGTGGAAAATTTACTTTTGCGCATAATAGGTAATGGTCACTTTCTATTTCATTGCTTCTGTAAACTCTGATGTCTTGAATTACCTTTGAAGTAAACAACTTGAAGATTGTATTCAGTTGTTTGTGGGAGAAGAGTGAAATGATGAATAAGGCTTTATTTCAAATTTATGCCTGTAAAAACCTGCATGACCGAAACCTTCGCTCTAGTATGATGTTACGCGGTGGTGATTGGTAGTTACCGATGTTGTGGGATTCCGAAACGTTGGTAATTGCCAGTCACCGCCGCGGAACATCCCAAAAGAGCAAAGGCCTCGTACACCGCGGCGGAAGCTTGAATTCACGCATTGCACTATCCATTTTCAGCTGCATTCGCACAAGGTACATAGACATCCACATATATGTATGAGGAAACCCAGTTTAAACTCCACATTCTGTGCCTTTACAACAAAAAGTTTTTACTATATCTATTACATCACAGTTTGAGAGAATTACAAGGATTGTAAAAATGGATTTACATTAAATGAATATTTAAATCTCACAGTAAATTCATCTTCTAAAAAGGAATACAAACCTAATTATCTTACCAAGTTTACAGCTCCAAAGAGAATAAAATTTCAAGTGGCTGTATTCATGCAACTGTGAGGTACTAACATAACTGTAACCGAAAGACAGTGGTCTTTTATTTATTTATTTGTAGTTTATTGAACATTGCTGCTAGGAACTCAGACTGTACAGCAAGGATTTGGAAGAAGTACCTACACAAGGTAACAGTGAAGCACTTTGGAACTGTATGGGTTAATTTCAGGAAAAAGGGGTGAAACTGAAGGTACTGTAATGTACACCATGGTAATAAGGCACATAAATAATGTTGTTACAGTGTTGTGGCCTAGGATCAAATACAAAACCAGCAGGGATGAACTTAAAAAAAAGTTCCAAAGACTGGGCATAATTGGAACTCCCACATAGCATATGGGGTGCTCCTGTGACTCCTTCTGCTACAAAAATGAGGCTAATACACAATTAGAAATTTACAGACTCACCCACAGTGAACAGTTAAAACCAAAATCCATATGGGATCAGCATGCACACATGTAGTGATACTCAGCAGTGGCAGACAAAATAAGACTTCAGATGTGTATATGGTAAACTAATGAACCAAAGTACCTGATGTGAATGGGAAAGCAGGTTTCTACCTGAGAGAAGTGGGCAACTGGTATACAGGTGGGTCCAAGAAAAATTAAGGCAGTGTGTGTGCAGACATGGCACAAGGAGGAATTTAGGCTTATGTTACAGAGGGTGTAGACAGTATATGCAGAAGCATCTGTATTCTATCTAACAGACAGACTACATTCAAATCAACTGGCAAATAACAGATCAACTGTCAGTTTGATCTGGGATTGCCATCTCTTCCTAAAGTAAATGGCTAAATGTAACAAGGTGTAGCCAAGGTGGGTAACAGGACATAGGAAAATTGAAGGGAACCAGGTTGCCTCTCCAACATGAAGTGGATCTGAACATCTATTAACCCTTTGAGATCCAGTTTTAACATAAATCCCTGTTGTGTCCAAACAGTGCATGAGGTAAGAACTGAGTGTTTGAATGTTACCTAGATCAATTTGTGACCTCAAATTATGCCATGCCATATCTCAGATGGTTAATCAGTCTTGTCATTGTGGCTGTCAATCTCAGGTTTGAACTCGGGCTGTCCATGTGAGATATGTGGTGTGCTAAGTGGCACTGAGACAGGTCTTTCTCGAGTATTTCAGCTTTCCCTTGCCAGTATCCTACCAATGCTCCATACTAATCGAAATACGACACTTATTACATGTACAAATGGCTGAAGCCTGAGTACTTAATACAAAACAATGTGATTTTCAATGTCGAGGGAGCACTGGGCAGAAAAGTATCTTCACTTTGCTCTTTGTTGTTTTTCTTGCTTTAAAGAGTTAATAGAACGTGAACCAGTCTGTGGATTTAGCTCATTATCCATTAATAGGACTTCAACTAATCTGTGGCATCTTGGAAAGGGTTGCTAAAGGGTCTGTCAAGGACCGTATGAACAGAGATAATCTAGAATGCTGGGAATCCATACCTGGATAAAAAAAATTTCCAGATGGTTTCCTTCCTAGGGGAATCTTCATTCAAGAGAACTAGGCCCTAACATGAATCAGGTGATACTAGTTACAGTCACCTGACAGATTTTAAATCAGTACATACAGTTGTGATTATAACAATGAAGTTATAGAAAAATTCTGTCATTCACAACAATGTGTTGTAGCGTTAATGTAGGGGAATTTTTTTCAAAATATTTCAGTCCAAAGGGCCCATCTTCAGGAAATACATATATACAATCTAAGGTGAAGTACTGGGTTATAGGTGTTTATGTACAAATGAAATATCATTTGTACAATTAATCAGTTTATATTGAAGGGTAAATGGGGTGTGTATAGATGTTTTCTCATACTGATTTTGTGGCAAGTGGATGACAGAATTTTCTTCTTCTTCTTCATCTTTATTCTAAGTAATTTGTTGATTTTAGCCCTTAGGTGTGACTGATGAATATTTTCTATAACTGTTACCTGACAGGTCACCTATTCAGTCTGGACTAATGAACAGTCCCATTTTGGAAATGTGCTATAATAAAATTAAATAACCTCTTATGTCCTACATCATCGTGAGACTTTAGCTAAAGACTTCGTAAGCTGTTAAAAAAAAGGTATTAACAGGGGTCAGTAGTGTGCTCAAGCTGACATATGAACCAGTCATGTAATCCAAGTCGAAGCATTGCCATTGGTATTGTACTGTCCTGTAATTCCATCTGTTAACAATGCTGTATGCCTTATATATAGACGAATGGAAAGTTATTACTACCTAGTAAACAGTTTAGGTAAACTATTCATCATAACTCAAAAGAAATTTACTCAGAAAATTAACACATGACTGTCTTAACTTCAAACTACTTATTGGATATTCTGTGCTTTTTTGAGAAAGTTAATTATTTCCAGTGCCAAATCACTTCAAAAGGAATGGTTTCCCAACATCAATAAAATACATAAAAGAGACATGAGTGACAATAAAAACTTGGCAATAATTATAGTGCAAGATTTGAGGTTCCCACAGCAGTACTGCTGAATATTCAAACAAGTGGAATGTTACAATATATTGACTGTTTAGTAGTACAGTTACCAGATGACACAGTGTAATATTCAAGAACACATTATTATTAAAAAATTGTAATATTAATTTTCCACTTCATCATATTATTACTGGCAGAGGAAGCATAGGTCAACCAATGACAAAATAGAAGACCAATATCCATGATGATGGAACAAGTGTAGATGGCTTATACCATGCTGCTGCTGATCATGATTGTGACATAATTTTTACCATTTTCCCATTATCCATGCAATATAAATACCAATTAAATAAAACTTACATGACAAATGAAAATTACTGTCTCCTGGGTTGTGAGTACATGTGCTTTTCATAATTTCAACCCAACTGTAATTTCATCAAAGTTTAGCCAGTAAGAATGAAAATAATTGCAGTACATCAACACAGTTTTACTACATAAAGATTTTATGAGGGTGGTGGTGCAGCATGTTTTGAATGAGAAGAATATCTTCAGGCACATATTTATATATAATATAAAATGTAAAATACAGGTAATCTCAAAATTACTTTTAGTGTTGGATGTCATGACCAGGCATGCCAGGTGTTTGGCAGTGATGTTTAAACATGAATATATGTGATGCTATATTAAAACAGTAAAAGATTAGTATAAAATTAGACTGGGATGTATGCTAACTGTAGTTTTGGAAGAAGAAAGGGATTGGCAAATTGTGTATGCAGAACTCTTGAGAAAAGGCAAGTTATTCTTGTGATAAAAGATAATGTTTAATAGCTTTTATATTACTAATTTTTACTGAGATTGTTCATGTTTTGCATTTTATACTACATATGAAATTGAAACCTGTCAAACTAGTACATCCAGTGAAATCTTTACTTAGTACAGGTTACTGTTACTAGTCATGAACATTGTGTGGTGCAAATGTACAGATATTTACAGGACCAATAAAATTATTCAGGCCATTAACTGTGCCTACTCAGCTATGTACATTAGGCAGATCTTGGTGACAAAAGTCCTGACACAAAAACACACACATACACACGGAATTCCTCGTACATGGGTTGTTGAAATTCGAGTAAGCAAAATCTTTTATGACAAGTAATACTTCCAGTTTTGTACTTATCTCTGTACATGATCAAGAAGTTTCCACCACCATACTGCAACCTCTCTGAATTACAGTACTTCACACAGGTTTCTTTACTGTACAAAGTGAAGTTGTAAATAGATGAAAATGACTTGGAAGAGCCTAGCACTGAGGCTTACTTCCCTGGTGCATGAATCTGACTTGTTGGGTTGACTGCTGACTGCAGAATAAATTCACATCTCTCTCTCTCTCAGATTGTTCCTAGCATTGCACACCAACAGGTTAAATCAGTTCTTGTATTTGCAGTCCATCTTTGAACCATGTTGTGCATGAACAGTAAGTGAAAATATTTCCCTCAAGTTTCTTTCCAGCCATACAATTACTGGACCTTTAAGGAAACTTGTAATGAATTCTTCTCTGTTTATGAATAAGTTACCCACATAAGCATAACAGGTTGGAGATGAAGAAAACTGCCCCCAGATATGGATGATGGTTACATATATAATAAACAAACAGTTGTGGACAGCAAACAAGGAGCGGTCCTCCAGCTATCAGGTTGGGCTGAGGCCTAAATATTCCCCAGTGTAAGAAAACCAGCAAGTTATGAAATGCTATATACAGGCCTTGCACAGATTTTTTTTTTTGCAGTTATCACCATGTCAAAGTAAATGTTAGGAAAGAAAATGTTTTCAGACTGATGGTTGAGAATATGAGTTCACTTGAAGCTTGTAAAGTTAATGGAGTTATGGGAGTAAACTGTGCCACACAAAACTTCTATTTGTCAAAAGCAGTGTTCCTGAATTTGCTTTATAAACATCTTTAGACTGATGGGAAGGCACACAAGTCCCATTAAGAACATCTTGATAGCAAGTGCTATTCAAGTATATTTGATGTCTGACCTTTTAGAAGCTAGATGCTATACTAGCCACTATCTTGTGGTTGCAGACAGGACAGACTGCCAGTAAATAAACAGCATTGGAAGTTTGGTGTGGAGAAATTCAAGGTTGAAAAGCTAAGTAATGTGGAAGTCAAATAAATATGGTTAAAATCACAGATACAGAGCATTTTAAAACTTGGATAATGTGGACATGAAAAGGGCTTCGAAAAGTAAGAGAATATTACAACTTAAACCAAAGACAGCCTTGGATATTATAATTGAAAGCACCATAAATAATGATTCAACATAGAATACTCAAACACAGCCTAAATAATTTGAGCATGTCAATGTATTATTTTCTGTGAATAATCAGGTCATGCATTAAGTCACACCACATATTAATCTTTGCACTGTCATGAATGTGCTCAGCAATGGCATATGGACTGCAAGATGTGAAGTTCTCATGGCAGTACTGACACAGATTAATGTCTCCTAGGATATTATGCTGTGTCATAAAGTTACAGTTCCTGACACTAACATCATAGTACCTTCATCCTCAGGGTCACACAGTCCACAAAGGAATGTGAACATGGGTTGTTGAACCCCAAAATTCACATGTTGTGGTGATTGGTTTCTCCAGTGACATGGGAAGTTGCTTTATCCACAAACAACTGCAAGATAGCCAGTGTCTTCACTGGTAAATCTTAAAATGTCACTGGTAAAATTTCATGTTCTGGCCAGGCATTAAGTTTAATTAACTGCTCCATTTGCATATTATGTGCTTAAAACTTTAAATATGTGTGCAGCACACTATATGCTTTGTTGTAGACAAGTTCAACTTCTGCAAAATACAATGGATGACTCATTGAGGCCTATGTAGGGAGGGTCACTCTATACAGTGCATGCTTTCTTTCAGGGTAGAAGTCTATCCAACTCTTATCCTCTGCAACCCACTGCCTGTGACAAGAAACTTCATCCACTCTGTGATGGTTGGTTTCAAAGGCACAGACTTAACCATATATGGCAGTAATTTCTTTGTACTTTTATCTCCCGTTTTGACTCCACCATCTACACAAAACCTTCAGCCTTCTCTTGCATGAATACTATATTGGGTTGTGAACTGCCATCACATTGTTCATAGTTTTTCACATGAGGTAGACATGAGCTTTATACTCAAAGGTACGAAATACAGCGAACCGTATCATTCCATTTTAAGCAATTCAGTAGGTACTCCAGAAAAACTGCAAGTAACATGGGTGTCCCCGACAGGGACATACCAAACATAACGTTGGTGCAGTGATACAGACACAAACCTTTCAATGAACTTTTTTAACCCATGAAAGAAGAAACATCTGTTTTACATAAGGACTCGATGCCTAATGCACAGTAAACACTCTGTACATCAGTTACACAAAACTGGTCTGTTAATGTTGTACAAGGCAAAGTCACTGTTTGTTCTGAGATCTGTATAAAACCCACAGACGCAATGCAAGCACAATGTAGATTTTTTAATGGTAAACCTGGTGGTATGTAAGGTAACCACCAGGCTTTAAAAAGTTAAGTGTCTTTTTAACAATGATTTCTATTATTCTTGATTTCAAACTTTTGCCATGTTCTGGAAGTAAACACCAGGCTTTAAAAAGTTAAGTGTCTTTTTAACAATGATTTCTATTATTCTTGATTTCAAACTTTTGCCGTGTTCTGAATGTTTTATGCTTTCTTCTGGTTAATTCCCCGGTGTATGAATTCAGACACTGGGGAATTACCCAGTAGAAAGCATATGACATGATTTCTGTTATTAAAATTATACAGTGCCATTACAGGAATGAAGTATGTGAAGCAACTCTCATTACCTCTAAGGTGTCATTTTTATTCAATGGCAAATACAAACACAAAGAATGTTGCATAGCAAAGAGGGAAATCTGTATGAAGTAACAAGCCTCTTTTAATTTCAGGCCGGTTTTCGAGATGGGGCAGCAGCTGGAAGGGATGCAGTTTTCCAGAAGGGTTTTGACATGGGATATGCTGAAGGATATCAAGCTGCATCATCATTGGGCTATTTAAAGGGAATCATAAGGTGAGCAGAGCACTTGGCTTGACAAACATGAAGCTACTAATATAAATAACAGAGAAAATCAATAGTAAATGAGAACATGGGCACAGTTTCTTGTGACATAAGTAACAGCCTGTGTCATTTACCATATTGTAAAGTGTCAGCAGGTGAAGCTGTTTGGTAAGCATATGGCTTATATTTATGACATATCTGATTTTGAATATCAGATGATATACTCTATGCTACTGACTTACGGCTCTCATGCTGGTTCAGTACTGATATTCATCTTCTTCTTGGGTTTTGAAACTATGGAATTTGGTTGAGTGTTTTGCCAGTGTTCTGGCAGCATGTACCTCCAAAACTGGAGCAAAATCATCCACTTCCACACAGTGCCAATCAACATCAAATGTACTTTTAAGTGGGTCATAAATTCAGTAGTTTTGTTGCAGCACAGAATTGAACTTCCTGATATGTTACAGTAAACAACTAAACACACCGAAGGCATATGCTTAGATGAACTGTACTTCAATGCCATTATCATATGTACGTTCAATTCAGTAACAGCATATGTTTTCACATTTCCCCTCTACCCAGCACTGAGCCTGTTATGTGAAACTTTCCCACTCTTACCAGCATGTAGGGCAGTATATTCCCCCCCCAAGATGTGTTTTGAGAATACAGTATGAAAACACACACTGTCAAACACTGCATCATTGTGTTCCACTTTATAACTGCACAGAAGCAGTTCAGCGGCAATCCAGAACACAACTATGTCAGTTACTATTCATATGCTGTTACCATACTACATGTGTATGAGGAATTTCCTGATCATCATCACCACTGCAGAAAAGTAAAAATTTCAAGATGGGTATGTATGTTACATTAGTACCAGATACTGTCATATTGTGGTCTTAAGGGCTGCAACATTGTGCAGTTTGGTATGTGGTTCTCAGTATCATAATGCCACCATCTCCTTGCACACAATCCAGTTTCCTTTGGGTCTTCTGACATGCTGACTGGAGCAAATACCATGCCATCAGATATTACCAGGTCAGCTAAATGGTATCCATGCCAACCATGAAGAAAGCAATGAAGATGTAGACAGTATGTTCTTCCAAAACACTGATAAACACTTAATAAACTATGCAGTGCTATAACACAGAAAACCAAAACTCACAGCCACAAAAACTTCCTGTAATCTTCTTCTTTAGCACTCCAGCACTCCGAGTTTGGCCTTGGCTTCCCCCATGACAGATGCCCATTCTGTTCCATCCAAAGCTCTTGTTCTCCATCATTTTACACCTGTATTCCTCAAATCCAATTTGACATCAACCATCTACCTTAACTTAGGTCTCCCTTTTTTCTCCTTCCTCCTGGTTTGCCTTTGAGTAACTTCTTTACTGTCCTTTCACCATCTGTTCTTACAACATGCCCAAGTCATATTCCAATCTACATCCTTTAACTACAGCTACAGTGTTTGGAGATATATATTTATTATAAATTTCTTTATTCACTTTTATTGTGCAGGAACCATAATGTCATGCAGTAATGAATACATATTTAAATGCCAGAAGACATTAAGTAACACTCATTCTTTTTTTTTGCAGCACAGTTCTTCATCATAGTCAGGTAGACAGTGAATCTGCAGCCATCTCATTAAAGACTGCTTTAGAAAAAACATCGGTAGGTATGTGTCAGTTGTGTCAGACAGAACCTACCAACCTTGAAGAAAGCAAGGAACTCTCTACTGCAAAACCATTGTCTGATATTATTGCTAATCAAAGAGATTGTGTAAATAATGCAATAGAAAGGATAAAACAGGATAATTTCCAGTTGTTACATGAATGGAGTAAGAAATAAATGTGTGTGTGAAGACTGATTAGTAACTCAGAGAATATGGAAAATGTGTGTTGAATATGACAGGAATGACTGTAATATTTGAGATGTCAGCAGTGGATAATGGACAAAAAGTATGGTTTTCAATTCAATAATCAACAAAACCAAATCAATATATTTATTAACATTATTTCCAAAATAATGTTGAATTCTTAATTAATTCTGAATGCTGAGTTAGAAGACTTAGAGTGAATGAAGCTCATGACAGATTTATACGTTGTCAGCATTTTTTCCTCAAAATGAAGGTACACAGTTTTCAAAACTGCAGAAGCTTTCTCTACATTTTATAAATAAAGACCTTCAGGAGTACCTTCCTTCTTCCTATAAAGAACACTCTCCTTAGATTTCCTAAAATCCTCATTGGTTACCTTCATCCGTCTTTCTCGCAGAGCCATCAGGCCTGCTTCTGTACAAATTGCCTGAAACAGTGAGAAAAATAAAGTGAAACACCAAGTAATGTACTCACCAAATTATATATTAATTCAGATCTCATTCTATTCAGCGTGTATATACCTATAACCATGTAACCTCAAATAATTGTTTCTGCCCCAGTCATTTGCTAATTTTAGGTAGATCATTCCAGTCACTTGAAACTTCCCAGTGAACATATGATGGACTGGGAATAATCGTAAGTTAAAATATAATGAATAAGAGGCAAGTTACAAAGAATCGCACAACTACAGAATGAATTTCATACTCTGACGTCCCTACAATGACCAACTACCAGAAGTCAGGAGTAAAGCCAATTCCAAATACACATATGTATTCCAGTATGCAGTATGATAATTGAGTTATGCAGTATAGTACAGACCATAAATGGACCACTGGTAATAATTATGGAGAGGACCAGAAGATGGCAGCAATATTGCAATGAGTGGCACCTGTGCTTTCGTTTGGCAGTCTCATTCTTTGCCACAAAAATTTACACAGCCTGCACATTCAATGAAATGGTAACTTCAGGGTATTCCTCAAGGGCTGTGGAACAATGAGAGTGTTTTCTGTGGAAACTAGCTAGAGATGGCACACCAAATTTTCTTTTGAATTTCCGATATTTTGCTAGTCATATATGTTAAAGACGCTGGACAATGGACACTGTGCAACATAACTGCAGGGTAATGAATGAACCACTGCACAAACCTTCAAAGAATAATAATGTTTTTAATGCCTAAAGCCTGGATTAAATGGCAAGATGCAATTACAAAGTAGCCACCTCAATGAAGTTATTCTTTGTATCATCACTTCCAACCTTCGTGAGGGCATGCACTTTAGAACTATCAAAACCAACAACCTCCAGTATTACATACTAACAAACTCTGCCTTATTAATGGCTGATCTGATTCCCTTATGCATAAAACCTACCCCGAAGTGGTAACTAGTATTTCCTTTAAACACAGCCATGAGAGCACAGTCAGCACAATGACTGGCTATAGGTTGGACAGGCAAGGAATCAACATTCAATTATCAGTAGGGACAAGAAATTTTTCTCCTCCTTAGACAGCCAAGATTCACCCAGCCTCCTCATCAGTGGGTATTGTGGGTCGTTTCCCCTGCGGTAAAGCATCTGGGGTGTGTGGCTATTACTCACCTCTGTCTAGTGCTGAGGTCAAGAAGAAGTGGACCTACAATTCTGGTCCCACACACGCCTTCATACCATGCAAAGGGACAACTTTATTTTGCTTCTGATAATAAATAGTCTCACCTTAATATCAGCACCAGATAAATCATCCTTGGACATAATAAGCTCTGTCAGATTTACGTCTTCAGCCAAAGTCATCCGTGATGTATGGATGTTAAAGATACGACGTTTTGTTTTCTCATCTGGGAGTGGGAACTCAATCTTCCTGTCAATGCGTCCAGGTCTTATCAAAGCTGGATCCAAAGTTTCAATTCGGTTGGTAGCCATCACAACCTTTGAATCATTTACATAATATAAAACAAAATTGTAATATCAGTGTTTATAGATGAGTCTGTAATTTATCATTAACATGAATGCTGAATTGCCATGCTGTGAAGAACAAGACAGTAATTTCTTATAACTCCACTCCATACCTTCACATCTCCTCGAGAATCAAATCCATCCAGTTGATTTAGTAATTCCAACATGGTTCTCTGTATTTCACGCTCACCACCAGAATTTGAATCATAGCGTTTGGTTCCAACAGCATCGATCTCATCAATAAACACAATGGAAGGAGCATGCTCTTCTGCGACTCTAAACAGTTCTCTTACCAGTTTAGGCCCATCTCCCTACAAAAACACAAAAGTGTTATAATGGGGACAGAAGCAGACTCAGCGTCTTAAATACTGTGCTTCAGTTGTACATTAGATAGTGGATAAATACCAAAGAATAGTGTTTCTGAATGTTATACACTACTGTCAAAGCCTATACAATTTAATCATCAGTATGAAGTCACTAACAGCAACGATACTGGACCATAGTAAGAACATGAAATCTGTTATGGTGACAGATTATAAATACACATACTAGAACTGAATTAAATGTTTTCTGGTGTGTGTAAAGGAACAGAACACAGATAGAGTGAAATTCTCAGGTATGTAAAAACCAGAAAACCGTCTCTAGTTTTTAATGATAGGTGATCATCCTGCAAAGTACAGTGAAGCTTGGATTTTATGTTCCCTTGACTCTGTTTTCCTCATTTCTAAACATTTTTCATCAGCCCCCACCAAAACTTCCATAGCAAAAATATATTTTCCTGGATTATACATTTGTGTTCTACCCATTTGCTTGAATATGCATTAAAACAGCTTGAATTAGTCCTTGATTTCAAACTTTCGCCGTGTTCTGAATGCTGTATGCTTTCTTCTGGGTAATTCTCTGGCATCTACACAAGCTTAAGGAAAGGAGACAGCCACCTAAAACACAACAGTTTGACTTCTACCATCCCATGGTTCACCCCAACATGCACCCTATCTCCTTCACATACGCACCCGTGGCCTCCATGTGGGTCGTTATCCTCCACAGCCTGTTTTTGAGCCAAGCCCTTTCCCATACAAATACCCAACATTCTCAAACCTAGTCATTTTTCATACCTATCCACCTATGAGGATGGAACAGACACAGTATTCTGAAATGCTGGCATATAAAATTCAGACGCCGGGGAATTACCCAGAAGAAAGCATACAACATTAAATTAGTCCATTGCTGTTGCTTTAAGTAATGTAAATTTGAAGAAAAATATTATTTTTAATTACAATTCCCTATACTGTCTATTACCTTTGTAGCAACTTACTATTCTTAGTCTTCAAAGTCACACTGGCAGAGTGGAGCTGTGTTTCCTCCCAAACCAAGCCTGTATAGCTTTAAATGTCTTTTGATATAAGTTGCAAGTGACTGTAAGTTCCCTTTATTTGTTGCTTTTTGAATCTTTGCAGATTTTATGGGCAAGCAGTTTTATTTTAATTTCTTATTATGATTCATTTTTCATCACCATAAGTGAACCAAAGAAGAGGAAATCATTCTCTATTTAAGAAAAAATGGACATTTAGACCAGGTGGATTCCAATAAGGAAATAGTGTTGCACTGGCTGTCAAAATAGAAAATGTGCTGTCAACACTGTCCATATTTTTAAAAACAGGAGAAACCAGACAGTGTACATACAATGTGGCACACTCTGTGGTCAAAAGAAGAGCCTGAAACAGTCACCATTTCAAGCACTTGAGAGTTGGTTGCCTGTGTGGTTTAAAAAACAGCTATAGCCAGCAATGTAGAACACAGTGGCACACCGCTGAGACAAAAGGCTTCAATATTGCCACAAGGCTGGCCACCAAAGATTTCAAAGTCTCTAATGGTTGGATCGACAATTTTATACCCCTAAGGACAAAATGTAATGCCAGTTCACACCACGCAGTACACACTTGCCATCCTGGTTATAAAAACCAGTGATTTAATGCTGTCTGTTGTAAGATACATACAAAACACATACTCGCATTCTGCTGTATTAATCTTCATCGGGTTGGTATTTAAATTTAAGCATTATGGTTTATAAAACATATTATTTGAACAGAAAAAGATAATTTATGAAATAAAGGCCATTTTGTGGAAAATAAAACAGATTATGCAGCATGTCTTACAAATGCAATACATTTCCTCTTTGCCTACATATATAAATGAATTTTAGAGTGTTTTTTTTATGTGCACTTGCATATGCAAATGTAGGTCTTTTAAAAGTCCTTACCTGACATTTCCAATGTGTGGAAATGTCAGGTAAGGACCATGTCAGGCAATAATATGTCTTACCCACAAACTTTCAACCACACTGCGAATTACATTTTGCCTCATCATTCAGGGATGGAATGAAGATAGCCTTTCACTTGCATTTAGCCTCTTTTGGGCAGCCATTTGTTATCAATATGTACCTCCTTTGTGATTATACACCCCACTGTACAAGTGAATGGCACAGCCAAGCCACAGTAAAGATATGAATGACCAGTCCACCTACAGCAGCAGACCACTGAAACCTGCTGAAATGGATTTAAAACTCACTTGAGCAGCTCTATGAAATTGGATTTAATTTGTGGCTTTCACAAAATTAAGCAACAACACAAAAACTGATGATCTCACAATCTGTTTAACAAAACACAATCAAAGTAAACACAAGCTCAATTCTACTTATACAGACCTTTCCAGGGTCGTTCTCTTTCTACAGAATTAATGTCATAAATACAAAATCCATAGCTTAACTTTTATTTGTAATAATAAAAATTGGAATATAGTAATACAGTCGTCTTGACCTAAGTGGTTCAGTTCCCAAATGATCTGGGCAATTTCAGACAGAAAATAGTCTGGTCTTCCACCAGGTGATCTGGTCAATGGTCTCATCCACCCACAAAAAGTTTGAGAGAAAATGGACACTAAGAAAAGTGACATGGGTGAAGAGGGAAGAGAGAGTTGTTCACCTCCTCCAAAGAAAGAACATGATCTCAGAAGTATCTCAGTTCTCTCTTAATTCACCATTATACTGTATAGTAAACTGACAGTGAAAAAATAACACACCAGACATCCAGATCCCATGTCATGTGGACCACCCCTCACACCTAAATTTCAGATGAATGAGGGACTACTACACACATCTTTTACTGAAATTTTAGTAAAAATTCTTCCCCTGCTCCAGAACATTTCACACCAAAAATTTAGTGTGGTAGTCTTTCAATCAAGTAACACACATTCTCACTCCACGCACAAAATGTTGCTTCAAACTTGATCCAAATGCAGAACACTAATGACTTCTCAGGTGATTACTGCTTCTCAGCCACTGATCACTGCCCCTCAGTGTAAATCAATCTGTTTTTTAAGTTGCAGATGTCAGTATCTCTCGTCTTAGTGAGTTTGCTTCAATCATCCTGCTTCTTCAATAACACTCAGTGGATTCTGCAAGCTCTATGAAAAATCTTAGTGCCACATGATGAAAAACATGGTCCAGCTATTTGAAATGCACAAATCCTAAAGACAAAAGAACAGCTGTTATCCACTTGACTATATGCTGACTGAGTAGCTATTTGCCATGTGGTCACCTATTTGCATTCTATCCCTTTCAAAAATAGCGTTGCTATGTTCATCTTTAAAACATCTTTCCAGTGGTGGATTGTGCATGTGTGTCAGGTACATACACTTCTCACCTGTCCTTCCATACAACTGAAAAAAGAACTCCCTGACTCTGGCTTATATGTCACCCAGTTTAATATTTATTGTTTTAAATCCAAGGTCACATGACATAACCTCTTGGTTTGGCAGAACAGTACCACAACAGTTTATTTCTCCTATTAGCCAGATCATCACACAAAGCAGTATATTAAAAGAAACTGTCCACAAATCATTATTTATATCCAACACCTTTCACCTTCCAGTTTCAATACTTCTCATTTGCACGTGACGCTGTCGTTTTGTGAGCTGTGGCTTGGGGTCTTTATAAAGACACACCTTCATGAGATATGTGTAGCCTGTCACATCACAAATCTCTTAAGTTTGTATGCAGAAACTTTTACGCTTCTTAGCCACATATCATCTGAAAATCATTCAACCTTATAATTTCTGAGTAATTCATCCACTACCGAAACGTTACAACCAATTGCAAAATTTAGGAAACAAATCACTGAAAATGTCAAAAAGTGTTCTCAGCTTCTATCAGTTTTTACCAGGTTTCCTGGCATTATAAGACAGGCAATATGTGAAAATAATGATCACATTCCATGGTAATGCTGTAAAACTGTGCATGTGTGTGTGTGTGGAATTGTTCAAGTACAGACTAGTACTCCAGACTGTCTATTATGTCATGTCCATTTGGTGCATAAACAGGAAGAGAAAGTAACTCCTGTGAAATACGTTAGCACACTGACAGGAGTGCTGCCCTTGTTCTTGAGGGTCGTCCTGGAAACTCCAGCAAGCCCTGCTACTTCCTTGTGGAGGTCCATGGATCAAGTTCCCACCAGCACTTTTCCCAGGCAGTCGATCGTTTTTATTTTCTTCATCTTTAGACACCCCACTTCATCAATCGGCTGGCTGCTGTATCCATCAAGATCAGCAGCTACAGAAAACACCCTTTCAATTTTGGCAGTTCAGAATTTCCTTGTAGTCGCCATGATAAGCAGAACTCAAATATTTTGCAGTATTGATTCACTCAGTATACACAAAACACCTGTAAATTTACACTGTAGAATAAAATATATAAACTGAAACAAGTTTGTGTGGGTGCCTGTGTAATGGTCTTTCTGAGAGTGTGGAACAGATACAGAGAGTGAGAAAGACAGAGACAGCAGAAGGATTCAGTCCCATGTAGCCACTCTGAAACTCAAATAAACAAACAATAACATCTCAACTAATATTACAACACCACAAACATCCATTTCCAAGAACTGTGAGTCTGTTTACATTTTCAAGAGCTGCTCAGGATATTTACCACCAAATGAAAAGGCAGAAAAATCATGTGGGATGAATTGCAAAGGACAGTAAAGGACACTAACTATCAAAGCCAACTTCTGAAGTTATTATACTGACACCACGAGAGGAATGACGGAGGAAGAGTATGAAAAATTGCAAGTGATGATAACCAGTGTTGGCAAGATTCAGTGTGAACACACAACAGATGCATTACCAATGAACAATCTACCCATCACCTGTCCCAAAATAACATTTAAAATGTAATGTACAATAGCTACACACACAGACTCACCAAATATTTCTGTATAAGCTCAGATCCAACAACTCTCAGGAATGTGGCTGAGGTTTGGTTAGCCACTGCCTTAGCCAGTAAAGTTTTCCCAGTTCCTGGTGGTCCATAGAGAATAACTCCTTTGGGGGGTTTAATGCCCATTTCCTCATAATATTCTGGATGTGTGAGAGGAAGCTCCACAGATTCCTTAATTTCTTGGATCTGCGTATCCAAACCTACACAGCAAATAGTGAAGATAATACAATATGTCATGAAGTCAGTCAAGGAAGCTAACTTCATCATCATCATACACATCAAGGACTGGACCCTTCAATCCATTCCGTCTCCAAAGTTACAACTGCTCTCTCCAACGTTTCTTTGGTCTTCCAATTGTTCTCCTTCCTTGTGGTCTGTAGTAGTATGATTTCAAAGGGATTCAGTTTTATGGCATTCTTTGCAAGTGCTGAAACCAGTTCCGTCTGTATTCATCTATCTTGTCTAGTAAGCCTATAATCTGTAGTTCATGGCATATGTAGTCGTTTGTCTTGTGGTCATAAAGAGTATAGCCTGTCAGAGGTCTCAATAACTTCATTTCATTCAATCTCAGAGGAAGCTAACTTCAACAGTATAAATCTTATGTTGTACACCTTCCATGCAACTGTCCAATAAACAAAAAACTTCACTTCCAATTACATCAGCAACAAAGACATATGGATACAGCAAGTCATGTAAATTTCACATCTTATTTGTATCATAATTTTTATAGTGTTAACATTATATCTAATTACAGAGTGACATAATTTTATTAACATTGTATATAAATACCAATATGTACATTCTACAATTTACATACGACTACTTGCAATATATGATACATATGTCTATGAATTTTGCAGCTCCCTGCAGATGGATGAAATATGAAGGAGCAGTAAATAATATATATTAAGTGATGAACTGAAAGTGAAAGTGTGTGTACTCGGGAGTTAATTTTCAAAGGAGCAAGAAAGTATAACCACTGAAAACATAGGAACAGAAAATCATTTCACTACTTCAAGGTTCAAACCACAACTTATTAATGCAATGAATAAAGTTGCTTTCAAGTGCACTACACACTCCCACAGAAGATGACATTATCAGCATAAACATTAACACAAACTAGTGAAAAACATTCAGACTTCAAATCAACTAATTTTCACCTACCTCCAATGTCAGCATATGTTTCTTGTGGAGCTTTTTCCAACTTCATTACAGTGACCATAGGATCTGTATCATCTGATAAAACACCAACAACTGCATGTACCTGCCACAAGAAAAGAGTATCATCCCTGAGTCCACAAGAATTTTAAGTACAGCAATGCTTTTTTGCAGCATTTCCCAAGCTTCTTTTGGTGCAGAGCCCTTCTGGTCTTAAAACAAAATTATGTACTGTCACACAAATAAAACATGTACACGAAAAGTTAAGTGTGGTGGAACACACTCAGGTTAAACTACAGTCAATGGAAAGGTTGAGCAAACACAATAACAGCACAATCAAACTGAATTCCCTGGTGTGAGTTCATGACTTTTAGGTTTGTGAATCAATTTCAGGTATTTATATGGGCTCTTTCTTCTAAACCATTACACTGCTTACTTGAATTGGCGCTATAGTAAAGACTCAAAACATACCAAAAATCAATCTGACCGCTCATCTAGGTTCAGTGCTGGGGTCAGCAATGAGTACAGCAATACCTCTGCTACCTCTATATGCCTTCATAGCACAGATGGTGACAACTTCAACTTTGTTTATCATAAGTTGTGATACTTCAGTCAGTATACGCATCCCTCGTTTGTCATGGGGGTTAGGTTCCAAGACACCCCGCGAAAATAACAATACTGAGTTGAACCACCATTCAAATTAAACACATGCTTTAAATTAACATCCTAATACGTAGCATTCACAATGCTATTACGTTCTCATTCCCACTGGTTATACCACCTCGTAACAATTTTATCCCAGTTATGATTAACAGACTGCAAAATATGGGTGAAATCCTGAACACAAATTCTTTTACCATACAAAAAAAAAGCACTAACACTTTCATTTGGTCCCCAACCTACACAAAACACACAGTCCAATGTATAGGGCTTTCCACAGCTAAGTTTATCAGACTTTCATAGTTTGTCACTTCCTGCCTCAAGCTTGTGCTTCATAAAAATAAAATCTTTGGTTGAGCATTCTGGGTTGGTAGAACCAAGATGTGTAGAAAGGCAATATAAACTGTTGATTAACACTGTTCTATGTGACCCACTGGGCATCACAAACACTCATGTTACCAGTGTATGCAAACACAAAAGATGAATAAGATCACAAATATTTCACTTTCTAATACACGCTACACCTGTAGCAGTGTCGATGTGCAAGTGTAACATTGTCTGGATACTACAGTTGGCACCTATTGTTAATGACGGTGAAGCACAAGATTTGTTTCCTGCTTCAGTTCTTTAAAGTACCTCCCTTTAGCTAAGACACTATAAAGTGTATGAATAAATGCAAAGGAGGCTTGCTGGAACAAGTAATGGCACTTCAAAATAAAAAATAAAATAAAAGGAATGAGAGAAAAATAAAGGCTACTTATTTATTCCTCAAAGCACCAATGCTGTCAACATCTCTGAACCTCAAAATTAAACTGCTGGCTCCAGAAAATGAATTCACCATCTTTGCAGTAAATTCAACCATACAAACTGAACATATTTTGTATTTACTGCCACATGCTAATTTAGAAACGTTGTGCCAAGGAGAGGGGGATGGGACAATAAATGCATTTTACTACTTGTACCCGTTCTAGCTCTAACTGAGGGAAGATGGAATCTTGGCTTCAGGGAATATAAGTGTTTCCTGAGAGGACCCGAAATACTTATGGAAATGAACAACTACAAAATTTCTGGTAATTTAGTCACTAACTTGATTATTGTTTATCTTTTAATATTGTGTCATCCAGATCATACATATGTTTTGTAAGTATATGACTGTGGCACCGGAACTTCAACACTTCACCGATCGGATTCACCCAATTTATTAACTTTACTTTACCCATGCTAAACAGTTACTGTTCTTTTGCATCCCTTCGTGGTAACTGGCACACCCATTTCCATTTCTTTTCCTATACTTGAATTTTTTTCCACTTCCTTGATTTCCGTTTGGCTGTCTTTTAATTTCACTATTTCCTAATAGGTCCAAAAGTTAACATTTTTAAATTCTGTTACATGATTGGCTACCAATGACCTAACATTGCCCGCCATGTTGTGACCTGTATGAATCCCAAATAAGCATTCTAGCCGCTTTTCTTAATGTGT
>Ga0123352_10005112_pt1 | contig 19620 bp, 11 predicted proteins | sample TergutLab28metaG_FD_89700 | JGI IMG/M metagenome (GOLD analysis project Ga0123352, IMG submission 89700) | Labiotermes labralis P1 segment gut microbial communities from Petit-Saut dam, French Guiana - Lab288 P1 | ecosystem: Host-associated > Arthropoda: Insects > Digestive system > Gut ... | reverse complement strand
TTGAGACCCACAATCTAGTAGCGCACGACAAGTATGTAATTTTCCCTTACAATCCTTGACCTTGATTTGAGCTGTTGCTAATAAAACACAAGTTACAGGTGTTTCCTTAAATGTGTGATACGTTGCTTGAATATTCTCTTGTTGCTGTGCCGATTCTTGGTCTCTATTTTCATACTCTTGTGAACGTTGCTTCTTTCTGTGAATCAAAGTATGATGGCATTTCCCACAAATTTTGCACCCATATAACTGACAATCCTTAATCATGTGTTTATTACTCAAACAATTAATGCACAATTTATTCTTCTTCACTAACTGATACTTTTCCTGATTTGATAACTGCTTAAATGTATAACATTGTGATACAGCATGTGAATCCTTACGTACTTCACACATTGGCTTAACACTCACATAAGAATGAGAGATCTTCCTACCCATGTATTGCCTTTGTTCGTTAGTCTTGGGCTTGGTTGCTATGCTTTCCAGTGCAATGCATCTGTGTTCCAAGAAGGTGTATAGCTGCTGTAGGGTTGGCAATTCTTTGTTAGAAATGTGAAGCTCCCATTCGTTCTTTGTTTTGATATCTAGTCTTTGTAATACAGTATAAATAATGATCATGTCCCAGGTCTCAGTGTTCTGTTTCATTGCCTTTAAAGCTTCTAAGTTGCACTTGGTAGTATCTACTAGGTGACATAGCTGTCTTGAATTTTCAGAGGTCAAGCAAGGTAATTTCATAATATTGTCAATGTGGGTGTTAATTATGAGTCTTTCATTTTCGTATCTTTCAACTAAAATCTCCCATGCCACTCTAAATCCTTGTTCACTTACAGGTATATGCTATATAACTCTTTTTGCATCCCCATTAATAGCTGATACCAAATAGTGAAACTTTTGAATGTTAGGAATGGTTGTACTGTCACCTACTAATGACAAAAATGTGTCTTTAAATGTAACCCAGTCTTGCTAATTACCACTAAACTTAGGTACTGACAATTGTGGAAGTTTTGGCTTTACTACCAGCTCAGTCGTAACATTAGACCCAGGAACCCCTGTCAGTTCCAGTTCTTTCATTTTTGTTTGGATAAATCTTGTCAGATAACAGTACCTTTCCTCCATCTCATCACGTTGTTGCTGACTGTTAGTATCATGTCCTATTTCTTCTAATTAATCCTGTGCTTCAGAGTATTTCTCCCAATTTTCATTAACTAATTTAAGTCTCACTTCTAATTGTTCAGGCTTTGGATCTATTAAATAGTTCTCTACAAACTTTTCTAGTCTTGTAAATGCACCTTTTGTATTAGCACAAACGCGTATTAACTTTTTCCCTTTCTCCTCCATGTTTTGTACCAACGATGACGTCAGAGCTTGCATCAACCTAGTATTTCACTTCACTTCACTTCGCCTTTGGATGGGAACACTTCAACTTTTGTCTTCAACTGTTTCTTGTAATATTACATTCTTAGATATTCTTTTACATGACGCTGCACACTTAATTCAGAACTTCTTCGTGGTTAACAGATCCGGCTTGTTGGAGGACCAATGTTTATTACGCCATCTTGATGAGCAACTAACTCTCTCATCTTAATACCAACATAAGCACAACAAAAGAAACATCACTCAGAACACAAAATTTCCCTACAAAGGTTTCATCATAACAGCCTTTTTGCAACTAAAAATTGACTTATAAAACTGTGAATCATTTTCAGATATTTGGACGAGGGATCGGCCCATATCAAGTCTCGTACCTAAGTAGGATAACACAAGCACAGAGAAAGCACGAGCTTTTGTTGAGTTGATTCCAACCGACGTTTCCGGGGCCGGCGTTGCCCAAGAGTTCATTAGTAAATTAGTTCCTACAGCCGACCTTCTTGTTGTTTCCTTAATTACGACACTTCAGCGTACAAACGTTATTTGAGATTGGATGGAATTCGTTTAAATTATTAGGAAGGTTAAGTTCAGAAGAAATGTCGATCACTTCTTTTGTTCCACCTAAACGCACATAGTATGTTAAAAAGCATACAGTTTTTGAGCAGTTAACGCAATGATCTCCCTGAAAATGGTGTAACAAACACCGAAATAAGTAGGAGGTAACTGTTGATAAATGTGTGTGTTTAACATATTATGTGCATATCGTTGGAATAAAAGAAGTGATTGACTGCAAGAATGCACGGAGTGGAAAGCTTAAAAGAAATCAGACGAAATGTGTTGAGTATTTTGCCATCCTGATGCTTGCGTGAATGTGATATAGAAGATAATGAGAAAGAGCACGTTACATAGGAACATTCAGATATATGAACCACATTTTTTTTTAATATGAGGAAAGCATGCCACATTGTCCAGTTTCTTCAACGGTATTCCAGCTCCTAGCTTGTCAGTGTAAACTGTTGTACACACTGTGTAGGTCGGAGGTTATAAATATTTGTGCCTGTTCCGTGGTTCCAAAGCAGTCCTGACATTTTTGTGTACTGTATGCAAAAAGCAGTGTGATTCCCCCATCGACTTTGATAGTTTTTCAAGATATGAGACAAAAAATCAAAACTGCAGCAGCATTATTTCTGATGGTCTGGACTAAAATAAAGTGTCGTCCTAATAATTGCAGAACTGTGAATGAGCCTCTTTTTGTTCTTTATTTAACGACGCTCTCAGTGACCCGGATTACACAATGTCCATGCTTGGATGGTTGGTGAATGATAAGTTTAAAAAGGATTTGGTAGGAAACGTTGTGGCTTAATCGGTGTGCTAGCACAATATTTGCCTGGAGAGACGAAGAAACCCGCGGTGAATTTATGGACGAAGATGTACTCGGCGGAAATTCAAACCCAGTATCTCCCGAATGGTGGTCTAGAGATCTACACCAACTTCTTCGTCGAGGGCCTGTTGAGATTTGCTGAATTATAGTCGCCATCTTACAAACGCGTTGCCTGCTATTTTAAGAGTCGTATCTTAATACGGAAACTCTGCACCGTTCTTTTGGACTAAATCGTGAATCAGTCTCGGTGTGACAAGAATTAGAGTTTTCCCGTCTGCATTGCTGTCTGTCCCATTATTCAATAAATATTACTTTACCTTGCATCTTGTCGCAGTAACTCTAATGAAGATGACGGTCATAACCGTAAACAAAACTACGCTGTGCGCATTCTGTGAGTGCACACGCTATCCGAAAGGTCAGCGCCGCTCTGACTCGAGGGCGGATAAATCTCATTATCGCGTGCAGAAGAGCTGGCGTGCTGTGTACTTCATACACTTAATCTCAAAGTCTATATTTATTGTGATTTTAGTGGGCTTTGAAACGTAAGTACTGTATATAAGCTCGGAGTGGGGGAGGGGGGTCGGGGTGCATTTACTCTGGTTTCTGACGGTGTGCTCTGGCACCTTCGTTTAGTGATTTTTGGGCCTTGTCCATCGCCTGTACTTCCGAAAATATCAGAACGATTCCGAAACGGACTCTTTTCCCGTCATCAGAGTGAAAGATGGAAAAGTAACTACTTAAATGGGAGCGATAGACACATTTATTCACTGGGCAGTGAATATTTATGTACACTCGTTTTCCCCGCCCATTCTTGAGCGCCGAATTCTTGTTCACTATGAGCGGTAGCTTCCGAGACTGATGTATTGTGTTAGGTTCCTCTGCTCGTCCAATAAAATACCGAAATAATCCAGTTCGCCGAATCAATCTTCTCCTCAGTCAAGGTTCTTGTTCTCCCAGCTGTTTCTTTGTGAACGAACCGAGAGAATTCCGTATGCATAGTGACTACGCAGGAGGCGTGATGCAGTGGTCACTGTTATTGTATCGTGAACTGCAGAATCGGAGAGTCCTGGTTCGCTTTGTAGTTTTCAGAGATTTTCTGTTCACAATGTCAAGGGTAGTTCGGAGGCCCACACAGCGTGGTAAGAGGGAGGGGCTTTTTTTCCTTAGATTTAAGTGGCCAGGGCATGAATATTACCATGTATTGTCGAGGCTAAAAACGCGTGCAACTTGTCTAATGCCTCACTTCCTCATACTTCTCCGCAAGTCTCAACAACGTTGTCTATTCCATGAAGCACTTACGGGTTATTAAACAATATAGTTGCAGTTCTCCGTTAGGGATTTATCTTGGAAGAAATGTTAAAACTTTGGAACGCTTGCCCTAGCAACATTCCAAATTTGGATTTTCAAGTCACGAAATCCTGGCAGGTATGTCCTGCTGGGAAAGGGACGTGGTCCTCAACCTAAGCCCTAAAAGTAACGCAAATCCTCGAAATTCTTTGCAGGATCCAGCTAAAGAAAGGAAAGAACGTGACAGAGACACAAACTCACTCAATGTCAGTAGCCATCTTTGTACCTGTGCCTGGCTATTCTGTCAATATACATATTCGGTTATCTTAGTAAATGCTTATAAATGTGACCAGTGGATGGCAGCGCACCATCGATAGTATGATAGTATGTCTTTATGTATAAGTTGATAACATACGTTTGCAGAGTTTCTGCTGCTTACGAATGGAAACCGAAGGTGACAGCAAGAACCGACAGTGGAAACACCGTGTCTACAGTATCGTAAGAAATTTAGACATGTAAACCCAAAATTTGCGTAATTGGTAGTACTGTAGTTTACACTGTACCTTCTGAGGTCAAGTGTATTTAACAGAGTGTACCGGGGTGCTGATAAGCCCTTAGCCCGACCAGGAAGGAAACAAGCTCGGAAGCACTTCAGGGACGCGCGCGATTTCAACAAAATCGAGACGCGATCTGTCATCAAGTTTCTTTTCCTGCAAAGCAAGGCGGCGCCGAAGGAAATTCACGCCATTCTAACAGAAACATTAGCTTGTTTTATAGGCAAGATTTATTGAAGTCACAAATAAATTGTTTTCGCTGTAAATTTTGTACTCAACAGTTTCCCATTGATATCCAATAGATTTTCTAACACCGAGATTAATAATTCCCCTATACGAAATAAATGTGAGAATCAGAGAGACAAAGACGTAATATGGGGCGGACGAATGCACAGACGCAAGCTAAGAGAGGAGCTAAGTGAAAGGAAAGGAATCAGAAAGGTGAAAATTTTATTAGGTTAAAAAGTTCAGTGTTTCTGAAATTTCTATTGTAACGCCACGAAACAAATCGATCATAGTACCCTCTCTAGTTCCGTTTCTCAGTTTCCATATTTCTGTAAAAGCCGGACTCCCTTCACGCACCTTTACGTATCTCCGCCTTGAAATTTACCACACCGTCTAGCCTGCATTCGCAGTCCATGCTCCAGCAACTCAACCTATATCACCTTCAAGAAAAAAAATCATTAAAAGAACAAGTTACAAAGGCGATTTAGTGGAGATGATAGCAAGTTTGGCAGCACTGCGACTTCGAACGACTCGCGTGCTCGCGGGATGAGCATAGTGCTAAGAGCAACAATGGCTTAAAGTTCACACACATTAACTCATTAGCAAACTTGCCTGCCGTATTATAGAACCCTTATTTCTTATTCGTAGTTTTTAGTAGCTAATTCAAGTCTTCGTGGTCTCAGTAAAGTGTTACATTAGAATCAATATTACCAAATACATTACAATCGAACACAACGCTCTGTGTTGCTTATATCTATAATGCTGCTACATGTTTCGGTCCTTTTCTCGGACCATCATCAGGAATAAAAATACATATCTAAAACACAAGTATGTATGCAAGTTTAAAATTATAATTATATGTTTCCATTCTTATGCCTGATGAAGGCCCGAGAGAATTACTGAAACCTGCTGGCAGCAATATTGGCAGAAGCAATAAAGAGTGTTACGTTCGACTGTAATACATTTGGTAATATTGATTCAAATGTTAGGAAGTTAAAAAATACACCTTTTTGTTCTTTATATTTGGCTGAAGGTCCTAACATTGGACGCACTGCGCTGTACGTCCTGGAACAACATCCACCGTGAAAACTGAAGACAGACGCCATTTTTGGTTGGTTAAGGAGGCTGGCAGTAACTCTCAACACACAGCGTCGAAAACTAGGATTATTAATGAATAATTAATAGGAAAGATGTGAAATTATGCGGTCTTGGTATAAGTCGACGATTGTTCCAGCACTCGTTGGGTGGACTGGAGAGAAAAAGTAACAAATACTCCGTCAGAAATAGCCGCCCCTGGGCCGAGATTGACCCCGGGACCTTCCATTACTTGACAGGAAACCTTGTGATCTTGTTACATTATTTGAAATGAAATAGCACACTCTGAGTTTACAATAGCCAGTGTCTCTCTATACGAACGGAACTCGCTTGCACACGTGAACACCGCCGTCACTGGGACATAGCTCCTTGTTGCGCTCGGTGCTCTATCGTGCATATCAAATGCACGGCTCGGATAAACTCTTTATGGAGCAACTTGGGTAATACACTTCGTAATTCGTTCGTGCGTCTCAGCTTTGTCTGCTTCCAATTTAAAAACAACCTATACGTTGACTCGCAAATGAAGTCTCCATTTGGAATCAGTACACACTGTAGTCTGCAGGAAGGGCGCACTGACGTAGCAAATTCCGGTGTGTAGCACTATAAATATCATCATAGGGAATATGCCTATAATATAATAGCTCGGTCTATTATAGCACGTACATTTGTAGATTTTGATTTCGTGAATCATAATTTTTAATGCTAATTTATAGATAGCGTACAACAAGCTATCCAGCAGTGACGGAACTCCATTATACAATTTTGTCAAAATTATAGTAAAACCAACAAGATGCACCAATGTATCAAATTTATTTTATTTTGGAATGAAACTCTACATGTTTCGGACGATCTTTCCGTCCATCATCAGGAGTTCAAGACTGTACATACAGCAACAGGCATTTGTCAAACAGATACTGCTGTCTGCTTGCTAGCAGGTACCCGCTAGCAAGCAGACAGCAGTATCTGTTTGACAAATGCCTGTGGCTGTATGTACAGTCTTTAACTCTTGATGATGGACGGAAAGATCGTTCGAAACATGTAGAGTATCATTCCAAAATAAAATAATTTTGATACAATGGTGCATCTTGCTGGTTTTACTATAGAAATAGTATTGCGATGCACGGCGCTATGAACGTCAAATTTGTAAAAATCATCCAGTTGATTCTCGAATTATAAGACGAGAGAAAAAATAAGCGTTTATTTAATTATCTGGAAAATCCTAAGTCTTACGGAAAAACGTGTTGTACGTAAAATTCTGTTCCATTCATTTATACAGATTTAATCGAAATATTGTTTCGCATCCACGCACATTAGCGAGTGGCACTCCGTTTCGCCAGAGATATGCAAGGAAGGTGTAGGCAAACTTTAGTGGCATTTCTCAGTGTCAAAATGTGTTAAATTGTTTCTGAAGTTGTTACTCGTAGAGAGAGAGTCTGTACGGAAGTTAATAGGTTCCGTTGCGAATGTGATTACGGGAAGGTAAAAGGTAACATTTGTCCGTAAGTGCTCACAGGTAGGCTACTAGGCCTCACAAACTTGCAGACGTAGCGAATAGTAACTTCTTGAAAATTATGAAATGTATTTCCATAACTTTATTCTTTATTCTACTTCAATGTTACGTATCTCAGCAGAGTTCACGTTAATGACGATACAATATGTAAATAGAGTCGGAACGGTGCAAGCTGCGCAAAAACTACAGTGGGTCTACAAAACCTTAAGAAATAGTGCCGTGCCACGCTCTGCCTACAGTTATATCTCTCAATGGCCTATCTCAACCAGCCCAAAACGTTTGTCTCTAATGAAGTTTGTAACGTTGTTATCACTACCACAGATCTGTAAACAGAATTACAAGACTCGTGAGTAAAACAGTGAAATGTACGGTAAAAGAAACTTAATAGCCTGAGTGAGGCGTAAGTATTACCAGTACTTGGGACTTGATTCTCACCGCCAGTCCCTCATGAGTCGTGATTTTATGGTGCTTAATTACGCGCCGTGATTACTATACTTTGCTTAAAGCATGTCGTCATAACCCAGAGTGATGGACAGATGAAGATCCCTCATCAGGATAGGAATGTCAGAATAATATAAGTTGCCTATTGACATGCAGGCAGTTTTCTCGTATCCTTGATTCCAACCCGCCGTTCATAGTGAATCTCCTTCTACGCTGCACGACTGTGTGGTCTTTGAATAAACTAAGACCATGTCAGCTTGGCCCGTTCCAATTATGCATTAATATCACGTTTGAAAATGAACTTGGACTTCTTGAAGAAACAGGCGTGTTTAATGTCTGCATGCAGCTGAAGTGCCACTGGTGTAGCGTGTATCATTTCAACCTGTAGAATTTCATAATAACTTTACTCACCCTTCTCAAGTAATTCTGCAGAATTTCATAATAACTTTACTCACCCTTCTTAAGTAATTATCAGGCACCACAAATCTACGGAGTGTAATGACATGGAAATTGCATCGATGTTTTACGTTATGAATTCTTGCATTACCATCTGTGTAACGATATTACATTAATCATTTTCTCCCACATATTTCTTACTGAGGAATACGTGTTGACGTGTTTTCCTTTTGTGTAATAATTCTCCATTCGACGCATAGGAGTTCAAAATTTTGCGCGGAAAATCTACTTTGTAATTAGCCGCATCCGTACTGCTCCTGCACGGTGTTGTTCATTCTTACTTGCTGCATCAAGGCAGGATATCTGCACCAGCATCTCCCCCTCTCCTTCATTGATCAGAGCACGGTGCGCTTAGGGTCTGATTTCTTTGCATTAGTTTACGCGATCCGCTTTTCCCTAGCAACCTCTCACACTCTGCCTGTCTCTCCGTAGTATCGTGTATGCCTTCTCTCTCATTGCTCAGTATTAACTTCCACGTTTCATCCCTTACTACGAACATTTCTGCCTGTGTCATGTAAGGATGATAGCAGTGAATATATCGTGTGTCCTTGGTTCATATTGACTGAGACTCATTGTTTCACCACTAACTCTGCATACCAAAGACCTTGCTCTGTGTGTTGGTCATAGCAGAGTGAACTGTCTTATCGTTTCTTCTTTACTCACTCACTCACACTCTCCTTCTCCATCTAGCAACGTCTATTGAGGTGCTCTGAGATGTTAACACCGTGTCGACTGGTAAATAGTTCAGCACGTTTCGGATGAGTGTAGTACGCCCATGTTCAGGATCAAGGAGTTCAATAAGGTTTGAATTCGTCTTAGACCGATATATAGTCTTCAGGCGCCTTTGCAAAATTGCGAAAAGCGACTAATAACTTCGTCGTGTCGGTCCGTCTGTCCGCCCGCAAGGAAGAATTCGGCTTCCACCAGACGGATTTTCGTGGAATTTTATATTTGAATAAGTTCCGAATATCTTTCAAGAAAGTTCTGTTTTCATTAAATTGTGACAAAAATATTTTACGTGAGGACCTGTGTACGTGTTTGATCATATCTAGCTCAGTTCTTCTTAGAATGAGAAATTTTTCGGAAAAAACTTGCAGAGAAAATCAAAACACGCGTTTTAGGTTCAATAACCTTTCTCTAAAACCGTTCCGTTTATGACATAATGTGGAAAAATATTGTAGAGCCAGACAGACCATAGATTGGCTATATGGCTCATGCGCTTTGCATGCTGGATTCCTAAGCTATACACAAACACACACACAGTATGTAACGCATATTGCTTTTCCATAGCAACAATGGATTCACGAACGCGCCTCAATATTACGTTATACGTACATTGCCTGCCTTCTTATTTAGTAGATACAATACCAAAATCCGTTAACATTCAGTGTGCTTATAGTGCATAGAAACAATGAGTGAAGCATATGGCAAACAAGTTTGTGGTACACTATTCAATTTGCGTTTGGTAAGTTATTTCTGAAGTGACTCATAAGAGTCGGAACATGTTAAATATTTGAGGTTTCAACAAAACCTGTTGCCTCAGGGTACTGATGCTTCGACTATTAAAATGTTACTAGACGTACAGCATAATGGTATGGACATCGGTGTTAAATTGCTACCTCGTACATGTCGTTAAGGGTCTAAGGCGTGGTTCTGCGGCCGCTCGCTTCCTAGGGTTGTGGTTTCGAAACGTGCCAAGGACATTGAATGTCTCTTGTGAGTGACGTCTGTTGTCAGTTCTCTGCGTCGGGCTGATCAATAATCCAGAGGAGTCCCACCGAGTGTGGCGTGTCTGAGTGTGATGGTGAAAACTCGATAATGAGGAAACCCTGGCCCACTAGGAGCTGTTGCGCCGTAAAAAATACACCAATGTTCCATGCTCAGTCACCTGTCGTAGGGAGTGTAAACATATAACAGGCGTAGATGTCGAAGTACGAAGGAACTCGTACTGATCCCACATCACAAATAAAGAGTATTATGTAGGTGGGTAATTAGGTCGTTAATTGGTTAGGTATTTGGTTGGGTATATGGTTATCTATTTATTTGATTGGTTATTGGTTGGTGGGTTGGTTAGTTGGTCAGTCAGTCACTCTGTTTATTTGTTTGTTTCATTTCCGACACAAGCCAATTGCAATCTGTGTTAAGTAACTGAGCCAGTGTGTTTCGAATTTCTCTCAGGACTTCCACCGACGGTTCTTCTCTTTCTGTTACAGGGTGTTCCAGGAGATGTTGTACGGGATATCTACAGGGTTTGGGTCTCCACAGGTCCCAGTGGCAGAGTTATTGGCTCGTCCAGTCCCCACCCTCCATAGTCCCCAGAAACCCAAGAGCAGCAATTTCCTGCAGGTGCCAGATATGGAGTCACCCAGGTACGTGTCTCTTATGCGCCCTTGTTGCCACTGATAATTTTCCATTAATATGTGCACAATTCGATATACGATATTCGTACAGTTTGCTGTCAAAATGGTGGGGTTATTCTAACATGATTGATGGCAGCACCACAAACACCTCCTCCCACCTGTGCACCAGACGTTAGGCAATTCAGATCTCTCCGTCCTTACAGTAGCCTGAGGTCCATCACAGTATGTTTCCCCATTGTTAATTTTCCTCATCCAAGTGGACATTTTTTAGGTCTTCTAACAAAAATTCTGTATGAATTCCCTGTTTTTTCTCCATCCTGGCTATGTGTTGGTCCTATCGCGAATATGGAATCATATTCCTTATTTTTGTTCTGTGTTCACATATACGTGGTTATATATGCAGAACCCAAGTTTTATCCATATGAAGATTTGTTTTTTTGAACATAACGCCGTGTAGTTAGGTAGGTAGGTACACCAAAATTTTTGTATACCATGCTGCCTCAACCTCTCGTTTATCCTGAAGATGGATGTGGAGTAAAAGGTAGAGGTAAAGCAATCAAATTACAAGCCTGGACAGACTCAGAGGGTTCCGGGAAGTTAAAGTTCCCAGATTTCGTGACAACGGCACAGGATGGTGGTAGGTTGTCAGCCTTACGCACCGGCCGCCTTTACCCCCAGGAAATACTCCTGGTACTCATTTCTGTTAGAGGCTAAGTCGACCCCAGGGCAATAGTGCGATCGGCGGGATTTGATGTTAATGAAGAATCCACTGACACCAGCTGGGATCGAACCAGCGGCCTTCCGATTTGTAGCACAGCACCTTAACCACTGTGCTACTGCGGTCCCCCGATGGATGTGGAGTATTCTTTCAAAACTTTGAGTTCTCTCAACCAGACTACACGTTGTCACATACCAGAGGACAGGACTCTTCACACTCATCGCCTTTAAAACCTCATGTCTTACTGCTGTGTTCATGACTCCCGTTGCATGACTGTAATCGATCGCGGTTGAAGCTAATCCTCTCCCATCGAATTTCTTTTGCACCCACATTAATATTTTTCAAACATTTAGGTGTTTGTTTTCCAAGTGTTGTTACATTGTTACAAAAATTGTTTCACGTTCATATCGTCGTGACGTACTCTAATACCTTGACCGCTGAAGATGAACGCAGTACGTTTCTTCGAAATGTCGGGAATCTCTAACCCAGCGACCCAGCTTCACGTTACGGAAGACCTGAATCCTCATACTCTAACATACTCGAATACTCATGTTAGTAGTTTTTATCTGTATGCCCTCTGCAACAGCGAGATAACAGCTCCTCGTCCGCTGCCCTTGGCCGCTTATTTGACACATTTGATACACTTGCGGTTACTTTCCATATATGTGGAACATCTCTTTGGTTCGAACCTCAGTATGGGCCTCGCCGTGGTTACAACGGACACCATCTAACATGAATGGCTCTTCTACGCTCTTAATTCCTTTTAATATCTTTGCCATAAAAACGGCTAGTAAGCCATGTAACTCAATCAGTAAAGCGACTATGTTATGGTATAAATCGCCTGCAAATCGGCATGCGATTGCCAGCGGAAAAGAACTTGATTATGTACGCCACCGCGACCTGTTAGAAACGTCTTATATGGGCTGACATTCTTTATGCATACGGATTTCTAAGACCAAAGTTATTATTTTGTAGCAGTTTGACTTCATTGTGACACTTCTCACTATGTTTCATCTGAATGGCGTTTTCAAGGTGGAAAACCATTTATTCTTTTGCACATTTCGACTCCGTCCAGATTTCAGTGCGTCGCTGTTAGACATCTACACGTTTAGTCACTTCGACAACTCTCATCATTGGTGTACTGTTTGGAAGGATTTGTGAGGAAAAAATGTTTGGCATGTTGAAAGAAGATGCTCATAGTATTTTGAGGCGAAATTCTTAACACGTTGCTTTCCGTTTGGTAAGTAGGTCAGACAAATCTCCATTTAGACCCAAATTTTCATTCCCTGATGACTCTTGGACGTAGTGTTAAAAGAAGTAATATTGTGAACCTTCGATACCGAAAGGAAACTATCGAATCCTTGCAGAAAAATGCGTACTGAATTGTGCTTTATTTGCCCCGTATCTTAGGAATGGCGCTAAACGGGAGTTTGTCCGTGTGCAAGAAGAGTCCCATAACCTCAGAAAATGAACTTACTTGGACTCGGACTCCTAATTTTACAACAGTATTACCAAATATTCGGAGTTCGTCTTTCTAAATGGAACGTTTGTACCGCTTTTGTTCTTAGTTTCAGAGAGAGAGAGCGTGAGGAATGGAAGAACACTGTGAATTAGCTGCATCGATAGTTCAGTATTCGGATCCGATTAAGTGACATCTCATTCAGAATACCAGTTTCTGAAAATTTGAAACAGTGACGATGATTGCATTCCAGTAATTACTATCTATTTGTTAAGGGCGGGATTCGAATGTTACCACTGAAGTACGTACTTCAGTTGAACCGCTCTTGTTTGCACGAGAGGCCACCCCGTTGCTGTTCAGTCCATGATCAAACTGACTGAACGTTATGAAACGCCTGTACTGTCATCCATGCCGAGGTAGCCATTCATTGCCACGGACCGAGCATCATACCAAAAATACCACGCTTTAGCGGTCATGACGAGATGAATGACCTTCAATTTTGCCGGTTCCCTGTGCGTACAATTTTATCTGAAATTGGATCAGTTCTTGAAATTCTTCTTCTTTATAGCCGCCATCACGCTGTGTGCGACATTTGTGGCGTGGCAACCTACACACGTGGGCCGGGTAGCGTAGTCGGTATAGCGACTGGCTACAGGTTGGACGGTCCGGGGATCGAATCCCGGTGGGGGCGAAATTTTCCTCACCTGTCCAGACCGGCCCTGTGGTCCACCCAGCCTCCTGTACAATGGGTACCGGGTCTTTCCCGGGGTAAATAGCGGCCGGGGCGTGACGCTGACCCCTCACCCCCTTCTAGTGCCGTGGTCAAGAAAGTGTAGAGCTATACCTCTACTCCCCCTATGGGCCGTACGGCCTGTACAGAGCCTCAGTGCCTTACAAGGGGGCACTTTACCTTACCTTTACCCCACACACGGTTAGTTCGTAATTGTTTGAATTCTCTCTGCTACTTTTAGTTCAACTTTTGTATTATTTAGGTCATGGTCATTTAAAGGATGGGAACAGTACAGATTTATTCGGTTTGTATGTGATTTTGTAGGAACTGAATATTTCTGCAAGTTACTTTACAGAACTAAATTTCATACAAGCTCAGTCCATATGATTTTTGTAGAGGACATCCCGTTGTGTTATGGAATTGAAAGACAATAATAAAATTGTTTGTTTCATTCAAACACAGCAATATTTTATTATTTCTTTTAACTTACTGGCGACACGTTTCGGTCGTTAGACCATCATGAGGCCATTCTTACATGAAATTTTAAAAATTGGGTACATGTTGTGCATATTAAATTCAATGTCATATGGGATCCTAAGGCATTTAAGATTGAAATAAATGTTTGCACAACACATCAAAACCTTGCTTCTTAAATTTCTGTATTGATTTATGAAACGAGCTTGATTAGCAGACAATTTTTGTAGAGGACATCCCGTCGTGTTATTATAGAGTTGAAAGACAATAATAAAATTAACGGCACCTATATGACATTGAATTTAATATGCACTACATATTACCGATTTTTAACATTTCGTGTACGAATGGCCTTATGGTGGTCTAACGACCGAAACATGTCGCCAGCACGTTAAAAGAAACAAACAAAGATTTCTGTACTTGAATAAAACATTATTTTATTATTGTCTTTCAGCACAAATGGTTTCTAATAATAATTCTGTCCTGTCACTCTTAACTAACCTCCTTCACTAGAATCCTAATTGATAAGCTGATAAAGTTTTACCCTTGAAAGGAATGCCTAGCGTTTCTGTAAAGATGATTTTTTTTTATTATATGCGTACGAACCCGCCAGTGAATCGCATTCCGAGCCAAACGAATCCAGACCGCTAACTTAGCATTCTACTTCAGGTCAAATTTAAAATATCCCGATGTTTCTGGCCCCACGTCCGTCACAGTTTTTCTTCCCTTCAGGTTTTTTTTTTTTTGTTAAAACATATATGAATTTCTCAATTCTGTCACGTGTATTAAGTTTCGCCCCCATCTCTTCCTTCTTCAGTTGACCACACTGATAACAGTGGGTGAAGAGCGTGATGGAGTTCCTCGTTATTCTTGTTTCTGAAATCTGCTCTTCCCTGCTTCCTGTTTGTTCTAAATGTTCTCCTTAGAACTCCCCGCAGACACTCTCATCTTCTGTCCTTCCATATATTGATGCCAATTTTCACGCCAAGTGTCTTGTTAGACTGATTCCATTATGATCATATGTTTCGTAGGTGGCATTTTGTAACATTTAAATACATGTGTAAAATGTAATAGATTTGTGCACATATTAACGTTGAAAGTGTATATTATTTTTAACACAATGCGTTTGTGGTTTTGAAACCTGTGAATTATGTTCTGACTGATTCATGGTTTTGTTAAGTGAGATGTGTATTCAAACATCAAGTAATTATCGGATTCTGAGGCCCTTTTCATTTCGTGACACTGTTACGAACAGAGTAGTCTTACATCGTCAACGGGAAATTCCCGGCTTCACAAATTAAATGAGATCATGCACAAGAATGTTCAGTTTGTCCCAAATTTACAGAAATGCCAAGCAAATTCTATACCATTTTCGTCTGTCGAGCCGAACACCCAGATCCGCAGTTGCTGAGTTTTGTCAAAAATCGCCCTTATTAAGGTCATAAATATATTTGCATTTTGTTTTACACGATTCTGTATTTACCCTCTCTGACTGTCAGTGAATTATACGATACGCAAGGTCGGCTTAATTTGCTAAGCAAATGCAACAAACTCACAGAACTGTGAACTGAGAAGTCAAACAGTTCCCATACAACGATAACGCTGCCCAATATAATTGAGGAGTATGCGAGTGACGGTAGGGTTTTGAGGTCACTGTTTCCATACGGGACGTGAAGACCAATATGCAGCTGTATGATAGTAAAGCGAATATGCTTTTTGTATGCGACGTAACATATCAGAGAGATTTAGTCTTTCATCAACACAGCATCTGCCAATGCTCACATTCATTGAAATATTACTGTATGACCGTATTTTATTTCTTTTTATTCTTTGTATTTTCCAACTAAAACTGTTTATAGCTCTTTAGTTTTTAACTGACTGATTTTATTTCCATTTTACTGTAGGCCAGTCGCTATCTGCAGTGGCTTCCTCCGTCTGACGTATTAAAATTTATGAAACAGTTAATGTTAGGCGAGTGCAGTCCACATGAAGTTTCTGTTCCTTGGCGTTGTAACTGTACTGACGCATATGCGGTTTGTTACAAACTGTCACTTCGTTTTTTATTGCCTTTAAATATTAAAATTTATAGACTTCTTAACTTAGCTGCCGTCAAACACAGACATTATATCGCTCATTTGCGACAAGAGTGTCACAACTCAAAATTTGGCAATTTTTGAGTTATTGGTATGGAAAGAAACGTTTGCAGATGCGCCTTTAACAGGTATAGTGTCATAACGCAGTTTGCAAAACTCGCTGCTGGAGAGCAGTTGTGTCGTCTTTGTCCGCATAGAAAATTATAGCAATTCAACACCTTTAAATTTTCCTCCTGAAAAAAGAAATACAAATTTTGAGTTATGACACTGTTGTCGCAAATGAGCGATATTAAGATTTATAAAATATTACAATATTGTGTCATTTTTATTAAAAATACGAATACATTGTTGGGCGATTAAATGGTTCAGAATTGTTCTTGGTTATTAGTGTTGATCGGACTATCTTTAGATCCTTTCTTTCTCCTAAGCAGAACAATACAGATCGTTCTCTTCAGCGTGTAGCAAGTTTGCAATAAAAATTTTAATTTATAGGGGTTTCTTGAATTCAGTGTAAGTAGCAAAACATATGTTCGCCCACTTAAATCTCAAAATAATACCCCAGACACACCGTCGCGCGTGATGAGAAATGTTTCCGTAGCTGTCAGATATATCATACAAGTATTCTGAAACCTGTAGCGGTACATTTACGTCGTCCTACGCGGAAACGTCTGCTATCGGCAAGACTGACAGCTAATGTGACGTCAGATGTCTTGTCGATATCTCGGTATAGTCTGTGACAAGTAAGGCACCTAAGCTCTGAATTTCCAACGTAACGTTTTATCAGTCAAGAGAATCTCGTGACAAATATACACTGTAGTGACGTAATGACGAAGATAACAGATCATTTTTAAAGTAGATAAAACTATACGATTTCAAACACTGTCGTTACTTCTTATGGTCTACTCGGGTGTGGTATAGTGTGGTGTGGTAGAAGGGTACCAACGTTTTTTATGAACCTGGCACCAAAATACTCTGCCCAGAAAATAGAGGCACAACAGTTCTCCGAAACGTTGAAGCCTATGTACAGGACTACACAACGTCACATGTCAGATGACCATACGTAACCTGGACACTGACCGCTGTGGGAACAGCAAATTTCACATTGTATTTCAAACTTCGGGATCTAGTCTTTTAATAAAAGCAAATAGATGCACTGATTTCTCAAATTTATTTTTAGAATAAAACTACATGTTTCGGACAGTTCCTCTGTCTATCATCAGGAGTTTTTCACTGTACACACAACAATGGCATATGTCATACAGGTTAATGTGACAGCTTGCGAGCAGGATCAGGACGATACCGCCCTGATCCTGTTCGCAAGCTGTCACATTAACCTGTATGACATATGCCATTGTTGTGTGTACAGTGAAAAACTCATGATGATAGACAGAAGAACTGTCCGAAACATGTATATTTTTATTCCAAAAATAAATTTGAGAAATTAGTGCATGTAGTTAGTTTTATTATAAGAATTTATCACGATGCACGGTCACCTGAATGTCAAATCCAGGATGGAGTTAAATCTGTGAAAGAGTGGACCTTATGGAAGTGTGGAATACCTCAAAATTGTTGTGGAAGTTGCTTTGGGGGGAAGCATAAACATATAAGTATCAGGTTTAGTAATAGCAAAATAAACATTTGTTGAGATATCACAGTATCTTAGGCATCACTGCTAAGAAAGGAATGTGAACCATTGTGCCGGGTTCACAGCCGAAAAATTTAGATTGTAGTCTGTTAGGCTGAGACATCTTGTAGTTTTGTATCTGGTTACCAATTAAGAGAGGAGCCCACTGCCTCTTTTTCTTCTGCCCTGAAGGTGGAAGCAGTATGTTCCTCCGAAACCAGCGAAACCACGTGGTATCTTAGTCAAGAATACTACATTTAAGTTGCAAAGACAATTACTCCTTTGCATAAATCGACGGCGACACTTTGCGTGCGTTCTGAAGTTCAGAGCTGAGATTGCCATAGAGCAGTGCCGTATTCCAGTGATGTTTCATGTGGTACAGCATACACGACATTTAAAATGAACCATTAAAGTCGTTTCTTTTCCAAATCCTCTAATGGAAATAAGATTTTATGTCAAATGTAACAATTTGCTTCATGACACAAACTTTTGTTACAAGAAGCAGCAGACACAGTGCAACAAGGGGATAAGTCCAAATGGTAATGTTTCAGGAGACGTGGTCTTCCACGTAAGACATGGAGCATAAGTTAAGTATTACAGCACATTTCTTGCAACAGTGGACTGATCCCCTTATGACTGATAAGAGAATCACTGGTTTGGGATGACATACCGATTTGACACAAGCCTTAATGCGCGTTCATTCTTCGTAAGAAACCAAACGAAGGTTGTCGTTGTCGCCACCGTTCTTCAGCTTATTGTTCTCATATTTCCTGCCCTCAGTTTTGTCAAATTGGTGCATAGGCCTTGTCATATTTAATGCTAATGAATAGGCATTTTTAATTGAAAGAGCCTTGATTTTATCTGAAAATTTTTATCAGTAATTAGGCCTGCTGTAAAATATTTTTAAAATTACCTGCTTGTTCATATGCATTTGTGCAGTCAACAAGTGTGCTACATAATTCGTTCCAAATTATTTTAACACAGGCTGACTGCATAGTGGACTGACGAAGGGACAGACAGGTGGCTGTTTCGTGTTGCAGACACACAACTCGGTCTCTAAAGTAAAGCAATCAGTAGCGAATTTTAACCCCTTGAAAACTAAAAAAAACATCGAAATTATATGTAAAAGCCACGTTCTCTCTCACACAGACTAAACTGCATCTCAGATGCACAGATAAATAGGGAACTAAGTCGTATAGGCACAGTCTTAATTTGTCTGTATTTATTTTCAGGTAGATGGTACATTTGTTTGCCACTAACTAGATTTCGAGCCTTTAGAGGTATTTTCTTATTTAAAGGCTCTGAAATTAAAAATGATGACAAAATGGCACTGTATTCTTTGGAGAACAGTGCTGTTGCTCTTAGCCTATAATGAAGGCATTGCGGAAAGTCTGTAGTATAGCTGCAGCAGCAGCACCAGGATTCTCTTATCAAACCACCAATACATAGCATTTCAAGCCTCGTGTACCACAGTTTTCTTGTTACCTGCCAGACGACAGCATTATTCAAACCGGAAGTGTTGTTCATATTATTGAATTGTGTAAGACCCCCAACCTCGTGGCCCCCCCTGAAATTGTGTAGTGTTGTATGAAGACACGAACCCATTATACATCGCACAACAACAAAACAGTCACAATGCAAGCACCCCCCCCCCCCCCCCCCCACAACCTTTGTTTCAGAAAGGACCCTTTCCTCCCCCAAAAAAAAGAGTTTTTTTATATAGTTCCCCAATAGCTGTATATGCAAACAAAATAAAAACTCTCTTCTCTATTTTTTTTTACATACATATATATATATATATATATATATATATATATATATATTGTGTGTGTGTGTGTGTGTGTGTGT
>Ga0123352_10005111_pt1 | contig 19620 bp, 17 predicted proteins | sample TergutLab28metaG_FD_89700 | JGI IMG/M metagenome (GOLD analysis project Ga0123352, IMG submission 89700) | Labiotermes labralis P1 segment gut microbial communities from Petit-Saut dam, French Guiana - Lab288 P1 | ecosystem: Host-associated > Arthropoda: Insects > Digestive system > Gut ... | reverse complement strand
GAGAGAGAGAGAGAGAGAGAGAGAGCGTGACAGGGGTCACGTGTATGTGCATATGTGATACACAATCTTGAGTGACACTGTACTGACAGGTGACCTCTGTTAATTGAAAAATGACCTTTGAAGACTTAAGGATTTTATGGTAACGACAAAATGATAATGCTATATCCATCAAAGCTGGAGTCTACCTCTTTAGACACTGTGTCTCCATTGTAATCATGCATGTGACTGCCTGAGAAGACCCCATCAGCGAGCATGTGTACATAGCAGCTTCACAGTGCTGACATACTGCTTCTTAGCAGGCCTCGCATTTTGAAACAGTATTTATAAATGTGACAGAACTGTTGTCTTGACATTGAAAGTTCCATAATGATTTTCTTTATTGTAATACTTGTGACCTGGTGCTAGCTGAAGTGAACTAGGTTTTGCTTCATTAGAAGTAATGTAAACACAAAATGCAACATGTGTGAGTAATATCAGCAGCATTTACAAGAACTTTCACCATTGGCATAACACAACTCAACGCACTACACTAAATAGGTGCAAAGGGCAGATATCTGGATGTTAGGTTAAAGGAACATAAATAAGGGTTGAAAGAAGGGCACGTTGATAAGTCAAAATTGGCACTGCTTGCCTTTGATGGACACTAGATTTATTGCATACAGGCAAGTAGTCTATGATTTGAGCCACTTACTACTTACAGGAAGTGAAAGGAAACAGACTAAATGCCTTGTTCCAGTAATCAAACTAGTTTGGAGATATCTCCTATTTAGTTCCCTATGATTGGAAAGGAACTCAAATGTGATGTAGGTTAGGTCTGTTGTTTTTCTAATGTTATGTGTTTTCTTTTGTTGGTTTTTACCAACACCAACAGAGGGTGTTCGTCATCTTTACATGAGACAATTTTGTTTTTTATTGATCTTTTGTGTATTGTATTAGACCTGGTGTTACAACTTGAAGGCCAATTTTAAAATTGTATAATTTATCATTGTGTGAAGGAGTGAGATTTTCGTGATTGTAATTTTCTAGTGACATAGTTTGTATGGCTTTATTGTCAAATTACCTGAGCTGTCTGATGCGCCCCTTGAAAACCACGGCAGTTCAATGGTAATTTGGAGCTTGCCTTTAATTAGCACCACAAAGTTATGCAGCACTTGTTATTCCAAAATTTTTCAAACCTTGCTTACAATATTGCCCAAATATTGACAGAATATTTTCCTAATTTATCGAGCAGTTATAAAGCACGGGAAAAGTGAGAAAATGTGGAATATTTTTGTTGAAACACTCTCAGGGAAAGAGACCCTTGAGAAACATAATCATAGAAAGGAGCATAATCTTAAAATGAATATGTTTCATTGGAGAAATCGTGTCAAAATGTGAACTGCATTTATGTAAGTCAGAAGAGGGACCAGAAGCAGGGCTTCCTTGAAAGGAAGGGGGGTGGGATTAAAAATATAAAAAAAAATGTGCCTAATTTTGCTGAATATATCATTCTGTGGAGGTAGAAATACATTTGTTTTTATTTATTGATAATTTTCTGTGCACATTTCTGAAGCCTAATAAATGAAACTGTTGTAATGACATGTAATTAATAAGAAGGGCTGTGAGAGTGTAGTAGTACCAGCTTGTCCATGAATTCAGTTAGAAATTATTTTTATTCTTGCATGGAGCCTTATAGGAAATATAATGTCTGTATACATAGTTGAAATACACACACACAGAATAGGAATAGGTGGTTCAATAAAGTGCATTTGCTAGTCAAAGGGGTCAGAAATAGTGTGAAAAAGAACTGAACAACAGATTTAGAGAGAGAACTGTCATAAATACAGTGTAACCTGTATTCAAGGGAACACAAATAAGACAGAAACCCATCTTCTTCCGTACTGTATAGAACCGCCTGGAGTAAATGGCAGCTGATATGTAAATGACAGGTGGAACGTAACCATTACGGAAAATAACCATTTGCTACCCGTGTTTGGTTTCCAGCCTCTTGCTCAGTTATTCACTTGATCTACCCCTCCCGTTGTCTCCTCTCAGCCAATTTATAGCTGTTAGCTAGCAGCTTGGAGTTTCTGTATGGAATGTAGTAGTCCAAAAGTTCTTACTTCTTTCACGTTACAATCACAGTCATGCTTCCGATTTTGTTATGCTTTGATGTGTGAATCGAAATAGTGAACATTTTGATCAGTACTATTATTGGATTATAATCAAGGTAAAATATTGTTTTAAAGCCATGAAGTATCCCCTTCATTTGTGTTGATATATTATTTAACGGATTGTTTGAGAATTAATATGTGGTGTGATCAGGTACCTTGCAGACCACATGTATTTCTCTATAACAGCAGCACTTAACATTCTGATGAATGTGTTATTCAAAGTAGTCTGCTTGGGGACTTACACAATGATGGCAGCAGCTGTGCCATTGCTTGAAGCATTGAGTGCAGTGCTTTGTTTGAAAGTCATCAAGTGTATCCTGCATTGTTTCTGGATTCATGGTGATGTTACTAAATCTCCTTCACCTTTAAAGTCATCTTCAGTTTTTTTAAAAGAAACAAGAATGCAGCAATGAATGTGGTCAGTAGGGAGGGTGTGGAAGGTCCTGGCATGTGTCCTTCTACTCCCTACTAGCAGGCAGGGCATGAATTTGGTAGTAACCCAACATGTGTTTAGATTTTCTTTCATAATGCTGTGAACTGGCACAAATGAAATTTCCAGCATTTTAGCAACTTTGTACATAGTAGTTCTTACATTTTTGAGGACAGGTACCAACACTGATCCACATTGTCATTAGTTTTGCTCATTGATGGATGTCCAGAGCATTCATCATCTTCAACAGAGGTCACTGCTTTTTGAACTTGGAAAACCACTCCAAAATTCATGTCCTTTCCCATTGGCTGCTCTCCAAAACCAGCTTTTAACATTTCAAAAGTTTCTGCAGGCATTTTTCCTAGTTTAAAATAACATTTACTGCGTACGTACTACTCTTCCAAGTCTGTAAATTTCTAGGTCTGCCACAATTGCATATAGAACAAAAACACCATGCTTAGCAAACAGTTAATAATCACACATGCCACAGACTTATTACAAGCAGAAAATGACTTAGCAGTCTCAACTCTATCTATACCTACCAGTAGCAGTTTGTGCTAGCTGCAGTAGAGTTATTTTATGGTCAGTCCAGAAACTATTTGGTCACACCACATGTGACTGTGTAATTTCAACCCTGTGTCACGTATGGGAATGAATGTGCTCAGAACCATGTACGCTGAACATACAGTTTCTTTCTTCTTTTGATGTATATATGAATTATTGTTTGGAAATAAGTGTACCAGCTGTTTGATTCTTTTGAGTACAGCATGGCACTTTTATGTATCATGTATGTTAGATGGATAATAAAATTTTGCCTTATTGTGCCCCCCCCCATCGCCACACTCTTTGAGAAGTTTCTTGAATGGCCATGTTGTGATAAATATACTTCTTTTGGGCATTTGATGGGTGCATTTGGTTTGCAGGAACTGTGAAAGTGAACTGACATACAATCTGCATGTATATACCTGTTATTGCATAACATGTGCTGGTTGGTAGATTGTGACATTGCAGGATGGGAGAACATCTTCCCATTTCTTGGACACTACCAAACACATGAATTGGTTACTTTTGAACTTACCTCGCAGGTGAAAATCACATGAGAGAAAAAGCGTTATGTTTAACATTGCTGCCAATTGCTGAGTTGGTATAGTGTTGGTGGCAGATGAATGAAATATTAAAATGGAGCCTTCATGAAATGATAATGCTAGGAGAATACCAAAGTACAGAGAGAAATGCCCATGTCACTGGCACTTTGTTCACCACAAATGACATGCACTGGCGAGGAATAGAACCCAGAGTTCCGTGTTGGGAGGCCTGCAACTAACTGCCAGAGCCATGTCATGAGCCAGAAGCACATGAATTAGGGTGCAGATCTTGAAGGCTGGATGTTGAAACTTCGGTTCCAACATGTGGTGTTCTTGAAGATGTGTGTAAGATTTCAGTCTCTCAGGTTGTTGATCAAAAGTGCAAAAAAATAATATTGTGTTGTGGACTGTTCTGTTGCATTCATTGCTGATTCCATCACTTGACAGGTTGAAGTGTGCTGTGTGCCAGTGTTAGTCCTGTCAGGTATCTGTTGCTGTCCTTGCATAAATAGGCCAAAATTTTTTCCTGCATATGTGATTTAAATCACTGCACTATGAGCTGAAAGGACATGGGTTCGATTTCCAATGGAGTCATTGGGATTTTCATTGACCTAATCCTTCCGGCCGAATTATGGCCCTGGAGTTGACTGAGCCTCTGACAGAAAAGAGTACCAGCGATGTCTCCTGGGAGTAAAGGCGGCTGGTGCATAAGGTTGACAACCTTGCCACTTTGTGTGTTGATTGTGTAGAAATTGTGGGAGCCTCAGCATCCTGAAGCTGTAAGGGTTTGTCCAGGCCTGTAGAAGGAAAGCCGTATGTGAATTAAGCACAGAGAAACTTTAAATGTAGCACATAGATGCTCAGCAGAGTGAAAATATGCAGCAATAACTCATTTGGTTTTTTTTTTTTTTTTAATACAGTAAAATCAACATTCCGATATTGTAGGAATATGGCTGGCCCAGCAGATAATTTGTGAGCGGAGGGAGTATAACATGAAATGTGTTGAAATAGTTGGGGCCATAACTGGCATAGAATATATTTCATTATGCTTTCGACCTTCGTTCATCTGTTTCAGACTGTAGGTTTATTAGTAATGACATGCATTTCACATCATGTTTATCTGTTCATCAATATATTTGGCTTGCTGCAGTATAATGGTGTTATGACAGCTGGTTTCTAGCTGCTCAGAAGTCTTACCTCTACTGTGATCATATATCTGGTCTTTCAAGAAACTGTGTATATGGATATGTTCTCTGTGACAAAACACAACCTCTGGTTTCTGTGGTTTAATGAATTGTCCCAGTAGGGGGTTTTGTATGTACTGTAAAAATACCAACTTGGTGCTAATTGCAAGTAGAATTTTTGAAGTGGCATTTTATATGGTTCTTGTTTTCTTGTGGACAGTACTAACTCAATGTAATATGTTCATAATTATACAAAGGCTTACTGAAATGTTGTACACATTATTTCACAATTGATCGCAGATTGGCTGTTTTTCTGATGTGAGTTTGTTATCAGCTCAGACCAGTGAAGAATTTTGGTTCAGTCAACCTGTGTTGTTGCATGTCTGTATGTGAACTGGTACAGTTTAGTAGTAATCAGGCTGGAAGGGGTTGCAGTGTGATCAAGCTGTGATCAGCTTGTTCTAAGGTATGATGAGCTTGAATTCTTAGTTCTTAGAAACCAAATGTTGGTATAGAGCGAATGTTTGTGTCAGAATTTTTTCACTGAGTTCCTATTTTTCCTCTCAACACTTTAGTTATTTCGGTGTGTAAATATGTTTCTTTTAAGTAGCCAATAGATTACATTAATATTATATTTGGACTGCATTTTAATGCTGTTTTTATTTTTTATTTTTTTCTTCTGGCCTTGGTTCTAAAGTTGATTATTAGGTGATTTGGTCCAACCATTGTTAATGCACTTATTAGTTAATTAATTTGTTGATTTTTCTTCTCTCTCATGAATGTTCCCCTTTTTGGTGACTGGTTGAATTGGACTTCATACCATTGCTGTAAGTATACATAGAGAAGTGTGAACTTTGCATGATCTGTTTATGGAAAGATGTTGCAGTGTCTGCATGCAAGGATGAGTGGGTGTATTTTGGCTTCTCTGTTCATGCTGTCAGTAAAAAGCTTAAGGTGAATGTGTGTAAAATGGATAACTGTGCTGGCAGAGTTTTCTGTATTGCTTGTGCTTCCTGCTGTTTGGAGTATAAGTGTGTGTGTCCTTCTGTTCTTGCTATTTTGTTTTAGAAGTTTCTGTTTTGCATGTTAATGAGTGTTCTGATGCATCACATCACACGTGTAAGCATGGTGTCTAACCTGCAGTTTATAATAACCAGTTATGTGGAGGATACTAAGAACAAAAAAAATATATAAACTTGAACACAGGAATTCCACTGTCGTGTATTTTTCTCCCGCATTTGTTCTTCTTGTAAATTGTGATTTAAGTTTGTTTTCCCCAATCAGTCTGTATCAAGTATGCTTAATAAATGGACAGTAATTGTAAAATATTGGAAGCTGATGGATGTTGAATCTTTAGCCCTTGTGGATTCATTAGTCTATAAAAAATGAACATGGAATTTCTTTTGGAAAATGTTATAGGAAGTTTATTTATGACAAGCATCAGTCCAGCAAAACATCTGTAGTACAGTCATGTTAATTTCGTAGAATTTCTGCATGAATTGTGTGACACAGTATTACTGTAGAAGATAGTTCCTTTCTGTGAACCTTCTGGTTTGTAGAAATTAATATTTCACCACTACCTTGGAATCATTACCATTACCATTAATGTAGTGGTGGAAGTGAGGAGCACATAAGTAGTAAAGGGATCCACAACATCACAAGCCAGTTCTAAAGTAATTTGTTACTCTGATACTGGTGATGAAATGGTGTCCTATCTTGTGCGCTGTGTAACCTCAATTCATGAAACTTTTTTTTTTTTGTATTACTATATTACTGCCAGTCAGAAGCAAAATGTTCTGTTTTAGAATTTGAAAATTTTGGGAGTTTACTTGCTGAAGGGATTAAAAATTTCATACACCTTCCCAAGTTATAACTGGTTGTGGAGAGGAATCAGTAAAATTTTTTGTCAAGGGTTTTGCCAGATGGCAAGAGCAGGTGTCATAGATGTTCTCAAAAAACATTTTGTCATATGTTATATAAATATGAAACTTAGTTTTATGTTAATATGTATATTATCAATTAACACTAAAATGAAATATGCAATATATATCAGAATATACTTTGGTATACTTTTTATCACATAAAAAGAAAATATACTGTACTGAATTGAACTGCCAGTACCATTGACTGTGTTATCTAAGTTGAATATGTAGGTTGATCAGCTTGCAGTTAAATCCTTTACATTAGCACACTTTACAAACATTGCCACTTTCATAAACATATACTGACCAGGATTGTGAGCCAGTGTTTGTTGGTTCGTTCCACATGTATAATGTCCTTATATAATGGAAAAAATGAAAGGTATGATATATGCATAGAAACCAGTAGCAGATGGCATAGGTAAGAAGTTGAGACTGCAGTTCAGTTGCATGTGGATTTCATGGACGTATTGTCAGTTCTGTTTTATCTTTCAAGTGAGGGATCTCTGCTTGAGCGTAGTTGTTTATTAACTCTTTGGAAATGTTAGCGCATAAATAAGGAAATGAAGAAGGTGTAGTAATGTCCAGAACTTATACACAAGATATTTTCCAAGAAGTGTAGGTGTTGGTGTTAGACTCCTAAAAAGTGTATGCTGGTGAGCTGTGAGTTGTGAATGTGGACATTGTCAGGTGAAAAGAGACGTTCCTTTTGTGTGTGTATGGCATTTACTTTTATGGCATGTATGGTCTCTGTAATGGCTGCATGGGATTCATCAGTGGAATAGATGCGTGAAATAAACTCACAGGTCCATGCAGCCCGTAACGCAGTGAAGAAAGTCGTGGCACAATCTCTGGAGACGATGTGCAAGTGAGTTTGGGCTTATTTGTGAGTTTGGCTGTTGATAAGTGTTATGGTTCAACTAATTACTTAACATTAATACAGCAAGCTATAAATAAACATTTTCTTACTCTGAACATATTGCGGCCATGGAAGTGGCAGTGTGTATTTGCCGTCGTTGAAAATGTTATGTTCATACTTACTTCACATGTCTGCTGTCTGTCACTTTCATACTAAAATAGCTTATTGACATCCCTTAAAGTAGATGATTTCTTATTGTCAGCTTATTTTGTGCCTGGCACTATTCATCTAATGATTTAGAATATATGCAGGAAAATCCCCACAGCTGTTAGCCTGGGCTGAATGAGGGAAATCTTGTAGAATTTTTGTTCCAGGGTTTGAATTCTAAGAGAAGCGACATAATCAATATCAAGACACTTAACAGAATAAGGACACTGAAAATATTGTTAACTAAACTATCTTGGCTTCCATCTTCTTTGTCGTGTCACTTCTCACAGTCGAGAACATTGTACTGTAGGTGTGGACATAAGGGATATAGTCTGGAATGTTTTGACAGACTGGTATCAGGATCTTTTATAAATATGTAGACTGCTGGGTGAGAAAAAGGTAGTGTTGTCTATGATAAGCACTCTTAAATGCCTGTGGGATCAGGCAGCACGTATTCAAGGTCAGGTTTTGTGAAGTGATTTTATTTTATAGCTTTTGTGACTTTTTTCTTCCCCTGAAAAGCACCACAAATAACCATCTGGTAAAAGAAACTTCGGCTGCATTGCCATTTTGCAGTTTATAGAGAAAAGTAAAAATTTCATCTCCTGTAAAGCCATAGTTGTTCAATCCATAGTTGTTTGTCTTTCTTTTATCTGATTATATTTTCAGACAGAATGTGAAATGTTTGCATTTCAGTCTGTTGCCTATTTCATATTTTGGTGTAGAGAGAACAGTGAAATTTTGAGAAACAAATTGAAGGATGAGTCAGCTAGACTTAATGACTTTTAGCTCCTTTGAAAAGCACTGTATATTACCAACACTCTCAAAGAAGTGCTTTACTATGATGATTATGTGTGGCTGATTCTTGAATTTGTTCTGTGGTTTATTGTTCCATACTTATCACATTAATGTTAATTAATCAAAAGTTACAGTATTGCTGGATAGGACTATTTAATTTGGTAGATAGGAAACAACATTTTGAGGCAGCAGGTTCTTCTGAAATGACAGCATTTTACCAAACTACTTAGCATTTTATCCCAGAGACCTTATCTTCATATTTGTCACCTTAACCTCAGATCTTACAAATTTGTCTTCTTCTTCTTCTTCCTCTTCATCTTCCTCCTCCTCTTCTTCCTCTTCCTCCTCCTCTTCTTCCTCTTCCTCCTCCTCTTCTTCCTCTTCCTCCTCCTCTTCTTCCTCTTCTTCTTCCTCCTCTTCTTCCTCCTCTTCTTTCTTTTCCTCCTTCCTCTTCTCCTTCTTCCTCTTCTTCCTCTTCCTCCTCCTCCTTCTCTCCCTCTTCTTCTTCTTCCTCCTCTTCTTCCTCCTCTTTCCCTTCCTCTTCTTCCACTTCCTCTTCTCCTTCTTCCTCTTCTCCTTCCACTTCTTCTTTTTTGTGATGAACAGTTTCAGAGACGTTGTATAAATTCTGTGAAATGTAATGCCGTGTATTGTGGGCGAATTGTACCATATACATCCCAGAGGACAGCAGTCGTGATGAAAACTGTTTTGAGTGTAGAATATGCTGAATTGGTTTCTGCAGGGCTGCGTGTTTCCACTTCTGTTAGAATTTCTACCACAGTTTTCATAACTATGTCATACTCATTACCATATTGAAGCGAGGAGTTGAGCTCTGAGATTGTTGCTTATTTGTGATTTTATGCACCAGAGATTAGTAGTTTGTTGTTGGTAACAAACTACCAAAGTACGCTCCATAAAATTCCGTAAGAGCAAAGATCTCGTTGACACTGTGGCAGAAGCATCAAATCACATGAGTTGAGCTCTGTCGTTATGGTGGTGTACATGAGGGGGAAAAATGGCCCAATAATGCAACACGAAGTTCAGTCAGTCCGGTATATTTCAGTTCAAAATATGTTGCGATGTATCAGTGGTGTGGTGTCAGTAACGTGCATACCGTCTGATTTTGTGTAATTGTAGTCGCTTGGATATAAAATTTGCATAACTGAACCTGTGTATGCTTGTGTTTGCAGTGATAATAGTTACAGGTGGTTGATATAGTTGCTGTTATGTACATTGTCTTAGAATAGTTTACATATTTATGTGTGTTAAATAGTCAGCATTCAAAATAATGGACAAACATTTACAGCCAAGTGAGAGAAATCGCAAGGATATGACAGCTTATAACAAGGGCTTATTGCACCTAACTTCTCTAGTTTCCACCTTCTGGAGTCTACAGAAGGGGCCTTATATATATATATATATATTAATTTTATTCCTTCATTTCCCATTCTTGGGTCCCTGCAATGGTTTGTTCTGCATCCCAGTTCCTCGGCATTTGATTTTACTCTTTCTGTTGGCTTGTACTAGCTTCTACCACTATCCTTTTCCCGTAATTCTGACTTGGCACATTCTGTACAAACTACATCATATGATCAAGTCACATCCACAGCCTCATTATGTCAGTGTCTGCTTGCACCCACCTCCTCTAACCGAACAGACAGAGGCACCTTTCTTTCTCCATCATGTTAATATCAACATACACGACTGCTGTTCATAATGATGATCAAGCTAAGACTACAATCTAAGATTTAATTAAGTCAGTCTGTGCTTAAATTCTTCCCATAAAATGATAGAGGTGGTGATGATGATGATGATGATGATGACGACTGTTGACATTGCATCTGATTGAAGTATGTTGTAGTCTTGTGATTACATGTCCACAAACTGAGCATGTTAATCACTGAGCTTAGATGCATTTGCATATTGGATTTAAAATATACATAACAGGATTTTTACAGCTGGAGGTCTCTGCCATTGGAGAGTACTGCAGGCCTCAGGAGTTCTGCATATAACTCTTAATGCACAACAATACAGATTAGGAAACTTTTTGTAGTGTGTTTAATATGATGGTCTGTTTAACTGTGCTGTCACAGCTGAGACTGTATAGTGTCAAATGTTAAAATTTTGGTGAAGAATAAATGGAAAGGGAGTGGAAGAAAGCAGTTGTGATCTAATTTGAGGTGCATTTGACTGGAGAGACTGAGAAAAACACACAAATTATCATTAATGGTAGCCCTTAGGGGTAGAGGTGAGGTTTGAATATGGTGCATCAAGAATGTGAAGCAGGAGTGCTAACCGTATGCATGACATTTAGCTTACATGTGTTATTAACAAAATTTTATTGCAAGTGAACATGTCATTAACAACAAAATTTTCCTTTTTATTAAATTGTTTTTGACATTCATCTTTTTACTCATTTTGACAGTGTGACATGTCTTATTGTGTGTGTGTGTGTGTGTGTGTGTGTGAGGTTGAGGAAGAGGGGATATTAGGGTGTGTACCTCATTTTAATTAGATTAATTAGAATTAATTAGAAGACTTTATATGTGTCCTTTGTCAGTGTGAAATGTGAAATACTTTGTGGGTGTACAAGTCAACACATTTGCCATAGATGTGGAGATAAAAATAGTCCAAAAGTTATTTATCCTTAATTTTTGTGTGACTGTTATGATACATGTTAAAATTAATGAGGACTGTTATGTCCAGGTTTGGCTGAAGAGTGGTTCATGTGCATTTTAATGGTTGTAAATATGAGTATGAAGCTCAGCAGTCAGGCATGTGTAGCAGATTCTCTTCATAATATTGTACCTTGTAGACTGAAATAACTCTTTTCATAGCTACCTCTTTCTGGCATATCTACTGCACAAAAGAGGGTTGGAAGCATGATATTCTATGTTGTCTTCATGTTGCTACCCCATTGAAGTACTAATTGGGCATGAAAGAGAGTGAAGATTGTGTAAGAGGAACATAACAAGCATTTATTAACTTTTGTCTTAGACAATGAAATACTATTGTTAACATTTTTGAAGCATGTAATTGTTGTTATGAAATTTAAAATGGTATTTCAGTAGTTTGTGTTAATTTATTAGTCGTAATATTATTAAAAGTGCTTACTAAATTAAAAGGAGTGCGTTTCCCAGAAGTTCCTTCTTTCGTATGATGTGATTCAGGGAGTAGAACCTTTCTCTTCATAGATACACTTCAGAAAATATTTTGTATTACATAAATTTTGCACACTATGAAATACTCTTTTGCCAGAATTTTAAAAATTACACGTCTATAAATCCATAAGAGTAGGCATGCAATTACAGACGTGTAGGATGTTACTGGCAGATAGCAGGTCATACTTCGTTAAGGCTGCCGTACGTTCTCTTGCCCACAGACCTGTCCTCTTTGTCGACCCTAAAATTTTCATCTGGATGGGTTTTTTAAATTTTATAACTATGTGGGTTTTGTCTGTTTATTATTTTTTAAACATTTTGCATATTTTAATGGTACTGAATATGGGGAAAATATGCTACCTTTTGAAGGCAACACACAATTCTTATATCATACTAGCATTGTCTGAGTCAGAAAAAGTATGAGTTCAGCAATTGACGTTCAAAATGTTTCAGAAAACTTCAGTGCAGAAATTGTGAGCAGCTTGACCTCTGAAAAACACGCTTAAAATGTCTACATCTTGATAATTTAAAGAACTGTGAGAGGAACTTTTTAAACTAATGTTGTGACTATTTATGTGTCTTCATTTTTAACCCCCCCCTGCCAGTATGTCCTTTTTTTTTTAATGAGTGATAGATGGGAAATACCTCTTCCTTGTAATTGACTAGTGGTAAAGTTGTCTTTCATGATGTAGGCTTCTGACCTCAAGACATCCGATTTCCTCCTAGTTGTGCAATTCTACTTGAGATTTTAGTTGTTTTTGCGACTGTACTGTGGGGTGGACAACCAAGAAATTTCTCAAATCCGTTCAGGGGCAAGGTATTTATCTGCTCTATAAAATGCCCAGACTGGCTCCAGGGCCCACTGAGTTTGCTGTTCAGTAAGTATTGGGGTACCTTTTATTGGGGTAAAGTACCTAGGGCATGAAGCTGACCGCTTGTCCCTCTAGTGTCAAGGTTAAGAATGAGTGGACCTTTACCTCCATATATGCCATCATGGCATGCACAGGGACATTTTTACCTGTACCTTCAGGTAGAAGGTAGACTGCTGTGCTTCCTCTTTGTATTGCTGCTGCAGCTTTCATTGGGTGCAGAACTTGGTATGTGTGGAAAAATTACAATTGTTTGCACAGTTTCTGAATGTACATGGAAAACATGATGCTAAAAACAGGAATTGTGCATGAATTTTCAGTGCATTGACACGTGTTTAAGGATTTTGTAGTCATATTTATTCTTGTAGACATCATGAAAGAAGTAAAAGTATGGAATAATGCAATTAATCAGTTTGAATAGACACTGAGACATAATTTTGGCAGGTTTTGCTTTGCACGTGTCATATGGTGTTTTTAGTGTTAGTGTTGTGCTTCTTATAAATCTGTTGTATGGTATTCACAGTCATATGTAGAGTAGCTTGTCTACTTTATTTCCGTGACTAAGTAGAATTTTGAATATATACCTTCCTTCCTTGTTTACATGCTTTCAGAAGTTCATTGAAGTGTGCATTGCTTTCAAGGTAGGTTTGACTAAAATTCTTTGAATTGACTATTTTTTTTACAGGAAAATATTCTTTAAAATATGTTTCTTTTTTTTCCCCTTTTATTTTTTTTGTTATAACATGCTGTGTTTTATTTATGTTTGTTTTCTATACCTTTGTTGTTTATTAAATGTTGTGGCTGTTCCAGCACACACACAAAATTCTCTTGTACGGTGTTTCGTGGTTCTGTTAGGCATATATAATTCTGTCTAAAATTACGTTGTGAGTGCAGTGATAAACATTTTAAAACCAATATACTGCGACTGAAGTTCATTTATTCATCATCTGTTCTGCTGTGTTATTGTTTATTTAGTGATAATGCAAAATAATTTATATTTCTAATTACATATTCAGCAGATTATGTGTATGGTAGTGAGACACAATCAAGTGGCCCTTGTATATAATAAACATTATAGAGAGCAAATAATTTTATTTATGCTCATTGTTATTTTGAAGAATTATTTTGTGTTGTCAGTAGGTATTTAGTAAATTGTATTGCAGATTACAACCTCTATCAGTTTAATAAATCCCATTGTAGCTAAATTAGTCTTTGATGGAAACGTGTTATTTGGTGCCTTGTAAAAACAGAATAAGTGAGGTTTGAATATTTTGAAGCAATTTTAATTAAAGTAAATGCCCTGCGTGATTGAGGATTGCGTGTAAAGTGTAATAAAGTTTGTAAGTCTGCGTATAAGGACAGTTTGTTCTAGAGAGATTAAGGATTAAATGTGTGTAGTAATGGAGGGCATGCAGGATACTTGTGAGGAGGTGCAAAATGAAAACAAGGTAAAATTGTGGTGATAATGTAATAGTAGTTCCTGATTACTTTTATGAAATCATTTAAATTGTATTGGGTTATACAGTAAAATTCCTTCAATCTGGTATGAGTAGGACAAGACAGGTCCTGCACCATCCAGTATAAAACAGTACTTGTACTGACAAAATTTCTTACGAGTAGTATTGTCTCACATGGCAGCCAACCATCAGAAAATGTGTAATGTCAGTTATTTTCATTTTGTCTTAAAAAGACTTGGGTTTTTCAATTATCATTGGCTCACTCAATCAGGTTTTCCTTTGGAATGCATTGCTGTAACCATTTACGCGACATCTTTTCCAGCTGCCATGTATTAGGTTTTGCAGAGTGTCGGCATCTATATTAAAGTAAATATACTCTTCTTACTAGTACTGTGATAGTTCTTAGAAGTTATCATCGTGAACCCCAAACTTAATTTTTAAGGAAGTAAGAAAGGGTATGGGTTTATAACCATAAAGGCTGAAATGCATATGAAAGAGATTTGAGATGTGTCATGTGTGACTGGGCATTGAGTTTTATGTAAAGTGCCCCTTCTGTAGACAGAGTAACATTAATTCCCAAAATTAATACTTAATGGAGAATAAAGGGCACTGGCATACAACCAAGAAGGCCTAAATGTTTGTGAAAGGGATTTTAGATTTTGGTTGAAAAGTTCTCTCTTTTCTCTGATCTTATGATTTGTTCTATCATTTACATTTATTTATATCTCTAAATATTTTTCAGGTGCACTGAATCTGAAAGATTAATTAATTTACATCTCCACCATAAGATGTGTAAAATTCCATCTGTGGTACTGATCAAATTAATTTCTGGTGTGCTTGCGGTTCATATGTAATGAAATAAGTTTAGGATATGATGTAGTAATAAATAGGAAGAATGAGCATATTTGTGAAGTCAGTGGCATGTTACTCAGCATGGCTAGCTTCATGTGGAGTGAGCAAGTGACGTGGCGTGGCGTGGCATGGTGTGGTGTGGTGTGGTGTGCTGTGTGATAATGTTAACATTTGTTTTGTCTTCACCTGATTTCATGTGCCAAGTCAAGTTTTTTTATGTATTTCATATTGTATGTTCATTTTTATGTCTGGGTCATAGTGTGACATTCCTTTCTTTGCAGTACATAGTATTGTACACAGAAATAAAAATTGGAAGGTTACTGTGCAATCACATATTAATTTAAAGTTAATGTGATAATGTTGGGAAGTGTAACATTGCATGATAATGAATCCTCTTCAACTTATGAACTCATTATATGAATGATGATTGTATGGTCCACATTTGTTTTTACATACACACTTTGAATGCCATAGAAGTAATTGATATCATTTGGCCTTTCAAATGGTTTTCTTTTTCAAAACCTTATATGATCTTTCCTTCCCAGTTTTTTCTCCAGAGTTTATGGACATTACAAAGAACTGGTAATGGAGGTACTGGCCAGTGAGTGAAATTTATAAATAGACTTATGTTTTTGTGTAGTTCTGGGCAGTTGATTTGAATATGTAGGCTAATTTACAACTGTGTGATATAAAACAGGAAACACTGCAGACTGTCTCCAGAATATTTTTATCTTTTCTATATGTGCACCTTTATAGAAGCCACAGTATGAGTGTTGGCGATACCCGATGAACTTGTGATTGATTGTGATTGTTTTTGACAGAACAACTTTTCTTCATATGGGGATAACAAGGATGACTACAGTGACCTTCCACCCAACCAGAGGAAGAAGAAGTTGCAGTTGCGAGTAGAAGATATTACAGCCAAGATTCAGCAAGAGACTGCGGCAAGGTTTGTTGTGAATTGTATGTGGAAGGAATCCATTGTAGGGAGTAGGATTGTCGAGCATGTAGGTGTTTCAGGTATCAGTATTCATGGAAACCAATCCATTGTATTTACAATTGAACAAAACATATTTGTTCAGTCTAACATGACCCAAGTTTATTTAATAAATTAAACTGCCATCACATGTATGCTTTGTGTTTTGGCCTGTACTTAGCCCATCATCAGGCATGTCATTCAGTCATGTAATGGAGTAGATCAAAAGTTGGCTGCAAGTAGATATTTCTCTAATAGAATCCATTGGAAAAGAGAAAAAAAAATAAATTAAAATGGTTAAAAACATTTTACATAATAATCAGTATGACACAACTACAGTAAATATTTCCAGTTCTGATAAGAAGGAAAAAAGAAAAAAGGAACAGAAGAAGGAAAGCATGTAGACAGTATCCACTACAAATGGATTACTTTTAAATATTAGCCAAAGAAGTAAAATATATTGCCAAATTATTTACAGGTACTAGTGCCAGAATAGCATATAAAACTAGTACGTAATACTGTAGAGAAAATATTGGCTTACAGAAATGTGAGTGGTATCGAAAAATGTAATAGAAATGGTGTTCACTAGCGAACGTGTCCAGAATGTGGGAAGAAATATGTTGGACAAACTGGGAGTCATTCCACACGAGATGTAATGAGCAACTTCAATATTTCAAATATTGGAAATTAAATTCAGCATTTGCAAAGCACCTACATGATTCAGTGAAATTTTCTTGGGCAGCCGTGTCAAGATGTGAAGGTTTTCCAACATTTCGGGTACTAACTTCATTAAAAAAATGGACGGAGTTAGTTCCTGGAACGTCGGAAAACTTTCACATCTTGATGCAGCTCTCTGCCCAAGAAAATTTCGTTGAATTCTGTCGCTGCGAAAGCTTCAAGACTTACATCACCTACCTGATACTGGACACTCATTTGGCCCTCTGGAAGTTTATGAATTGCTCAGAAAATTTTATATTTATTCTGAAACAAAAAGAGATAACCAAATCACCAAAGAATCCGTATTATGAACCTGTAAAATCAACGTTGTAATAGTACACTATGAGAGCACTGGATGCCAACTGTGACTACAGTGTGCATCTTCTTATGCATCCCTTGCCACAGTACCACCCAAAATTTTTGCAGATAAACATCACTCCACCACCAGCATGTAAGTGCATTACAGCATCATACCTTACTACATTGCTGTTACAGTAGTGCACCTTGTGCCAGTCCTCTTATTTTGTTATTTTATCATGTTAACGGAAACCTATTCTGGCCTGTAATTTGTACACTGAGTTTCAAAAGAAGGATTTCATTGAAAAAAATGCTCTACATTAAGGCCATGCTACATCATTTCAAACACACAAAGTCAAAAAGGAAATTCTGATATGCCATCTTACCGTGGCACAACCAGGACCTAATAAAATAAAAGCTTTGTTTGTACATTTTTAAAAGTGGCATACGTCTTATATGTTTTGTTACATATTTTGTATGATCTTTTAACACTAAAAAAACAGTGAATATAAGAAGAGGCCCATTAAATTTCTGTTTTTTCTTCCTGCATATGTTCTTGAGTTGACATGCCTCAGGATGGGCTAAGTACATGTCAAAACATGTAGCATACATGTGAGGGCAATTTAATTGATTAAATAAACTTGTGTTTTGTTAGAATGAACAAACGTTTGTTTCAGTTATGTCTGTATCCCTGTGAAGTATCTGTGGAAATCATTGCCCTTTTTGTCTGTGCCCATGTAGGAACTCAAAGATTAGTAAATGGATGGTCATGAAGTTTACAGTGGGGAATTGTGTGAGAAATTCTCCAGCCATTTCACTCTTAGATAAAACTGAAGAAACATAAGAGACAGTTGACACGAAGATCTGTCTGCATTTCTGCACACATCTTGAGCTTATGTAGGCGTACTCATCAACCATTATGAAAAACAAGAGAATGTCTTTTGATTACTTTCAGCTGCATTGAAAAGGGTCTTTTTTTTTTGTGTGTTAAAAGTAGTGCTGTATTAAGATATGACAGTAAGTGCAATTGTTAGTTTTTATCACACACACTGTTTTTCTTAGTATTTGAACAACAGCACTGCAACTAAATATGACTGCTGTACAACCTGTTGCTAGGATATGGAGACAACATAGTGTGTGTTGTGCAAAAAGGAAGTTGATATTCATCTGACATACAGCTGTTTTGCTTGAAGTTTTAAGAGATTGGCATTTGCCAGTTGAAAGGGTAGTGGTAGTGTAATGGTTTTGAAACATTCTTGTCTACAAGACAGTAAATGTATTTTTTTTACAAGCACATATACTAGATGAAGAGCCCATTTTTAGTGGATCTGTTCCATAAGTACTCATTATACCTTGCTATATTTTGCTTGACCTTGCTGTTCACTTACATATCCTTCGAGGCCTGTGCCATATAAGGGAAATTCTTGAACAGCCCTTTCTCCCTGTCTGACAGATATAAACAAACATCTTCAACCACTGCCTGCTCAAAGCAGGTACAGAAACTGTTCAAATAATTCCATACCTTTTCCTAGAGTGCAGTGGCTCTCAAAGTTCTTCCTCCCAACAGGGTACTGCAGTGAAAACAGTATGGGATGCTTTGCATCAGAATGGAATATTGTATCAAAACCAGCTTAGGGGTTAACTAGAGTGGAGTGTATGTACTTGTCTAACACATCTTTATAATAACCACTAGTGCCTTCATCTACACACCCAGCATTTATACTCCAAGGAGAAGACTCAGTGAAAGCCATTATGTCACACACTACACAGCACAATGAACACTGACTCCCAAAACTGTAGAACCATACTAAGAATGACTCATACTGACACACAGCTGCACGTCAAAGGATGGTCCTACAGCCCCCTCGAAGTTTGGCACTAATTCAAACATAGACTGTGAACTATCTGAAGCCCTGTACTTAGAACATTCGGCTGTAACACACAACTCAGTGAAACCAGAAGAGTAACATTTAGCCTAGCACTTCAGTATTACCTTGTGTTACTTTATTTTAGTTTATATATTTATCCCTATTATTATTAGTTTTACTTTGTGAAATTTAACAGATAAATTATGGAGTGTTTAACCTGATTTATTATAACAATATAATATGATAACAATGTGAATGGAGTAATGAACCTATAACTATAACTACCAAAAACCATATTTTTGTATAGTATTGCACATTGTATATGTATAAGATAAGTATATGTATGTACATATAATTTCTACAACACACGTACTATGATACCATAGACCTAACTGTTTTAACTTAAAACATGTAATAGTAGAAACCCCATGTACCCACACCTCCCAACCTCCTGATATATATGAGATCTTGTGCCCACCCCACCTCCTGTACTGTACCACTGTATACAGCCCATAATAGCCCCATATAATTGCTTACTAAGTATTTCATGTACAACCTGAAGATGGCCATTGTCAAGTGCCAAGACATGTACTTGTACTTTATGTAGTAAATACTATATATACCTCTACCATCAAATAAAATAAGTTGTGTTAGACAAATACACTGACCGCCTCTGTGGTCTAGTGGTCAGAGTTTCTGGCTACAGATACAGAGGTCCCGGGTTCGATCCCCGGCGCTACCCGATTTTCTGAGTAGTAGTGGGTCTGGAACGGGGTCCACTCAGCTTC
>Ga0123352_10005109_pt1 | contig 19625 bp, 9 predicted proteins | sample TergutLab28metaG_FD_89700 | JGI IMG/M metagenome (GOLD analysis project Ga0123352, IMG submission 89700) | Labiotermes labralis P1 segment gut microbial communities from Petit-Saut dam, French Guiana - Lab288 P1 | ecosystem: Host-associated > Arthropoda: Insects > Digestive system > Gut ... | reverse complement strand
TGTGTTTTACCGACCCTCACTACACACTTATACGTGCTGGAAGGGACCCGACCAGTGGCACTGAATCTACGAACATGGACGAGTCTAATGGTACAAACCCAAAGCCATTACGCCCAATACTTTTTTTTTTACAAGCTTATGAAAATCGGCTTGGTACTAGTACCAACGCCGGATTGGTGGCGTGAGAGGCCCGTTGGTACTAGTACCAACGCCGGTCAGAAAGTGTTAAGGCTGTCTTGGCCGGAGCTGCCATTCTGATAAAGGAAAATGTAGGTGGACAACTACATAAACTTTCTTATGCTGAAGGAAATACTTCTGCAGGCTGGTTATGAGAGTTATGAGGCTGTACCAAATTTCTCTTCAGGCAGAAATCCCCCTACCTTAAAACATTGCAGAACTCTTGTGAAGGTCATTTCTGCTCAATTATAATACTTTTCTTGCTGATACAAAGCATTACTGATGCAGGCCTTGTCAAAGACAACCTCAATGGCTTGAGAATACAGGAAATGACGTGACATGATTTAAACCGGGAGAGTCTTGGAGAAGGCTGTGTTTCTCAATGCAGGCCCACCCTCATCTGGCACAGCAAGCCATGAAAACTATGATTCTGCTTGTCACATCACACCTTTGTAAGTAAGAGTTTTCAGCACTTTGTTGCCAATAAAAGCCATTAAACTAAGAAGTCAAAACTGGTTTGATGCCAGGGATGAAACGCACATTGCCACGTCAAGAAACTTTGTGCTCCCAATTCCTTATTCAAGACTAACAGCAGCCTTCTCACTGAAATTTACTTTCAAACAGAATGAAAGTTTATTTTTGCTTTATTTCCCACTATGGACTCATCTGAGATTTTTCAGGATCAAATCATTAATTTTTGCATGAAGAAATGAAAGAAACATGGCCATCACTGCCACCGTAACAGTCCACTGTCAGGTCCCAACCTGGCTCAGATCACATTCTGATTACTTATTTCCTTAACCCCAAGATTAAGTCTACTATAAAAATGAAATATCTGGAACAAAAAACTGTTCTACTGCTAAACCTAGTGCAAGGATTGTAAGACTGTTGCATATTATGGAGAATGACATGTAAGAGGAGATGTCGGTGCATAATGTGAGACAAAAAGAATATGTTGGGTATCAAATGTTTTAGTTGGTTCTGCCATCTCTTAACATCCTCCCTACAAGCCAAACCCTCAATCCACCATACCAGTTTTCTCATCCAAGACAGGTGTTTGGGCAAACACAGTCATAATCTCTGCCAGACCTCCATTGCTAATCCAAATTTTACTCCCATTCAGGATGTAATGCTTTCCGTCTGGAGAAAGTATTGCTCTTGACCTGTTAACACAGCAACCAAACTACATGGAACAGCTTGTATAAAAAAAAAAAGTCAGATGCACAGGACAACTCAAAAGATACTGCAGAATCCAGGTACGGATAATACTAAAATAATTTTAAAAAAACTGGTTGTCAAGTGTGAATGAGTGTACTTCATTGAAAACAGCGACAAATCGTAAAGTTCCCAGACAAATGAGAATATTTTGACCATGTGAATTACCTTAAAATATCCCAAGAAGAACATACATCATTAAATCAATCAACATGAGAGAATACATCAACCATCATCCTATGAATCAGTGAGAAATTGTTACAGTGAATTTTACAAAACTGCTTTCAAAAATTTTCAGTTCTGTGTAACTCATAAACTACTAAGTATAAAGATTATTTCCAGTAAGTCAAATGTGAACATATCATATTAAAAGTTAATGAATTGCAATGATTAATATTTTGGGTATCATCTATTTTATTTACAGGCTTTTTGTGGTGTTTATTTATGTATGTATCTAGATAACTACTTACATAGCATGTCATTAAAATAGAATTGCAGCTGATCACAGCATACTCACTTGATGGAGCCTGCATCACTACCTGACGAAGGCTCTGTAAGACAGAACGCAGCCACTTCTTTTCCCGTTGTCACTCGCGGCAAGTATTTTGCTTTCTGTTCAGGAGTTCCAAACAACAGGATACCCTGTAACAGTGTCAGGTGTCAATACTAGCAGGACCGGGTGTAAATATGTTGCACGGGGCCAGGACACAAACACAAAAAAAGAGAGGAAAAAGGAGAAAGAGTAAAACGTATTCACATCAGGTACAAAAATAATGCTGTAATACATCACAAAAAATTTTAAAAAATATGAACAGTTTCAAAATAGATATTTAAATAGGACTTCATTAAATTTTCCTGGCTCCTTTGGAAGCAAATTAACAGATTATATCATTATATTTAAACTGTTCACTGTTTCAAGTTTGATTGATAACAATAATCAATAAAAGTGCCACTGACTAGTCATCGACTGTACATAGTTTTCAATAAGTTTTAATCACAAGAACAAACTTTGCACCAAAGCCACTGACAACGGTTATTTGCAATATCTTTAAAGCTATAGTCATATCTGTATACATTTCAGAGAGCTTATTACTGGTAATATATTTTATTGCATTTAAGCTTTTACAGTTCTCTGGTATAATACTTAACATTTTCACTTCCTCAAATCCATTACATCTAGACCTCCTTCCAAAGCCAGACTAAAATATTTACCACTTTTTAAAATATTCATTTCAGCCATTATAGCTAATTTGCTTATATCAAACTAAACCATATATTTCACCACGTGTATCATACATTTCAAACTTTGTTTGAGAGATATTACAGTACTGTGGTATCAACTATCTTCAGAAACAGTTAATTCTAAAATTTTCTTTGCCATTTTCAATTGGCTCACTGGCTCCCTCATACTGGACTAGCCATTTTTATTGCTTCGAGGAGCTGTTCAGAATTCCAATTCTACATTTATCCACAATTTATTTAGTTCTGACCAAACAATTTGTAAACCTAGTATCCCCATATTTTTCAAAACACAGTAAAACCTCTTTCAGATTAACTGTGGCCAAATTCTATGTGCTTAGTGGGACTTTGAAGCAGTTTACTGACAAAAATTACTTTTACAAAAATCATACCAAATAGTTGGGCTTCCAATAAATTCAAATATTATAAACTGCTGTTCAACTGAAATTACCTTGCTTTTCATTTTATTATCAGAGGTCACATTTTATACAACATTTCCACATTGTTTCTCACAGGAGTTTTCAACACAAACACTTTTCATTGCTTAAATATCCCAATGAGATGTTGACAATGTTAACAAGGTATAGATTTTTGTTAAGTTCCAGTGAAGTTATCTGCTATAACAAACGACTTCACAACATCTCCAAGAAGAAAATTTGAATTGTGGCTTCCACAAGGATTAGAAAAAGCTGCAATGTTTTAATGCAAAATAGCTCCCTGCACTCCTTGATGTTCCACTGTCATAGCTTTGGCCATGGCAGTCAAACATTTCCAGCCTTTCAGCAGCCTTTATCTTTTCTGGCAAACCCTTGCCTTTAGAGTCATCACATAATTCAAGTGTTATGAAATATTCTCTAACTGTATCGTTCAAACTGCTTGTATGGACAAAGCACATAACAGACATTTGCTCCTGACATTATTAGTCAGGAGTATGGTCAACTAAAAGTGAATAATATTTATCACATCTCTAAATGTCCGTCTTACTTTGTTTCCCATGGCACTTACTCATCTTGAAAAGAATGTAACAAATGGTGGTTATTTCTTTTTTCATCAAAGTACAACCAAGGTGATATTGCAAAAGTGGATCAAATTTGGCAATAAGCTTGACTAAACCAGATACCATTATGAGTTGTACATAAAATACCAGAACAACCCCTGAAGGCTAAAGTATAGGCAGCTACATACAAAACTGCTGTGATTATACACTCAAAGATATTATTTCCAATGCTCTTTCAATTTGAATAATATTTCTGTGTTCAAAGTCTATGAAGTTTCCAGTCTTTTGGCTTATTTCAGCTTGAAGCCAAAACCACATGGCTTCTAGATACTTTAATGCAATGCAATAGGGGCTATATTATGATGACTTCTGCTGATACTACACAGACATTAACAACAGTGAAAGGCTGATATCTCTACAAGACATACATCCATTGGCAAAAGACCAGTGAATTGTGTGATTCACATAGGTACATTTATCTCATAAAAGTTCCACTGTTCAGCACACTCCACAAAGAAAAGGCTCAAACTCAAAGCTGTTGGCTTGTGCACTGATGCTCAAACTCAAAATTTATCAAGTCACATTTGTAGAAGCGTAAAAACTGTCCTCTTTTAGTAACATAACATTTTATATAAATATAGAAATCTGTTCTCAAACCTAGAACACCTTATCTTTTTAGATAAGCAGTATGATAATATTTATGTTTCAATTTATTTTCTTCCATTAAGTTTTTAATGCAGCATTTTACTGCATACACCTATTTCCAGTAATGAGTAAGAAAACCAGATCTAGTGACAAGATTTGCCACATGCACAGTGTAAAAATAATCCTGCCACCAGACCTGCTATGGCCATACAAAACTACACGCTGCAAAGATTAATGCGATAAACAACAGGTTATTAGCTAACAGCACAAAGTTTGACAAGATAAAGCAAGTTTAAAAAGCAATCACTGTTGCCAAAGTACTTCTCAAGGTTGTGTTGCATAAAACTTCATTGTTACGATTACAGGGTTTCTTGACTTTGTCCATCACATTGTGTTCAAACTGGAACACATATTACAGACATAAAAAAGCTATTTTCAGTCAACACAACAACAAATACCAGTACTTACTATGATGCTACATGCTGCCGCACTGTTGTGTGAATAATTTTAGCAATCAGCAATGCCACTCAGAGGAGGCAATCAATGACAATTGCATCCAACTTTCAGTGGACATGCTACATCTATTAACCAAGACTGACAGGCCAAACATAATATACATACAGCTACAGAACATAGTCACATCCACTATTCATTCATGTTTCCATACCATTTCACGAAATTTTGCAACTGCAATACTGTATTACTCCAACTGCATTCCATTTCTAATTGTTTTACTGTTCTTTTCTGAATAAAATGAGCAAGATGTACATAATTTTCCTCACAAACTTTCCTTAATCATTTCTCCAAGTTATCCCTTCGGTATTCATCATTAGGTTTGATAACATTTGCCATTTTCTAAGGTGATAGCCTAACACCACACCTCCATCAACCCAGAACATTTGGCCCCTACACTTCAACTTGTGTGGCATGTGTAACAGTAACAGTAGCTTACAGCCCCACCATCATAGCTCTTCAGGTGGCCAGCACATGTGGATTTTCAACCACATCACCATAGTTACCCAAGAGGAAAGAGAAGACCTGTCTGCTTTAAAAAATTTCAATTCCATGACTGCGACTCTCATTTCATGCTTTTATACAGGCACCATGTTACTGCCACTGATAGCAAAAAACTAACATTTACACTCCTAAGTACCTCCTGACTGACCACACCCGCTATGTCAACTTATTTTGCAACTATCCTTAAGTATGGAATCAAAATAAGGCAAACACAAACTGAATTACACATAAAACTTTTACTGAACTGAACAAAACAAGTTTGGGAAAAATTTGTTGATAACAATTTTACTATCTCTCTGATGACCGTGGTAAGGCAATAAATTCTACATACAGCACACGTGTACAAAACAGCAGACAGGCCCATCTTGAACTATTTTTGTGCTTTATTTTAGAATTAGAGCAGCAACTCAGACTACTGAACTGTTGCTTGACTGACTAACAACAAACTGTAAATGATTTGGAATTGGTCATGGCTGAATGAAGGTCCAGATCATGGCTGAATGAAGATCCAGACTGGAATTTGCCTGGCATGACTAAGGAAAATGATGATAAACCTAACTCAAAACTTCAGTCAAGAGACCCAATGACCAGCCAGGATTCAAACCAGAAAACTCCCATACACAATTCTAGCATGCTCTCATCACACCAACTCATGCAGCATTCAACTTGAAGATCATAAATTCACCATAGATGGAAGTATGCATTTAACAAGTCTGAAAAGGCTCAGAAAGTTAATTTGGGAGACATACCTTCAAAAAGACGTACCCACGATGGCAGGTGCACAGCAACAATGCCATATAACATGTACAACATGATGTTAAGGGCTCAGCAGAACAAGATTAAAAGATGTTAAGACTTCAATAATATGATGTTTACACCTACTTTCAAGATATGACTAATCAATCAGTCAGTGCCTGCTATCACCCCATTACTACTTTGGTGCCACAATTGAATGCCCAGTGTACTCTGAAAAACACCAGGGGTGTAATAGCCACTTACTCCTTTGCATGTTCTTAACCAGTGACCTTACGTAAGGTTTGGTTTTCTCAGCATCATGCCATGTGTCAACTGATATTGTCTTCTGTGACAAAGTGTTAATATGGTTCAGAACAAAAACTCTGTCACTTAAAAAACACTGAACAGACATGAAACCAATGCAACTGCATTACCTTGAAGCCAATGGACTGATGTGCACCAAGAGTGATTCCTACACCCAAATCATGACCACCCACAATCTCCACCAGGCGTGCATACTGGGTGTTATTGAGTCCTAAGCCACCCAGATCCTGTGGGACCTGCAAACCAAATGCTCCCAATTCCCACAAACCCTCCAAGGAATGCGGTTCAACTGCTTCTATGGCATCATTCACGGCTGGATTATTCACCTCCTGCAGAAAGCATCACAATGTGAACAATCTGACAAAAAAATTTCAGCTTCTTTCTGAACTATGAAGTTCAGGAGAAAAACTGGTTCCAGAAACACACCTTAAATCTATCTGCAATTTAACATTCACTCTCTCACCACCTCACAATGTTTCATACAAGTACTGTTGTGGGAGACATCTAAAAACTGTCCCTTAAAAGGTTAAGATCAGGAAACAGTAGTAACACTGTAATTTGCTTTCTGCACTTACACATGAGAAATCAATAAACGCTTATATGAAGACTAAAAATGTACATATCATCAGGAATGCCATAGATCAGGCAGTTAGACACTAACCTCTCACCAGAGGCCTGAGTCTGATCCCAGGCAGGTCCATGTATGACCTCTGGTGAAGAAAAGAGGCATTGGGACAGGTTTCTCTTTCAGCATTTCAATGACCTCCCCCACCCCACCCTCTTTTCACCATTGTTCCAGCAATGCTCCATACTCATGCTTCACTCATGTACCACTGATACTACACAATCTTACCAACCTACAGTGTTATCAATCAAAATACGTCTCTCTCGCTCTATCTCTTCCCCCACCCCCCTTGCTCTAAATGTGTCTGTCTGTAAACACGACCAATCACCATTAAATTACACATGAGGAGATGTAAATCATATCTCCACAGCCAAGGCACAGATTCCACACAATTCAATGACCATCAACACAGCAAATCACAACAAAAACTGCACTCGATACTTCAGAAGAACACTGATTTTTTACCTACAGAAAGCTGTAATTTTCAAAAACATTAATTGCACCCTTGACACCTGCACATGCATGGCATTCATCGAATATGACGGTTTTCTGTTAGCAGCATCTGAATCTGCTACAGACATCATTAACAATCAAACAAAGAGCTGAAAATGATTTCACAAAATGGCTTCCAGGAATGTTTCCAACACCTCCGCTGCAGCTAGCAGGGAGTACAGATGCAGAAGGGGACTACTTTGATAGAAACATAGCTTAAATTATTGTACTGTTTTATATTTCTCAGAAATAAAGTGATTCGGGAACATTTTGAAGCTACCATGCATGTGGTTTATGTTTTATTTATTTTCCAACTTTGTATACATTTTAATTGTTTTTTTTAAAATCTGTGTACCATACTAAAATGATTAGCATACCAATAATAACACAAACACCACAGTTTGAGAAACCATGTACTAAACTATAATAATTCACACTAATTACTGTAAACAGACAAGAATACTTCATGCATTTACCATGATGTTGCTTCTAACTGTTCAAAACAATAACATTATGAACAGGCAGATATATTTCATAAAACATGAAGGCAGCTGGGACAGTGTAGTTGATACAGTTAATAGGCTATGGTGTGGATGGCTAAGGAATTATGCTTCTAAATTCCTGGCAAGGAAAGGGGATTCTTCTCTGTCCAGGTATGTCACAATGGATCTGCAGTCCACCCAGCTTCTTATTCAGTGGGTATTAGGGGCTCTTGATAAAGAAATAAAGTGGCCCAGATATGAAGCTGACCATTCACCTGCATCTACATCTGAGGTTAAGAATGAGTGGAGAAGCTGTATCTCCCATCCCCTATATGCATTCATGACATGCAAAGGAGCAACTAAACATTTCTTGTCACCAAGAAACCCACATTAAATGGCACTAGTGATGTTCCCATTATTCAAGTTAACATAACTGCTTCTCAAGACAGGTACATGATAAAACACAAATGTGCAGGTAGGTTCAATCACATGACAAGCATAACGAATTTTAAGAAGATGACTAGCACTGAAGTCTTGCACTGAATAAAAAGTATGTAAAAACAAACAGTATGGTCACAGAGTTGTAATGAAAGACCACAACCTTTTCTTCAGTACATTGCCTAATGCAACATATACACACACCTCAAAGAATTTGGCAGTTGGATCAACAAGCATCTTCAAATTATCTGTCTGCTCTTCATTAAGAACTTGTGGGAATGGAAAAACCTGTGCAGTCTCCACAACACCACGGAAAAGGTTCATGGTGAATGACTGTGATGCCTTTGCTTCACTCATACCCTTCTCCACCTCCTCGCCCTTCCTCGCCACTTGTGGTGCTGTGGCTAGCCATCTGGAAAAATAATTTTAATATTCAAATTGAAACATGTGTTCTTCACACTTCAGGGCCTAATACTTTTGTAATAGTTTCATTAGTAAACAAACTGTGGTTTCTCACAAAGTGCCAATTCCTGCAATACTGAAACCCCACAAGTACTATCAGAATCAAATCACTGGCTATATGGCCTGTAAAACTATGCTTCACTTTCTGCCCTTGGCTATGCTTTTCTTTGCCAATACATTCAGACCAGATCTGTGGCTGATCCAGTCTTCTATCCAACACACCACAGTAACTCTCCTCCCAGAGGCTACACAACAAACACACCCAACCTACAGCTTGTGGGCCAATGTGGCTCCCTTAAAGTATCAGTAGGAGACATTAAAAGTATGGTACTACTATGGTAAAGCTAACTTGAGTGAATTCTCCATGCCCAGCAATCAGTATCACAACATTTGTTTAATTTTGTGGCTTCAATTAATTTAATTCCATTATCTGGTAGGACTGTGTGGTCAACATGTCACTAAAACACCTCAGTGTTCCCATAAAACAGCAGTCATATGCCTCAAAAGATATGTGACTGCTTGTAGCAATCAGCAAATGTTAATAATTACTCAAGATGTGCTGTACACTTTGAGGGGAAAACCACTAATCAGTCAGTTTTCTAACAGAAATGCAGTACTTGGTGAGGATACCAATCTTCAGAGTTTCTGCCAGAACATGTGTAAGGTCAACAATGTTTCAATATTTCAAATGTAATGTATTTTTCAAGTATCCCTCAGCCCACAGTGGACTGGGTAGCTCAGTCGGCATAGTGACTACGGGCTGGATGGTCTGGGATCGAACCCTGGTGGGGACGAGATTTTCCACCCATCCAGGCAGGACCTGGGGCCCACCCAGCCTCCTGTAAAGGCGGTACCGGGTCTTCCCCTGGAGTAAAGTGCGGCCAATGCGAGCTGCTGACCACTCACCCCCTTCTAGTGCCGTGGTCATGGAAGAGTGGAGTTATACCTCTACCCATCCTCTGGGCCACACCGGGCCTGTAACGGGAACACTTCAGCCCACAGAAACAAGATGTTTATGTTGTATCCATTACAGAATGAATCTATACACAAGGTAAAGTTTCATGCCAGCGTAGCAGATGTGAAGATTTTCCAGTGTGCACTGTTGATGACTGAATTTGCTTTACTTTGCTTTTGGATAGAACTGTGACATTTCCTTCTCAGACAGAAATAACCATCTTTGTGAACCTGATTTGGCTTCTATTCTTTGGTGTGTAGCGTTCTTCAGTTGCTTTGGGTGTCTATAATTAAACAAAAGTTGGCTAAATAAAACAACATCTTACCTAATTTCATTATGACAAAAGCATCAGTAGCCTCTGAAAACAGAATTATTCAAAGAATGTGGAAAAACAAAAACATCTGTTTTTTTATGAATGGGAAAGCTTTGTGTTTAATTTGCAGTGAAAGTATAGCTGTTTTGGAAGTAAACAGCATTGCCAGACATCACAATTCAATGCACAAAGAAAACTACTGTTGCTGCTATGAGAAAAGAAAAAGTGCCAGATTGACAAAGGAAACTTAATCATAGCCACAATAGACTATCTTCAGAATACAATCCAATGATGACTGCTCTGCACTATGGATGAGTTGCTCACTTGTTTTCTGAAGGAAACACACCTTTCTCCAATGGAATTCATAACAGAATGTTCACAACACAGTGTGCAAGAGACTGGTCCAGACAAAGAAACTGGTTTTAATACTGTAAGTACACCTTATGTAACAATAAAAATTTCTTCCTTAGCCAGCAACACATGGTCATTTGCATATTTCACATTGCAAATTACTTGTCTTATTCTTCTGAAAACATCAAACCCTTCAAGAACATTCTTGGTAAAGTACTTGCTGTATAAAGTTAATAACAGCAGTGACAAACAGCAGCCTTTTTTAACCCCTCTTCCAGTTTTCACACTTCTTGTGACTTGTTGGTTCAACAAAACTTCAACACACTGATCCATGAACAATTTGGCAATCAGTCTTCTTTCACACCAGTTGATACTAGTTTCCTGAGGATCGGCATTAACTGGGTACAGTGTACAGTCCAGTGCCTTCTGTCAGTCTATGAAGCAAGAATAAACTTCATCACCCATGTTCAGACTTCATCCTGGCATTATTCTCGGCATTGCAAATTCATCAATAGTTCCTTTTCCTCTTCTAAATCCAAACTAATCTTATCCAAGCACATCCTCAATTTTCTTTTCAATCCTTCTTCCAAGTATCCTTGCTATCATCTTTGCTGCAGGTGCCATGAGGATGATAATGTGATGGTTGCTGCATTTTCAATATATTTGTTGTGACATATTTAAACCAACTCAGAAACAAACCAAATGATTTGTAAGCTTATGTTTAGGTAATAACACAAGGAATGTTGTTGGGTACTTGAATATCTTTCACTGTCAGAACACAAAAATATTTTTGAATGTGTGTATGTATAAAACTACAAAGGAACATGAGCTGCCTTGAACAAAAATTAAAGGGGGTAATAACAAACAATGCTCCTACTATGAACGGAAATAAAACAAACTGTATGCGTAAAGTTAAGGAAGAACTAAACCAAAAAAGATCTTAATTTGAAACAGGCATTAATGCATCATCACTTGTGAACCAATTCAAAAGTATGACCACGTAAAAAGTTTAAGTTGTGAACTTCAATCATAACTAATTTGTCTTATTTGGCAGAAAAAGATCCTGAATGTGGAAACATATTTTAACACACAAGCTACAAAAACCACGTAATCCCTGATGATAAGTGTTTGTAATACATCCTGTAAAGATCAGTTTGAAGTTGTGCCTTATCTGGATTACTGGATTTATATCTTAACATGAGGATATTGAACTCTTGTCAACTAGGTCACTGATCTGTTACTACATTTTAAATAATCACCGAAATACTTTCGACGTTAGTATATATAACAAGTTTCCACATCGAAAGCGTATTCGTACGACCGCAATATATATTATTAATTTAACACTTTCAATAATACGTCATCATTCATCTCTCACCTTGAATTCCCTTCCGAACAGTGAATTAGTTTTCGAGGAAGATTTAAAATACGCCCAAAGCGTAACATTGTAAATAGCAGACGTTTACTTGATACTCCTAAGTTGAAACAGCTAAGCTGGTAGTAAAAAGACTGCACCCGTCCAGTTGCTCAAATGCCAAGTGTTCGACGCCCCTCTTTCTGTCGCAATGATATGTCATTTGCAAAGTCGCCAACTGACACTTCACTCCAGCGATATTAACGGCACAGATAACATCAGTATGAGCAACCGTGCTTATGACGCAGCATGACAATGGCAGACAAGTGTATAGTTTCTCGCCACCCGTTTCATGTGACGGCAGTTCCTACAAGTACGAACAGCACATCGTTCCTTGTGCCGCCTGTCGCTACTCTGATAGTATACAGAATCAAGGAAGCTATGTGACCAGTCGAGGTGAAAATGGCAGGTGTTCGGGTAGCTGAAAGAAATATCATTTGAAAAGTATTTGCGATACTTTAACTGATAGGTAGTGTTAGGCTAAGCAAGCAGACATGCCGGAATCGGCTGAGCAAGCATCTGGTGCTACTATTAGTGCATCAACAACGAAGGACTCAAAAGATATCAAAGAAAAGAAGTTATCATCGGGTTCACTCAGTGGTGGTTGTGGTGGTGGTGGTGATGGCGCCAGACCGAAAGTTGTCACCGTCAAGCATCCAGAATCCAACAAACCAAAGCCAACTGTGAAAAAGAATAAACACATACCCGTGGATTTGGATGTAGCGAAAGACTTTTTAAGGTGTAAGGAAGATGGTGGGACAAGACTCGATTTAAGCAAGTCTAGTATATCCCAACTGCCATCGACAGTACGCGAAGTAACCCACCTTGTTGAGTTTTACCTTTATGGCAACAAGTTAGTGACCCTTCCTCCTGAGATAGGCTGTTTGGTCAATCTTCAAACACTAGCTCTTAGTGAAAACTCCCTTACAAGTTTGCCTGATGCCCTTGCAAATCTGAAATCCCTTAAAGTTCTTGATCTCAGGCACAATAAACTGAATGAGATTCCTGATGTAGTTTACAAGTTAACATCACTGACAACTTTGTTTTTGAGGTTTAACCGAATTAAGGTTGTAGGAGAAGATATCAGGAACTTAACCAACCTAACAATGCTAAGTCTACGGGAAAACAAAATAAAAGAACTACCTGCAGGAATAGGAAAATTGGTGAATCTTATAACATTTGATGTGTCGCACAATCACTTAGAGCATTTACCTGTGGAAATTGGTTACTGTGTTCAGCTGTCATCTCTAGATCTTCAGCACAATGAGCTATTGGATATCCCAGAATCAATTGGAAACCTGCAAGCATTAACACGACTGGGCCTGAGGTACAACCGCCTGAGTGCGATACCAAAGTCCCTTAGTAACTGTGTACATATGAAAGAATTTAATGTCGAGGGAAATGCTATTTCACAGCTTCCTGATGGTTTGCTCTCGAGTTTATGCGATCTGACCAGTATCACCTTGTCAAGAAATGGCTTTACATCATACCCATCTGGGGGTCCAGCTCAGTTCACAAATGTGAATTCTATCAATATGGAACACAACCAGATCGACAAGATTCCTTATGGCATATTTTCACGTGCTAAGAACCTGACCAAACTGAACATGAAGGAGAACTTGCTTACATCCCTCCCTTTGGATGTTGGAACATGGCTTAACATGGTGGAATTAAACCTTGGTACAAATCAGCTGACCAAGATTCCTGATGATATCCAGTGCTTGCATTGCTTGGAGGTCCTCATACTTTCCAACAATCTTTTAAAAAGGATCCCAACCAGTATAGGAAATCTCCGTAAACTGCGGGTCCTAGATCTAGAAGAAAACAAGATCGAGTCGCTGCCAAATGAAATTGGCTTCTTGCGTGATTTACAGAAACTCATAGTCCAATCCAATCAAGTAACTACATTACCCAGAGCAATTGGGCATCTTACAAATCTTGTGTACCTCAGTGTTGGTGAAAATAACTTGAGTTATCTCCCAGAAGAAATTGGAACACTGGAAAATCTTGAGTCACTGTACATCAATGACAACCCTAGTCTGCACAACCTGCCTTTTGAACTCGCACTTTGCACAAACCTGCAGATCATGAGCATTGAGAACAGCCCACTGTCACAGATACCACCTGAGATTGTGGCAGGGGGCCCCTCTCTTGTCATACACTTCTTGAAGATGCAGGGACCTTATCGAGCTATGTGAATAGTTGTGTGGCAGTGCAGTGAAGCACAGAATGTTTTGTTGACTGTTACACATAGATTATATGCCATTGTGCAGTGACAAGACTTTGGGATCTTCATACTGAATGTTGTATATTATTTCTGTACAGGTTCTGCTGTGTGCATGACCTTTGAGTAATATTCAGTAGTTGTGAATAATATAAACTTGTATGTGGTGCAAGAAGAAGCCAAGAAGGAAAGTAAAGTTTTGCATGTAGTAGCATATGAACATGTAAGTTATGCTCAACAATGAATTACCATTGTTTTATACATTTGGTAACAAAATGTACCAGTGATTCAAGCCCTAAGGATTTGTAACTGTAGTTCTCAATTCAGAAAAAAATTTAACAGTGTAGGTTTGTGTACATTAAGATTCATATGCTGTTTTGATTCCCATATTTCATAGATATGCTGGCTGCAAGGTCTTGTGAAAGTGGGATCCAGATGATTTGTAGGATTGTGAAATCGAGAGCCAAATCATTTGTAATATCCAGACATTTGTAGGATTGTGAAGTTGAGACCCAGATCAGTTGTAGGACTGTGAAGGTGAGATTCAGATTGTTTGTAGGATTGAAAAGAATTGTATGCCTTTGAAGTCCTTTAAACGAGTTCTGTATGTCTTTCCATCCTGTGATTCAACTCTGAGCATCAATGTTATCGACACAAATTGGCTGTGCTTGTGAAACTTGGTATGATTGTCAAACCATAGATACATACTTTTCAGCATCCAGTCAGTGATGGTATCAGTGTGATAGTCACACAGGATTATGAACTGGGAACAACAATGATAGTATCATTCGTGTATGACCAAAAGTTTTGTGTCATGAGAGGTCATCAAGAAATACTTAACTTTAAGATAGCTGTTCACGAAACTTGAAAGTAATGTGATGACTGTACAAAATATTTTGGATCTATTCCATATGTGTGGGCAACGATGTTTCATTCTGCCAAGTGTAGTACTGGTTGACAGCTCCCTAATGTGCCTTGATGGTTGAGAATCAGACAATTGAGACGGACTTAGGTTCCTGTTTAGGCCATCTCTCTGTTATAGTCGGTGATCTCTTTTTGAAATGAGGTAGCCATTCCACTGCAACAGTGATACTGCATAACATTCATCTACACAACATTTTCTCACAGTGTCAACCAATACTACAGTAGAGCAGTTTCAAATATCATAGGCAGTAATGATATTATATTCTTGACAGTGGCAGCTACTGAAGTCCTAGACAGCACAATTGCAAAGTCTTGTATGAGACAACACTGTGAGAAAATTTTGTGTAGATGGATGTTACGTGGTATCATTGTGGCAGTGGAATGACTACCTCGGTTCATAAAGAGTCCACTGACTATAACAGAGAGATAGCCTAAATGGGAACCTAAGTCCATCTAAAAAGAATGATTCTCGTCCATTACGGCACACAATTGTCGACCATTAGTACAGTAGCATTACACTTGACAGACTGCAACATCATTGCCCACACATCTGGAGTAGAGGCAATATTTCATTTAGATAATTTTTAATGTGTAAACTGTCATGTGAAATTTGATGGTGACAAACATGTTTACTAGTTAAAACTTATCAGTGGCTAAGCCTTCAGAGCCCTATGATGCACCAAGTGCTATGTAAGACTTGTTATTTATTGTGGGGTTAAAAAGTGGAATGTTTGGACTGCATTTTCAAATTTATATGTTTCTGTAAGTTATGCCACTTAGTAAGCGAGCAGCATTCAGGTCAGCACTAAGTTACAATGTACCCATGTATTTCTGTCTTTGCTTCTCAGAATGACATTTTCTCTCTTTCTGTACTTTGACACTAAGAACAATTTATATAAATGTGCAAATGGTCATTTCTTGTATAACACAAATGGTTCTGTGTAGTGTAAATTAAGTTTTAAATAATTTGCAACATAGCTATGCAATCAAAATCAAAAGAAAATCTAATGTTAAACTTTTGCTGCTGCTTTATCATAAATGATAAATCTGTCAACTGTGATAAGTAATCCATGTATCAATTTACTAAATGGTGTTTGACACTAAGAGCAATTTATATATGTATAAATGGTCATTTCATATTGAACACAAATGGTTCTGTGTAGTGTAGCTGGAGTTTAAATAATTTGCTACATAGCTATGTAATCAAAATCAAAAGGAAACCCACTGTGAAACTTTTGCTGCTGCAGTATGGTAAATGATAATAATTCTGTAAACTGTGATAAATAATCCATGTGTGAATTTATTCAGTGGTGTTGTGAATGCCATCAGTAATGTAGTTTGTCACTGTGACATACACAATGTTGGTTGTCGTAATTGGCATGCCAAGAGAAATGCCCTTCAGCTGTCTTAGAAATACAAAATAAAATCTGTACTACTGTTGTAAACAATTGTAATTTGGCAACTTCTCTATGTTTTCCAGAATTTATTATTTTGGGAAGAAAGTAAGGCCATAGCTATGTTTTTTGCTTCAAAATATTCACCTTCCTGATTGTACATAGTTATGAGATCTTTGCTCATCTGGGATGTTAGGCAGAGTAGATTGGTGAGTTACGAACATTTTGGGACAGCCCCTCTGTCCCAAAAAATCGGTAACTAACTACAAATCTCTGCTGCATAACATTCCAGGAGAGTGAAGATATCATTTACACCACAACAGAATGCTGAAATCTCGCATTGGACATGGTGATGCCTAGATTCCAGCTGTTTCTTGAACTGCCTCTGGCATTCTTTCTAAAGGGTGTTTTGATTCATGTACCTCACTCTGAATGATCTCTGGTATGTCCATAAATCCTCTCCCCTCCCCTTCCTTCATAAGATGCAGTTTATGCTGGAGAACAGGATGGAGTTCTGTAACACTGGGTTTGTGTGCTTGGCCAAGAATTGTTTTCTGCTGTATGAGAGAGCACTGTCATGACTTGCAAGACAAATTTTGCTGCAGCTGTTCTTATCTCTTATCATCATCATCATGACATTCACTGTGGGGTCTGAGGTTCTCACAGCAGTGATGGTGAACATTTGTCTTCTGGGATACAACCAAAACGTTTTGTGACAGTACCCAGTGGTGCAGCATATCAGCACCTTTGATGATGGTAACACATTAGACAAATACTTTGAATGCAGGACTCAGGGAAAAAAATAGATCTATTTTGTTGTCTTATTGCAACAGTGTTATCACATATAAACTGCTTTTTAATGCAATGCTATGGGCATTTTCAATTTTACCTACTGTTAAGGAATGAGTAGTGGAACTTTTTTTGCAAGAGTGAGTACTGACACATAATCTTTACATAAATCATTGGATAGCTATAACACAGTATATATTGGTATATAGGCACCAGTGTTTTGGAGGAGCTTGCCTCCATCTTCAAGGTAATCCAGAATGGATAAGCTGCATGGAAAAAATACTGTACTGGGGAAGAAGAGGAAAGGGAACAGGCAACGTGAGCCAATGGGAGTGACACTGTGCAGTGGGCGAGGACCATAGATGGAAAACACAATTAAATGAAAAGAAGTGACAAAGATTTTGAGCCACCATTATATGTATGAAAACAGTCACTCCCAACAACACTAGTTTTATCACTTGATTCATGGCCACATGTCTCAGCACTGTGAGCAATGATGGCTCACAGTTAGAGCCAGGTATACTTGTGATTTGTTATCGACAGGGAATGTCTCACCTTAAAATTAAAATAATTAAATAAAGATCTTGAGGCTGTACATGATATGTGAATTTATCATTGGGGAGGCAGTTGAGAATGACCTTATCTTGAGCAGATCTTGGAAACTTGTCATTCACTCCCTGAAGGTCATGAGAAAGTCTTCCCCTGATAATAGCTGATATTGAATAATTTGGCCCGTTTCAGGGCCAGAGGGCCACCAACTGACTGCCCACAGAACACTTGCCCTTTCTAAGTTGATCTCCATCCTCATTCCCACCCTTGACATTATTTGCCGTCACCACTTCATTCCAGTTGTCTCCTTTAATTTCCTGTTTACCCTAAAAATCTTTTTGTCACCCCTTTTAATTTTCCTCCACTGAAGTCAGTGGTCACAAAAAAAAATTAGTGGAAAGATGTACTCATAAGGAATACATGTACATTCCAGGCTATTTTGCATACTTTATTTACCTTGATGTTCATTATTTCAGGTTTGAATTTATACGTATCTCCATGTGAAGCTAACTGCACTATATATATTAGTATCATCCTGTCCATAATCTGAAATGTTCCAAAGTTAGGATCATAACTAAATCTTATTTGATGTCATCTTCACATGAATAGTGGTCACAAGGGACTGCCAAATACCAAAATGAAATCTTCGGCATTAATTGTAGGTCTCCAGCTCCAGGTTTCTTCATCACTTACTCTGTGCTGTGTAAGATTTGAGGTTCACATGTCAATGCACCTGCATATTAAGGCTATGGTCTTGTGGGTTGTTATGCTGTACATTCTTTATCAGTGGATACCAAAATTCCATCAATATAACTATGTGGCATCACAATGCAAAAGAGAATGTCCCAGTAATTTTATATGAAAAGTGGAATTATAAAGCTCTGTATGTCTTTTTGGCAGTTATGTGCTTACTCCCTCATAGGTACAACTTCTGACATCTTGGATGCCTTTAATGTTTGTTTGACCATGAGAATTTGAGACTGTAATTGTATAAAACAATGAGTCATATTTTACTTTGATGTGTTTCGTCTTCACATTTTTAGAAAGATGGCAAGATAAAATATTCTGAACTCACTGGTTAGGTTATGTCAATATAATTGTATGCAAGTCATTTTATGAGCAACTCTATTCATTTGTTGCAGAGTAGCTAAAAATGAATGTCACACATTATGTTTTTGTCACTGCTTGATATTTTATCATAATTTAAAAAAAAAAAAACATTGAGCATATGTTGATACAGGAAAATCTGTGAAGTTGGCCACCCTTGTAAGTAAGGCACCTGTTACAGTTGGCCATTCATTTACGGAACCAGCAAATGTCTAGACATTATACATGGTCATTGCATTATAACTGGCCACCTGTTTGTCTTAAATCTTGGCCACACTTTCCCATCTAGTGCTACAATGCTATGTATGAGTTCAACATCCCTGTGATGGCTGACATGAAGAACTACAAATGTTCACAGATGTTTCAGAGGAACCCGCTGTCTCCATCATCAGAGTTCTTGAAAAAGCCAGTTCAAGGTTTATTCATCTTCCCTAATGAAGCAGGAAGCACACATCACTGAAACAACACATTACATTTCATTACTCATCACAATCAGATAAAGAATATCAAGTGCATAGCCAGATTAAAATATACTTTTTAATCATAAGAGTGTTACACATCATGCGTGTGGTACACGTGATGGGCATATTAACCAACATTTTTTTCATAAGAATCCAGAGGTACCCATGGTGCATTCAATTAAAAATGGGAAACCACAGAGACAAATTTGCCACTACAATGCACAATGCACATACATACTGGCTTCTGTGACAGTTTTTATGTAGACAGAATATGTCAAAATTGAGATGGCCTTGCC
>Ga0123352_10005107_pt1 | contig 19628 bp, 10 predicted proteins | sample TergutLab28metaG_FD_89700 | JGI IMG/M metagenome (GOLD analysis project Ga0123352, IMG submission 89700) | Labiotermes labralis P1 segment gut microbial communities from Petit-Saut dam, French Guiana - Lab288 P1 | ecosystem: Host-associated > Arthropoda: Insects > Digestive system > Gut ... | reverse complement strand
TGCCGTTACAGTTTTTAGTACTCCTGATGATGGGTGCTGTGACACCCGAAACATGTAGAGTGACTTTGCAGTAAATAAATATCTGCATACTGTTGCATCTGGTTGGATTTTTATTAACATTGACATTTTTTGTATTCAACGAAACTCTTCTAGTCATGCAAACAATTTCCCAGAAATCTTGATCCACACTTTATTGTACTAAGGAATTAGTTTCTCATCGTCTCCCCCCCCCCCTAGAATTACCACGTCTCGTAAAATTTCCACAAGTGGATTCTACACGTTTAAAATCTAACCTCTCTGCTCTTTACAATTATTGAATTGATTTCATGTACCAAGCAGTTCGTTAATTCTTACACAAACAAAAATACAGGCAATTTACGGATAACAACATAGAGGCTTGTTCTTGCAACCATTGTTGTCGTGGAAAAGCAATAAGTATTACATAGTGTGAGTGTGTTTGTAGCCCTAGTTATCCAGCATGCAATGCGCATGCGCCATATTGTCACATGTGGCATGGCTGGCTCTACAATTTTTTTCCACATTATCTCATAAAAGGCACGATTTTTTTCAAAAAAAGTTATTGTATGTAAAAGTGTGTTCTCATTTTTTTCTACAAATTTTATCTGAAATTTTTCTTATTCTAAGAAGAAATGTGCGAGATATGATAAAAAATGTACATTTCTCTTTACGTAAAGTACTCATTATTCTTGTCAGATTTTAATGACACGAATTTTCTGTTTAGATTTTATTTATTTTGTACTATGACTAGAAAATGCACAATTATCTCACAAATTATCACACTCCTACATGTTTCGACACTATCGTGTCATCCTCAGAGTGCTTGTAATCAGTGCCTTACCAAGTTACACAAGTATTTCAAATGCAGCTGTTGGTCTTACAGTTTATAATTAAGAAGATTCACATAGGCTTTATGCATATGCCTTGTGTAACTTCGCAAGGAATTGATTACAAGCTCCCTGAGGATGACACGATAAAGTCGAAACATGTAGAAGTGTGATAATTTGAGAGATAATTGTGCATTTGTTGGTCATAGTACAAAATAAAAAAGATACACGGTAAATATATTGAAACAAAAAGGTGAATTTCTGGAGAGGGTTTCGAAAAAACTTATACATCAAATTCATGAAAATCCGTAGCCGAGTTGTTCCATACGGACAGACGGACATGCAGCTAAAATTCGCGTTTCTCTTTTCTAAGAACGCGCCTAGAAAGCAATTTACAGTTTATTCCCATTTCTCATGTATCCGCATCTGACCTTTCAACAGAAGCAACTTACATTTCTTTTGTACATAGTGACGAATTCTGTCTGGCAGATTATGTACGGGTTTTACTCAAATTCTCGTTGAAATACGATTACATTGGATGTGTTTGGTTCAAAATTACGTATAAACCTTGAACTTTCATCTCCTACCAGACGGACATAGCGTCAGTGTCTCAAATTATGACAGACAGATTGTTAATTTCAGTGTCATTTTCGTAGGCCTTACTAACATATGTGACATTCTGCCAAAGCTGTATCTGAAAGATAAAAAAAGCTAATACAAAGTTTATAAAGGCTTAAAAGATTCCGCATTGTATTTCATGCTGACAGCCTTGTGTTTATATTGCTGTTTCTGGCTTAAACTAATGTAATCACCAAATCAGCCACTAGCGAGACAGTGTTCATAAAATCACCCCGAAAATCTACTCAAATTTTTTTATTTACACCCTAAACCATCAGAGTTTCAGTGTCCAATTCAACAGTCACTTGGCGACAACTTCTTTCTCCGACTCTGTCATCTGCCTCCGTCCCTGTACGTTATTCCTAAAAAAAAAAAAAGTTACTTTCGTCCACATTCCGCCTAATTCAAAGTCATTTTTACGACTAAAGTTCGACGCTGAAGGCCTTAGTAAAAATCTGCAAACTGTGAGACAGAACAACATAACATCGGACGCTTTAGTACAAATATTCTGTTGGGCACTTAAAGGAAAAAGATCTTAACATATCTGTTATTTCTTACTTCATTGTTTCCTGATACAAGATCAGAAACTGGAACACCGACGTTGCTGTCATGATGATCCAGTACACGGGTGAAATGTGTTTCGTTCCACAACCACACATCTAATTCCAACAGCTTATTAATTTAACACGAGCTTAGTAATCCGAAAACGTACCCACCTATGTAAACCACCTACACCTCTCTATAATGGGAACATCGAAACCATCCAGGCTTGTGTCTATATCAGCGTCGTACACATTGTGAAATAGAGGTAGATTTTAAGTGAATAAGATTCACAGGAGAGCTTTGAGACCTGGCAATGACGTTTAGATATATTTTTCTGATACTTTACATTGACAGCTGTCTGATGAACTGCGTTTTAAAATACGACTACCCGTCATAAGCCAGTAAACTACACAATCAAAACAATATCAGTTCATGAGGTGTCGTTTCTTTTTCTCTGATTTGTACATTACTGCTTGCAGCTTTAAATAACTAATAATATAAATAATAAGTATGGTTAAATGATTGGACGGAAGTGAATAACGCAGTGAAAGGAAGTGTTCGTGTTGTAGCTGAAGATAATATCCTGGAAGGACTGCGGATAAACACGAAAACCTCTCAGCTACGAGAGCCGGTGTTGCAGCCAAGATTCGAGCAGGAAACACCCCAAATACAAATCTTATAGCACTGCGGCGTAAGCCAGTCTGATTGATCATATTCACAAGTATCCAAACAAACACAGCGCAAACCAACACGTCAAAATATTCAAGTTTTCCGACATAAAAATTACACAGGTCTGTTTTTTATTTAAGTTAAGGTGCTGTGCTACAAATCGGAAGGTCGCTGGTTCGATCCCAGCTGGTGTCACTGGATTTTTAATTGATGTAAAATCCTTCCGATCGCATTATGTGCGTGGGGTCGACTCAGCCTCTAACAGAAATGAGTACCAGGACCATTTCCTGGGGGTAAAGGCGGCCGGTGCGTAAAGCTGACAACCTTACCACCATCCTGTGCCGTTGTCATGAAATCTGGGGACCTTAACTTCCTGAAACCCTCAGGGCCTCTCCAGTCCTGTAATGGAACTGCTTTATCTTTTTTAAATTCATATTTAAGCTGACAGGTAATGTTTGGGCTGAGTTCTGTGATTAACTTACCTACGTTACATGAACTTTTCACTTGAAATCAAAAAGACGTCCAATGAAAGCTGCACGTTACTTGGGAGTACCTGAGTGTAACGTAAAATAACGCGTTTTAATGTACCACCACCGCAGCTTTAAGCGAAATCCAAATATTTTCAATGGAATGTGTAGTTAAGAATAAATTACAGTATGGCATAAACATAATTAAACATTAAGCGTATGTGTCACAATTTCTGTTATCTTCGAGACTCTTCACTCACAAAAACGAATGTTTAGCACTAATGATACTGTAACATTACAAGATAACGTCCGTGCGAAATCTCGAGGCAGCAACTCTAAGCAACTTAATTGACAATATCATCCTGATACTGTTAACCCTTTAAAGACGAATGACAGACCGCTTTATTTAAAGACCCAGTCCGTACCGCACTGTGAACACTTTTCATCTCCGTTATAAAAACCGATCAGCTTAAGCTGTAAGTGGCACAAGTCACTGGTTGTTCTCAGATAAATCAAAACACATAAATACAGCGTGGGAAGAGCGTACAGTTGTTGAATGTTAAATCTGTTGGTGCATCACGTAACCAGTAGGCTTTAAAAGGTTAAGTCACCTTATAACACAGATACGTACTTTATTGACTGTTCTGTACCAAATGAGTGGAAGAAAACAAATTGAGCTTGAGGGGTATTATTTGTCGCCGACTACATCAAATGGCACAGCCATAAAATCTCAATTTTAACAGCAATATGTAACAGTTCGAATGCTTACGTATATTCCGTGTAGTGAAGAACACAAACGCGCGGGCGAAATAATTCGAAAGTACGACAAGGCATTAAATGGAAATCTAAGCCAGCGGACGTGTACGGACAAACATGAACGTGTAATATCCAGTAGCTTTAATGTGTACTGAGTTAAATATAATAAAAACACAAAGAGAGGTTAAAAGGAGATACAGGCAAATGGTTCTTCCAAGGGCTTCACGATCCATTATCTAGCCAACGGTCCGATTATCCACCTACTACGTACAAAGAATAAGAATTTACAAAGTTCCGATACTACCGCCCATATTAGACCTTACTTTCTTATTACAGCTAGATTAGGACAACTTCTACTGGGCATTTTCTATATATTTATTATGTAAAAAGGAAGGGCCCCTTGTAAGACGACCGAGAGCGTCGAGAGACGTCTAGACAACATTGAAAATGTGCCTTACAACTCCGGTGTTCGAAATGAGTCATATTTTTTTTTATCAGTGCCACACCCCATGGCTGACTGCTGGCTTTTAACAGTACTGAATTTTAAAACCCGTCTGTATCTCACTTGTTACACTTCGGGACAAAACTTCGTTCCCATCATATTGCGTACCATCAGAGTGCTGGCAATCAATACCACAGTCCATTACAGCTCGTAATTTGCAGGGACGGTGAGCAGCTAAGGCGATCATTTGGCGCTAAACGCCCCGTTTTTTGTGAGGTAGCCCGCACATCCTCAGCAGTCATAGTCATTTATATGGTCTATATCGATTGGGAGATTTTGTACTTCGGTCAACTCTTCACGTTTCATTTTGTGTCCATAAGTAACAAGATAGGGTATTTGCAAAGACGTTAATCTGTTTCGTATACAAGAATTCAACAACGGAACAAAGTCGTTCGGGAGGAGCTAATAGCTGCTCATCTACTCAATAAATTCGCATATCATCCTGAAACTGAAGGTTCATTATTTCCTTAAAACATGCCCACCACTGCCCCGTGTCCTAAGTCAGATGCAAGTAGTCCACACTCGTCTACCCTATTTCCCATCTATGTCTAGATCTTTTAAGCGATTTCTTCTCCAGCAGTTTTTCTACCAAAATCTTGTGCACATATGTACCCTCATCCGTGTCACATGCCCATCCAACTAATCCTTCTCATCCTCCATCATCTGGCTAGTAACATACATATTATAAAACTCTACAATTCCCATCGTGTTCATGTTGCATGTTAATTCATCAGGTTTCAATTCGGATGTTGCTAAGCACCCTGTAACCTAACATTCTAAGTTTGTATTTTCCCAAAGGTAATAAGTTTTATTACGATACAAAACTACAGGCAAAATTGTCGTTTTGTACATTTTTCATCTTTCGGATTTTTAGACATGTTGGAAAGAACTAAACCCAAGGAAGAAAACATTCAAAGAGTTTAATATGCTCTTAATTTCTTGGTGGATGCACTTTGCTTCTTTGCTATCCCTATCCTTTCCAAGTATTTCAACACTGCCACGTTTACAATGTTATATTATTTGTCTTGATGTGATTTTTATCTTGCATTCTGTGGTCGGAACACGAACACACAGATCCACTTAATTTCGACACCAACCTACCACCGACCATTACAGTTTCTCTTTTTCCCTTTACAACATTTGTGCTTTTCGACATACAAGTAGAATCAACATCGCAAGCATTATTATTAATTGACACTACTAATGTAACAAGAAGATATTCAGGCTTTCAAATACAATATATTTCTCTGCCTGTATTGTATTTTATCGAAGGATGGAGAGTTACGCTCTCAGAAATGTAGAACAGATCACGGCAGCTTTACATCCCCTTCTCCCTGATTTACTCGTACAATTCAGCAGCTGCACCGCCATCCCAAGATCTAGGGTTACCTGACATTACTTCGATCTCTCTCCATATTTCTTGATACCTGACAGATGAGGTATAAGTGAAGAAGTTCTATCCCTTCTCTGCAGTTTTTATGGCAGATTTCGACTTCCGTTTGTCACCAACCGTTACTTAAATTCACTGTGGAGCGATAAAAACTCCTGAACAGCAGCGGAAAACGTCTCGCTTCGGATTTGGAATACAATTCCGATCATTCTGATGGTTCTACACATCCTACTACCCATCTAAGCATACACCGACAGGGTTACCATTACTTATACTTCTGTTCCCACTACAACTCACAACTCATCCTGCCACCTGATGCTACGTGTCAATTTTCGTTGATAAGGAACCAATACGCAGACCAGTTAATATACAACTGAAAAGCAATTTGCTGTTAAAAGCACAAACTGTATTCGGACAACTACATATTAAATGTTACAGTTGTCTACCTGCTTAAAACTAAGTCTCAAGCCATAAGAACGTAAAGGATAGTGGCAGTGTAGTTGGTCCATGCTGGACGGTGATAAATGCATAGTTTCTGGCGCCGACCACTTTACCCCAGTGAAGTTCACTTCTTCCTCATTGGATATGAGGCTGTAGGAGCCTCAATGGATGTCTGAAAGCTGTGGGAACAAAATCTCCATCTCTGTCGAGAGTCGAAACCCGGTGTACTGGTCTCACATTCCCTTTATCGTTAAACTGGCTGGTATAACCTGACCCTAAATTACATTTATTAATTACTCTTTCTTACAACGTCACGCACGCAGTTACTTCAAACGCAATAATGTGGAAAGAATGAGCCTAAAACAAGAATATTAATCATCTTGTGCTCCAGCGAATACAAGACAGGAAGATATTTATAGTGACGAATTTCAGTGGGCCTGCTACCATGATGCATTTTGATTATGACGATTATTAAAAAAGAAGAGAGGCAGAGAAATGTGTAATAATTTTCTGCCGTTTCGAATGAAAATATGATTAATCAAATGCGCACTTCACATGTTTCCTACAGCAGTAAGAGTTAAGAGCGGACGATGAAATTGTGATAAATGGTGTTTTTGGAAGTTTTAGTAATTACTTCGTTGGATCGTAAGGGGTCCAAACGTCATGCAAAAGTCGAACTAGATAGTTCTACGAAGACCAAAAGCGACCAAAGGGTCAAATTCCGACTAAAATATCTGAAGTAACACAAATCGACCGACCTGTTAGAGAAAGGCTTTATAATTAAAATTTACTGAACTTATAAATTTTACCAAAAAAAATGGCACAATTCAATTAAACTTCCAAAGAACACGAGTAGCTGGCACGGAAATTTTTATAGAAAAATTTGGGAGCTGCATAAGTGTTTCTCGATCTCCCATCTCCCCTGCAGGAAAGTTCTCCATCAATGGACGCAAGCCAAGTTACCTTGGAAATAGGATCGTGACCTAAACCTTGATAAAACCATCTTCACTGAATTTTCCTCAGGCGAGCTCACTCCCGAGATCCACGATCAAGCTCACATCTTTTCATGTGTGCATTATTTCTGGAGCTTCCCTAATTCTCTTTCCAGTGGTTAGCATTGCTACCTCACATTCTAGAGACGCCGATGCGCAGGTTAATCACAAGACGGCTATCCTGAAAATTTCTACTGGTTTTTCTCAGTTTGTCTAGCCAAACACTGGGGCAGTGCCTTAGAAGTACACAATACTTTCCTTAAACGTGCAGTCCATTTTGTTTTTCGAGGCTAAATGAAACATGCAATGAAGAAAGCTTACTTCATAAAACCAAAAACGAATGCATGCACATAGCTGGTATGTTATAAGACTGTTTTCCCTAAAATCTCTAAAACACATACGCAAACACAAAACACTTGACATTCCTTAAACAATAAGACGTTTGTCAATGAAGTGTGCAAATGACACAGCTAATAATAACTTTCGATTTCATTTTAAACTGATCCTTAAATCTTTAAAGTAATGTATACATTTTCCTAGTAAATTTCTGAGACTCGGGAAGTACGCCTCAGTGACTGGGTAAGACTTGGAGTGCCATGGTCGGTTCCCGGCACAAGCAGTAACTCTCTCTTCGCCATCTCCTCCAGACATTCTCGGGAGTTCATCTGCCAGTTCGTTCTGCAGGGGTGAAGCTGTCAGGTTGTTAAACTGACTACTCGCCTCAGTCTTCAAGGGTAAAAGTAAGTGGAATTTTATTTCTACTCTCCTACCGACTTCTAACACGTGATGCGTAGATACACTGACAGCTTATAGTCTTATTCTAAGTGCAACTTCTGATAAAGTAATTATATTCTAATCATTTAATACGAAACATGTTTTGCCTAAGTAATTTCGTAAAATTTTTTTGTTCTCATCTTAAGTAGAATGGCCTTATAACTCTAATATTACTGCTGGCTATTTCAGCTTTTCGTATAAGCTTTAATACCTCAATGATTCTGGGCTCTCCATTTTAGACTATCTTACTTTCAAATTACCTCATAAAATCTACACTCTCTACAAAATATGCGAGTTAGGAATTACACGCACTATTAAAAACGGAAATAATAAAACCCACTGTTTTTACGTATGAGGAGTATTTCAGATCGTTGTAGTCAATCTCAATGTTAGCAATTCAAATGCCAGTAACGAGAACGTAACTGTTGAGGCATCACAATTGTTTTAAAAGCCTTTCTATTTTATCCTTCTACAACCCTTCATATATTACGATCCATGGAATCGTCCTGAATACCTATTCGATTCGGTGGGGGAAGTTCGAACAAATTCCAAAACGATCATTATGTTGGTTTTCATATATCCTTTTATTTAAAAAATAGGCGTATGGAGACTTTATATTCCTTTCTGAACGCGTTAGAGTGATTCTGACGAAACATACTTCTATCAGACTCACAAATGGAGCAAGATACATAAAGAAGTACACCATAATATATGAAAAATTCCTGCTATTAAGCGTTAATTCACTGTTGCTCTCAGCCTATCAATTCACAAAACACGATACAAACACTGTAAAGGAATCTAACACTGAAAATTTATGGCACTTTCCCAACTACAGTCTTCCGACAGCACATTTCTGCAAACACACACACACATACACCTATTATTTATTCGTCGAAAATGTTGAACTTGAAGGGAGTTTATGGTGCAATGTTTCATGTCTGCTGCTTTCTGCACAAAATTACTCTCGTCCGTCTGACTGATTCATATGTTTATGCAATCAAAACACAAAGCCATCGCTTCAATACATCAGCATGTCCTGCTACATATATAAATAACGTTTTTGAGCACAACCTTCCTCCCTTCCCCACACCCGGACACTAAAATAGTTTCTTTTCCCCATTTTGTAATAACCAAGTGTAGGTAATCATGGTTACACACGCGAAAACAAGTTTAATTTACACACAGATACAATTCGTGAAATTGAAATCGATTGTGTTACACATTCCGCGTTTCCCAGAGCGAGTAAAAAAACCTCACATATTGCAAGTAATCTGTTGTAGATGTATTGTAACAGAATTTGTAATTGAAATTTGTCTTTCTCCATATTGTTTACAGTCTGAATTTCAGAATTGTGATCTACCCGTTACAAAACATTTATAATTTATAAGGGTACCAATATAAAAATAGTTACATTTAATGTGCAAATATATATATATGTATATATATATGTCTCTTCGGCCTTACAAATACAGTCACTACTAAGTTAGCATTCATAATATTGTTATAAACGTGTTTCGTATTATGATTGCTGAATTGCTTGTATTTTGATGCGACACAATCCCCTAACTTTCGCACTCTCAGTACTTCATGCCCTAAGCGTAGCACACACATAAAATTTCATACTGAATGACCCAGTCAATATGTAAAATTTCCTGTCCCTACAAGCGGCAAAACATACAACGAATCCCTTATCACAGGAAGTTTTACTCCATTTCACTCTGCTACCAAAATTGCTCAGTTAAGAAAGAAAGTAAACTTTTTATACAGTTAGTGGCAGAAAATACATAAATTCTCTTTTTAAACGAACTACGGTATTAGAGGCCGTTAACGTAAATGGTAATGTGTATTTATCATAGCCCGAAAAAGGTTTTAGTTATGGTCATATATTAGCTTGAAATAAAAATTAACCTTTTAAAGCCTCATGATTACGTGATGTACCACCAGTTTAACATTCAACAACTGTACGCTCTGTCCACACTGTATTTATGTGTTTTGTATTAATCTGAGAACAAACAGTGACTTGTGCCACTTACACCACAAACTGATTGGTTTTTATAACCGAGATGAAAAGTGTTTACTGCGCGGTACGGACTGGGTCTTTAAATAAAGCGGTTTGCGCTTCGTCTTTAAATGGTTAATATATATGAAGCTGCTGTTATAAAACCACAGTTCCTTTTCATAACCACACCTACAACGTCTCATGAAATTAACTGGCACGCTAAATGGGACAAGGAGTTGGAATCAAATCTGTCGTACAGATTTTGTCCATGGTTTCTACGCTTCCTTATTCCGAACCATCACCCTGAGTTTAACCGCATGTCTAAATCGATTTCTTCAAAAAAAAATTTAGAAATATACCGGCAAGGTCTAACCTGTGGAAGAAGAAGAAAAGTGCTATTTAAATACAGAAGTCTTCCTCTTTATGAGTCACCCGTCAAGTAGCAGTTCAAGTAATGGCTTGCTCTCTGAGATTTCTCTGTACAAAGAACCTGGAGTTCCCTTGTGGATTGCGATCGGCAGCATGACACGAATTGACCCGGCTTGCCACTCGATCTATTGCATTTCCACTACTCACTCAGCGTCACCAAATAACGTCGACATATAAGAGGAACCAGGAAGATGCTTTGCAGGCACGGAGCATCAAACCCTACAAAAAGCAATGCATACTCGTATTGCTTCCTAGTTGGAAGGTAAAACTTCCTTGCTCAGAAAGTGTATGGCCTACCCCAATAAGACAGATAATTTATATTTTCCACCTAACTAGATAAAAACTGCATTACAAATCAGTCATCCGTATCGGAGATCTTCCTACACCACGAAAACCAAACGTCGCTTCTCTACCCTATTCAGCACTAGTTACCATATCCTCCCAACCATACTGCCAACTCACGGAGACACGCAGCAAAGTTATTCTTGTGTAAACATAATTTTTCCGATTTTCAAAACCTAATTATCCGAGAGATTCCTTCGCCATACGTTGGGTAGGTATTTCTTGACTACGTTATTACTTTTAAATCTTATAACCCTCAGAAGTAAGTAGTGAAAATCTCCCTTCCCCTTACCAACAGTTGTAATTAAGACGATGCGCAAAATTTATACTTCGCTCCTAGAATTCTAAAAGCAACACAATTCGAACCGAACATTTATATATTACAGGGTTAGCATAAAATCTTTCCCTGATTACAAACAAATGTTTACCCGGACATGTTGGAACTTTACGTTGCACCTCAGTTAGAAGAGTTTCAGCCGTGGATAAGATGGTGCACCTCCACACTGGGGTTCACATATTCGTCAGTTTTTGGATGCAGCATTTCCAAACAGATGGATTGGGAGAGGTGGTCCAAACTCTGGCCACCACGATCGCCGGATATCACCTCCTTGAATTCTTTTTATGGGGTATGTTAAGGACAAAGTGTTTTCGACACCAGTTCCAGATATTACAAATTTGAAGGCAAGAACAACAGACGCTTTTGTTACAATAACTGAAGACATGTTGGAGAACACGTGGGGAGAAAATGATTATCGATTAGACGTTCTCCGTGCAACAAAAGGAGCACATGTTAAAGTGTAGTAATATGTTGTAAAAATAGTTCTTGAGTTACATTTTGAAAAAAAAATGTTTGTGTTCCACGTAGAGTAGTTTTCTTGTAATAAATGTTTGTAATCAGGAAAAGAATTTATGCTCACTCTGTACTCTAATTATTCTATCGAATTTCTCTAGATGGGATATTATGAATTTAACCCTTATCCTGCTAACGTGGAGAATATGGTGAGCTCCTAATAATGCCAGTAAATGGCAGTTGGGATTTAATTAAACGTTTAAAGGGGTAATGGTACAAAACTATAGTTTAATTCTCCATAATAAGCCTGTATTTGCCCTTATGTTGTCCTGAGGTGTGTGCAGGAACACTTCTTTGGACTGCAGGATTTAAGATTGACATTTAGTAAACGTGTAGACAAAACTCTAAAAGAGTGTTGACACACCAACACTGTCAGTCAGGGGCAGAATTCATACAGCCTCCTGCCACATTCCAGTTAGGAACACAGACCATAAAGCTTGCTTTCACATTCCAGTTAGAATCACAGTTCACACAGCTTACTGTCACCTTCCAGTAAGGAGCACAGTTCATAAAGCCTACTGTCATATTCCAGCTAGAAGCACAGTTCATAGAGCCTACCATCACATTCTAGTAAGAAGCAGAATTCATACAGCCTACTGCCACATTCCAGGAACTGAAAGTACACAACAACTGTGTACATATCATAACAATCTAGCGTGTTTGTACACTGTTCTTTGATTACCTAGATTTCATGAAGTTTACACACAAATTATTTCAGAAACATAAAAGATTCATTTTGTACCATAATTTGTTTTCCAAAGGATTTACACTCATATCAGTAAGCAGCAAGTTAAGCTCAAGATATGTGCAGAGAAGCACGTACCGTTTTCGTCCCACCTGTCCGTTGTTTTTGACCAGTTTTACCTAAAACTGAAACGTGTCGACAAATTACAGTAGGATTTTTTAAATCCTTTCGCCCGCGCGCACGCATGCACACACACACACACACATATGCACTACATGTACAATGGAGAGGCGAACATGTGTAGTTCTGAAACTTTGATATAAAACCGCTTTAAAAAATATAAAACTGGAGCGGATTAAAATAAAATAACGTCCATATCAAATTAACGAGTCGGTTAATTAATTCCAAACTTCTAAAGAAGAGGGCATACAGACTGATGAGAATTACAAGCAGATTAACAGAACTGAAATTAATTTTGATGTTTGTGTAACCGTGCATCATATTATTGTAGAATTAATTTGTCCACTTTGAAATATTTTGTACCAAGATGACTTCAAAATCCCCAATATGCACACTGACACAGCGGCCAGTGTGCTATATTATAACAGAGGAAATCTCTGTTTTATATCTTGGACAAACTGGAATTTTTCAGCCCAGCCTAAGTACAGTGTTAAAAGATAAGGCTCTAACAATAACTATGGAAACAGAGAGATATTACTACGTGTGGTCAGGGTGAATAACGGAAAGATAAGACTAATTAGGCCATTAGCCGTTCATGCGTAACTAATACAACTGGCATTTAACATTAAATGTGTGAAAGAAATATGTGTTACCATTGCCACACTTATCACAATAATTTTATTCTTTGCTGTGCTAACTTTCACTAATGTAAGCATCAAATACTGAAAAGAAGTCATGCATGTAAATACATCATTAGAAGTCCGCGTTCTCTCCTAAGTACATTAGATTTTGTCCAAATGGCATAAAAATCACATGTGCAAACTGGCACATTAAGACGTACATTCTCTGCGACAAGAAGAAATAGGAATATTTTCTGACAGTGTGGAATTCGTTATGCGTTTTAAAGAACGCTGCAAAACACGTCAGAAACTTTTTAAAATATTGGTCTCTTTTCAGAAACTTGAATTTTGTCCAGTCATATTATTTTGGATTTGTTTGCTAAAGTAAATCAAGGAATAAGACCAGTTAATTAAATTCAGTGACACATTTGTAATATTTCCTCACGGTGCGTGCTCATTTTCACAGTAATTTTTTACTTGTTAAGTTTAATTCAATTTCCCTTCTAATAATTACTGCGACAGATATGGCTTAGGTTGGGTATTAGTTTATTAATTTATTCATTAATGCACGGCATATTTAATATTAAAAAAATATATACTCATTTTAAAATTCAATGATTTGTAAATCATATATCATTTCCGAATGTCTCCAATTTTGAATAGCTTACGTTAAAATCACAGAAAATGTGTGCTGTGTGGCTAGTTGTAACATTACGATGATATATCATCTGTGTGCCATTTAGAATGCAACTCATACACAAAAGAATAATCCGAGAACCCGTACAGACTTTCAGGCCCCAAAATATGTGAAGATACTAAAATTAAACACATCAGTCTGTTTTTCATTTTCTCCTGCGTTTGAAAATACGTAACTAAGTCACAGAATGATAAACTAAGAACAAACATGTCCAGTTCATCTATTAATTTCTTTCGTTTATGTAATAATGTATGAAGGTTAGAGACTATGGCGTAGAATATATTGGGAAAATAACTAGGGCAGCTAAAAACACATGGACTTTATGCTTGCAGTCTTCCAGCACTGTTTGACAGAACTTGATAAACAAAAAGTCACGTGAATTTGAATAACCTCACATCTTGTTCGAGGCACTGACTCTGAGTCCAAGTCTTGTGCCTACATCAATCCGTACACCCCAAACCGAAAATACACTTAGACACACGACCACCTTTTCTTCATGGACCTACGTGTACGACCTGTGAAGTACACCTGCAATCAGCTGTCCACCACACAATGTTCCTGTTGTCACGCACAAACCCATTAGGCACCGTGCGATAACCCAGAAGTTTTAGGCCGAGGTTTAGTCATTTTAAGGACCACTGACACTTATCATCTTTCTTGAGTTTTATCTGGAACTCTCATAGTAGATGCAACCTGCTTACGGAAACTATGCAGACGGACTGACTAGATAAAATGTACACAGCGTCAGAATCCGACACGCCTTCCAATTTTTCCCCCCTCCGTACTACTACTACTACTACTACTACTACTACTACTACTACTACTACTACTACTACTACTACAACAACAACAAGCGTCGCCACCATTGTCCTTGTTTGCTGCTGCTGATGACGATGATAATTATGATGATGATGATGATGATGATGATGATGACGACGACGACGACTATGAGGCGACTGGAAGGCGACAACGAATGCGACCAAAAAGCAGCCAGTGAAATGTCACTGTGAGCGAGGATTATGGCTAAGATCAGAGAATGCTCAGCAGGAAATGTACCGACTTTGTCTGACTAATTTTTCTGATTGAAGTCCCTATCCAATTAAATTAGCTTAAAAGGGAACGAAGAAAAAACTTCACTACTTCAATCAAATTAATGCAGTCTCTTTGATCCAAAAGAGCAACTGCAGCTCACATTCTGTATACAAAGTTATGGTTCAACTACCTTAAATCCAGCTGAAGAAATAAACAAAAAATGTGGCACAGTAGACTTGCATTGGTGTTCAAACTCCCTCACGTAACTGTGAATGACCTGGTATATTCGCAGCCAATTACGATTTAATGCGCTTAAGCAAAAATGCTACACCACTTAATGTTAGTCTAAAGTAGTCTTGTGATAATACACGCAGTTTTCCTATCATCCTCTTCCAACTATGTCCCTTATTCTAGTGGTTCCTAACGTCTCTACTTCCTACGGCATTTTTTTTAAAGAAATGAAAGTTTTAGAAGTGTGCCACTATTTATTCCGTTGGAAAGGGTTAACCATGAAATAGTGTTTATTTGTGCAATGTTTACTTATGTTCGCTGATGCATCAGTATATAGCAAAGTAATGCGGGTATAATGAGATCAGTAAATATTACACATATACGTAGGACACTTTATGATTACCTCTGTGTATATTATATTAGTACATTAATATTTATAAGAAGTATCATGCCGCGGCAGCAATATACGATAATGAGGGGCACGCATACTTCTTTCTGTATTGAAGTCTCGACCTTTCACTCAAATGCACATCGCGCATGGTCATTAAGTGAAGCCTTTATTTAAAAAGTTCCACAAAGGGCTTTAACGTGTAATAACGAAGAAATGTGTATAGCCTGTGCTAACTGCAGCTAGAAATGAGAAATACCACATTTCCAGTTAGCTACTGAGGGAAATTTCGCAAGTTTCTGTTCTCCTTTAATAAAAGAAGACATATGACTGGCAGAGACGACAATTGACTTATTTTTTCATAAGATCGATAATTATCGTGGCAGTTAGCTAATATTAAAGCAAAAATATGCTGATCAACACAATAGTCCCCTTAAAATAGCAAATCTTAATATTAGATAAACCGCTACGTTTTTAGAAGTTCTGTGAGTCGAATGCGACTGTACGCAACACAACCGACACGTTGTGATAGGTCACTTCCTGTTGACTTCGCCCAAGTAGTGCGATCAATGTAAGTGTGTGCAGAAAGAACGTCTACGCAGCAAACGCTTATGTTTATTTCTATTCCACTATACATGTGCATTTATGTCCTGTTTCAGAATATAAGCGTTCAAACAAGACTCGGCGCAAAGTAAATCAATCAATCTAAATGTTCCGGTCACAAAATGTTAATCCATACAGTTCTGATTCCACTCTCTCCCATGATGATCAAGAGGTTGTGAAATATTCTAGCATAACGCGAGACCGTCTTAACCAAAGGTGTCGGCACCAGACCATTCTTCGCGAAACATGGAAGAGTCTGGAAAACGTGTTATCAGCTCTGACAAATTAGCATTAACGCAGTATATAATCTAAATAATATTCAATAACTTTGTGAATTATTTGAGTCTCACACCGTTGCGATTATCACAGGTAACGTGTCGACTACAGTCGGCCGTTATCGATTACTGTAGCCAAAAATATATTAGTATAAATTAGTATCGACACTACTCGACAAGTAATGATTAGTATCGATTACCAGCGATGGCTCACGTATTTCGGTGCTGCAAAGAGTGATTATCCACCGGTAATATCTCAAATGGCTGGTCCCAGTGGCCGCGCGGTCTAAGGCGTAAGTCTGTGGCCGCTCGCCTGCTGAGATCGTGGGTTCGAAGAACACCGGGGACACGGATATTTGTCTGTTGTGAGTGTTGTGTTGTGTTGTCAGGTAGAGGTCTCTGCGACGAGCTGATCACTCGTCCAGAGAAGTCCTACCGACTGTGATGCGTCGTTGTGCGTGATCTAGAAACCTCAAGAATGAGGAGGCCGTGGCCCGCATTGAGCCGCAGCACCCCAGGGAATATATATATATCGACTGAATAATTGCTAGGTTTAACTTCAAGAAGGGTAAGTACAACCATCCGTTTGTTCATCATTCTTCCTATCATAAGTATTGTTTCCGACACAGGGTGCAGCTTCTTAAGAGAAAGTCGAATTTTGATTGTAGACCTACATTTTCAAGTTCACTTTTAGGTTTGGTATAAAAAAAACCAATACATGTCCATCAAACGCAACGTTTGATACAGAACCACGAAACAGCTACAAGTTTCAGTTGTTAATTATTTTGATAATAATTTTTTTTATATTCACGAATTACTGAATGTTACAATTGTTACAACCCGGAAGGTCGCGGGTTCGATTCCCGATGGTGTAATTTGAATTTTTTGTTGATATAATCCTTCCGGCCGCACTATGGCCCTGAGGTCGACTCGGCATCTAACAGAAATAAGTACCATGAATATTTCCTGTGGGTAAAGGCAGCCGGTGCGTTGGACTGACAGCCTTACCACCTTCATGTGCCGAATGTCTTGAAATCTGGGAGTCTCAAATTCGTGGAAAACTCAGGGCCCGTCCAGCCCTTTAATGGAATTGCTTTACCATTTAAAATGTTTAAACCTCTAAGTTATTTATTATTACTTGCATTATTGCATACTACATCTTCTTAGAAAATCTTACACAGCCGGTAACAGCTTAATAGTAAACCGAAACGTACTTATTTTAGGTTCTGTGTATCAAAAGTATGCGTACTGTGTCTGACGCTACTTATTGGTTCTTTATGTATTTAGTATGCCGATCCCAGTGGCAGTGCGGTCTAAGGCGTGGGTCTGCAAACGCTCAATGACTGGTACTGCGGGTTCGAATCCCGCCGGGAGCATGGATGCTTATAGTGACTCTATTGTGTTGTCAGGTAGAGGTCTCTGTATCAGGCTGATTACTCTTCCAGAGGAGTCTTACCGAGTGTGGTGTGTCTGGTCGTGATTGTGAAGCCCCGATAATGAGTTCCTGGCCCATTAGTGGCTGTTGTGCCATGGAGGAAAAAGTACATGTAATAAAAGTTTTAAGTCACATTAACTTCAAATTCAGTAATTATTGTGTGCGACGAAAAGCTCAAAATGTCATGACTCGATTGGTTAACTAAACCTGCAATCATGATAGCAGTAAAATTAACACAGTTTTCTCATCCTTCTAGGAACACTAGCCTATTTTAAATGGTGACCTAATTACGTAAACACGACACCAGGATGGCTGCACTCCGACTTGGCACAAGTCCGCGTGGTTGAATCAGCCTCAAGCGCTTCCTGTGCGAACGCATAACTCAAATAAAGCACTGCGTCAGAAGATGGCTCTGTGTTTGTAACTTACCACATATTTCCACTACCATCACTTCTAATTACCACACAACCGTCAGGTAAATTTATTTATTACTGATGTGTCTAAACTAAGTTCAACGTACCATCGCCAACTCTGCAGTTGCACAGCAAGATTATATCCATAAAACAACCTAGAACTCAGTCTATTCGAGACACGGTGCATGTATTTCCCTACATAGCAATTGCTGATCAATCTTTCTGGCGGAAGAATGGTGTGTTTTCTGTGAAGTACGAACTAAATCTTCATACTTAACATACAAAATTTTAGTCTTCAAAATATTATACAGCTCCCTACCGGTTTTTGTAAAATATAATTCTTTTATTGCAGCTGTTTTTCTGAAATAACTGAGCTTATTAACATCTCTTTGATTTGTCGTTTTTCTACTTAAACTAATCCCCGAATAGCGAATTTTACAACTTTTCTGCACATAACCTTTCAAATTTTCTGACCACACACATTGTCGCTCAGCTCCGTCCTGATCCTGCTCGCAAGCTGTCAGCAAAACTCTCTGACATATACCATTGATGTGTGTAGAGTGAAAACCCCCTGATGATGGACAGAGGAACTGTCCGAAACATGTAGAGATTGATTCCAAAAATAAATTTGAGAAATCGGTACATCTAGTTGGATTTATTATAAGAATTCCCGTAAACATGTTAACACATTTTACAACAGTAAAGGAATAACTCAGTCATTAATATCTTAATAGAAGAATAAGAAATTCATAGGAAATAACAACTGTTAATTTCTGAGCTACAATTCTGGCTTCTGCGACGTGATTATGCACATTACGTAACTTTTTTACGAGTATTCTCCTTACGGAAATAAAATCCGTATTCCTCTAGACGACTGTTGCAGGAAAAGGATGGAAATGGTATGAGATCGGGAAATTCGACCGAGTGGTGAATATTCTCAGGCTGCTCCATATGTCTTGGAATTAATGTCAACTTGTTAAATAAGGCACGCCTCCTTAATGGTTATTGCTCCAGGGTACGAAGTATAAGTAACATGGAACAATATTGTAATGGTAAAGGATAGCGTCCTTAATTACATTGTATATCATTCCTTTGATCCGAGTATCTGAATATACAAACACACAAACACCAACTTTGTGCTTATCGATTTTAAATTCAAGTCTTTATTTTAAATAATCTTTTAAATTTACACTAAAACAGCTCGAAGTTGCATTTACAGATCTTACTCCTTACCGAGGGACCGCGGTGGCACAGTGGTTAAGGTGCTGTGCTACAAATCGGAAGGTCGCTGGTTCGATCCCAGCTGGTGTCGGTGGATTTTTCATTGATATAAATCCTTCCGATCACATTTTGGCCCTGGGGTCGACTCAGCCTCTAACAGAAATGAGTACAAGGAGTATTTATTTCCTGGGGGTAAAGGCGGCCGGTGCGTAAGGCTGACAACCTGCCACC
>Ga0123352_10005105_pt1 | contig 19630 bp, 21 predicted proteins | sample TergutLab28metaG_FD_89700 | JGI IMG/M metagenome (GOLD analysis project Ga0123352, IMG submission 89700) | Labiotermes labralis P1 segment gut microbial communities from Petit-Saut dam, French Guiana - Lab288 P1 | ecosystem: Host-associated > Arthropoda: Insects > Digestive system > Gut ... | reverse complement strand
CATTGACCAAGTGGAGTTTATTCCCGAAGAAATTTCAATAAATAATCATAAAGATAGGATAGACTATCGAGACCAACTGATTTTTACGATTGATGGGGCAGATGCTAAAGATTTAGATGATGCGGTTCATATTCAACAATTAGACAACGGTCATATTGAGCTAGGTGTGCATATTGCAGATGTTTCTCATTATGTAGAGGAAGATTCTGCTCTAGATAATGAGGCGTTTGAACGTGGAACCTCTGTCTATGTGACAGATCGAGTGGTTCCTATGTTGCCCCAAAAATTGTCCAACGGTCTTTGCTCTCTTCAGCCTAAGGTGGATCGATTGACTCAGTCATGTGTCATGGAGATTGACTGGCAAGGGGAAATCATTGATTATCGTATGGTCCAGTCTATTATTCGTTCTGTGGAGCGGCTGACTTATGATGAGGTGAATCATATACTGGAGGGTGAAAATCAAGCGATAAAGAAATATAATCTTATTGTTGAGCCCTTGTTACTCATGGAAAAATTACATGAGTCATTAGCAAAGATGAGAACTAAACGTGGCTCTATTGATTTTGATAACGATGAAGCCAAGATTCAGGTTAATGAACGAGGATTTGCCATTGATGTAGAAAAGCGTCAGCGTGGTACAGCGGAGCGTATGATTGAATCCTTCATGCTCATCGCAAACGAGACAGTGGCTAGACACTTTGAAGAGCGAAATCTGCCCTTCCTCTATCGGATTCACCAAGAGCCTAAACCTGCTCAACTGGAAGAATTTGTAAACATAGCATCATCATTTGACATCCAAGTAGATAAGAAAAGTTTAGCTTATAGTCAAAAAGCCTTCCAACATATTTTAGAAACCATAAAAGGAAGGCCAGAGGAAAGTATCTTATCGGCTTTGCTGTTGCATTCGATGCAACAAGCCAGATATTCAGAAAAAAATCTGGGACACTATGGATTGGCAGCTGATGCATATACACACTTTACCAGTCCCATTCGGCGTTATCCAGATTTAATCGTTCATCGTTTAATCAGAGAGCTTTCAAATTCCAGTTCAGATAAATTGAAAGCTTGGCAAGAAAAGCTGCCTAAGATTGCTCATCAATCAAGTGAGCGAGAACAGCGTGCAGTTACTGCTGAGCGAAAAGTAGAAAAAATGAAAAAAGCAGAATATATATCTGCTTATATTGGTCAGGAATTTGCTGGAATAATTTCTGGAATCACTAAATTCGGGCTGTTCATACAACTTGAAAATACCATTGAAGGATTGATAGATATAGCCAGTCTCAGAGACGATTACTATGTCTATGACCGTCGTATGAATCAATTAATGGGTCAAAAAACGGGAAATACGTTCAAATTAGGTCAACCTATAAGGGTTAAAGTAATAGAGGCAGATAAATTCTCAGGGCATATTGATTTTGAGTATTTGTCAGATAATTTTGATAGGATAGATAAATAATTAGAAACAGAAAGAGGATAAAATGGACAAACAATTAGATTTGAAAAAAACAGCATTAGTAATCATTGATTTACAAAAGGGAATTGTAGGGCGTGAGGGATTCGCTCCCTATTCTGCAAAAGAAGTTATCGAAAAAAATGACCTTCTTATTGGAAAATTGGCAAATACAGAAGCCTTGGTCGTCTATGTTCATGTCAAAAATTACGGTGGGGAATCGCTCAAACCAATAGCAGACAATGCTCCTTTGAGTGCAGGGAAATTACCTGAAGATTTCTCAGATTTCATCCAACCGTCAGCCTACGATGAAGCCATCGCAAATACCATCCATGTCACTAAACATAATTGGGGAGCTTTCTATGGGACGGATTTAGACGTTCAGCTTCGTCGTCGTGGGATTGATACTATGATACTAACAGGAATAGCAACAACTATTGGGGTAGATACAACTGCTCGTGAAGCTTTTCAAGGTGGATATAATCTGATTTGTGTGGAAGATGCTATGACAGATTTTGATGGGACATATCATACAGATACCATAGAAAAGACATTCAAACGCATTGCACGGGTGCGTTCAACAGATGAAACGCTAGAAATGTTATAAAAAAGAGCTGAATAAGCTCTTTTTATTTGAATAATAAGGCAAGCAATAGACTAAGAGCAGTGCTGGCGTTGAAAAGAATGAGGTTGTCAATTTGATATTTGAAGGTTTGTGATTTGACTTGCTGTTGAAGAAATTTCTTCATGTTAGACCAGACAAAAGGAAGAATAAGTAAGCTTATAAGCGACCACAGAGGAAGGATATGGCAAGCTACAGCTAGAAGAATCATTAATATAGCTAGGATATAGACGATACGATATAGTTTCAAAGAGAGAGACTTTTTCAAATAGTAAGGCAATGTATATCTTCCATTCTTGATGTCTTGCTCTAAATCACAGATATTATCTGAAAACATGACATTGAAATTCTGACAGAAGCAGATTATTCCGACAATGGACAAGGGAATAAGAAGAGCGAAGTCCCATGTCCAATTCATTTTCCAACCTTTAAATTCAATAAAGAAGTAACCTTTATCAAAAGAGTTGATATAGACCGCAAGAAAAAATCCCAAGAATCCTTCACATAGACCAGCCAGTATCTCTCCCAAGGGAAACCGAGAAAAGGCAAAGGGGCCAAATGTATAAAAGACAGCCACAAAAAAGCAAAAAGCACCCAAAGGAAGAATAGCCCAGTTGGTCAGAAGGAGAACACGCACTCCGACAATAAGATCAAGTATTAAAAAAATCAAACAAATAGTGATGGCAAGTCTAGGGCGAATCTTGTGCGTGGCTATAATATTTTCTTCATTTTTATATTCAGGGTCAAGGGCTTTATAATAGTCCATGAGATTATTCCAAGCTGAGACAAAGAAATTAATAGAAATCAACCCAATGATAAATAATAGCGTGGGAATCAAATGGAAAGACTTGAAATACCAAATAGAATATAGGATACCTACTAATGGAGAGAGTAATGCAGCAGGTAAGGTTTGTATCCTGATGAAATGGATAAATGTTTTGAAAGTCATAGATTAAGTATAGCAAAGTTCAGCTAAAAATAATAGGGATGGATACCTGTAGTTTGCAGTTGCAAACCCTTTCAAAAAATGCTAAAATTAGAAAATAAAAATAAATCATGTGTTCAAGCACATAAATAGGAGGAAAAATGGAAGAAACTAAACAAGGACTCAAACGTACCATGGGATTTTTCCCAGCCCTTGCGACAGTTATGGGAACAGTCATTGGAGGAGGAGTCTTCTTCAAAGCAGCTGCAGTGGCGGCTGACACGGGGTCAGCCAGCTTACATATGTTTGCATGGTTTTTAGGAGGGGTCATCTCTGTCTGTGCGGGGCTGACTGGTGCAGAACTTGCCGCAGCCATCCCTGAAACTGGAGGTATGGTTAAATATATTGAGCGTACTTATGGTGGTATGGCTGGATTCCTACTTGGATGGGCACAAGTGCTTATCTATATGCCTGCCAATGTAGCTGCACTAGCAATTATATTTGGTACTCAATTTGTTAATCTTTTTGGTCTAGGAACCAACTTAATCGTTCCTATTGCTATTGTAACTGCACTTATTATCTTATTGATTAACTTTATTTCTGCTAAGGCTGGAGGAGTTTTCCAATCTATCGCATTGGTAATGAAACTTGTGCCTATTGCATTGATTGTTATTGTAGGTTTGTTCTTTGGTAATGGTCATACTGTTTCAATCTTCCCTATTGTTTCAGGGCACGGAAATTCTCTGTTACAAGGTCTTGGAGCAGGACTTCTAGCAACAATGTTTGCCTATGATGGATGGATTCATGTCGGAAATATTGCAGGAGAGCTCAAACGCCCTTCAAAAGATTTACCACGTGCCATTGCATTCGGTATCATAGCTGTTATGGCTGTGTATTTATTGGTTAACTATGTTTTCATCAAAACTATTGGATTTGATGAAATTTACGGGGCATTGAATACTCAACTTGGTAGTGCCTTGCCTCCCACGGAAGTTGCCAGTCGTTTATTTGGTGATTTAGGTGGTAAATTAGTGACTATCGGTATTCTCATTTCAGTTGCGGGTACAGTTAATGGATATACAATGACTGGTATGCGTTTGCCTTATGTGTTAGCTAAAGAAAAAACATTACCGTTCTGGAAAAAATGGGAAAAATTATCAGACAAAACAAATATTCCTGTTAATGCAGGATGGCTCATGCTTGTTATTGCAATCATCATGATGATTGTATCAGCGTTTTCTAATGATGCCTTTAATATGTTGACTGATATGCTTGTCTTTGTGATTTGGATTTTCTATACATTGGTCTTTGTTGCAGTCTTTATCTTGCGTAAACGTGAACCTGAATTAGATCGTCCTTATAAAGTTCCGCTTTATCCAGTCATTCCAGCTATTGCTATTCTTGGAGGACTCTTTATCCTAGTTATGACAATCATCAATCAACCTATATTAGTATTAATTGGTGTAGGAATCACACTTCTAGGTATTCCTGTCTATGTTTATATGGCAAAGAAATATGCAGAGAAGTAAAAAGAAGCTTAGCCTTCTTTTTTTAATGCCATCTTTGTTATAATGAGAGTAGAAAATATTGGAGGTCATCATGGTAAATATTTATTTAGTAAGACACGGGAAAACAATGTTCAATACAATAGGTCGTTGTCAGGGGTGGTCTGACACCCCTTTGACAAAGGCAGGAGAAGAAGGGATTAGAGAATTAGGACGTGGCTTTAAAGCAAAAGGTATAAAATTCGACCGTTCGTATTCCTCTGATTCTGGTCGTACCATTCAGACCATGGGATTCATCAAGGAAGCCTCTAATCATCCTGAAATTCCTTATAAAATGGACAAGCGTATTCGTGAGTGGTGCTTTGGTTCCTTTGATGGAGCTTATGATGGAGAATTGTTTGGAGGAGTTTTGCCTCGTATTTTCAAAAAAGAAGGGGCTACTGAAGGAAGATTCAGTTTTGAAAAAACAGCTAATGCCATCTATGAAGTAGATACAGCCGGTTGGGCAGAAACTTGGGAACAACTTTCAACTCGTATCATTGAAGGATTCACTGATATTGCCAAAGAATCAGAAGAGGCTGGAGCAAAGAATATTGTCATTGTCAGCCATGGCTTGACTATTGCGACCTTCCTCGGACTTCTGAGGCAAGATTTGACCGAATCTGCATTATTGGATAATGGTTCTGTTACGCACTTAATCTATGAAAATGGACAATTCCAAATTGGACAAGTCGGAGATATGTCTTACAGAGAAGCGGGTAAGAGATAGCATGCAAAGACGAAAGAAAAGAAAATTAGAATATAAAAATATTATGATAGTTGGAATTGTTCTGATTGCGATTGTTCTTATTGGAATCTTTCTGATGAGAGGAAAATCCGCTTCAAAAAACTCTAATACAAATCAACAGACTCAAGCAAATTCCGCTCAACGAATCAATCAAACCAACCAAACCAATGCCAAACCTGCAGATTTTCCAAATGTTCAGACAAGTGATTGGGATTTGATATTAGTCAATCGAGATCATGTCAAATCTGAACTCAATCCCCAACTTACAGCCATTGATAATATTCAGGTAGATAGCAGAATAGCTGATAATGTCCGTCAATTCTTAGCTGCAGCACAAGAGATTCACCCTGCTGAGCATTTGATTTCTGGTTATCGTTCCTATGCTACACAAGAACAGTTGTACAATTCATATATTGAAAATGAAATGGTAGGGGGTGCAGGTGCAGTCAATTCGACTGGGCAAGCCATTTCCAAAGAACAAGCCATAAAAAATGTACAGACTTACTCACAACCACCGGGTTCCTCGGAGCATATGACAGGTCTTGCTATTGATATGTCAGATGTCAATTCTCTAAATATGAGTCCTCCCGCCATCGCAGAAAAAGTAGCTCAAATTGCACCACAATATGGCTTTGTTCTTCGTTTTACAGATTGGGGGGCTGCCTCAACAGGTGTCGACCATGAAGACTGGCACTTCCGATATGTAGGTGTAGACAATGCAAAATACATGACCGAGCATAAACTGACACTTGAGGAATATCTGAATCTAGTCGCAAAATATAATAAATAATAAATGGGGCTAATATGAAAAAATTTTGGACACTCTTCTTTATTAATGTTGCTTTATGGGTTTATTGCTTTGGAGTATTACTGACTTCACTCATTCAGCCAAAAAGCACAGTCAATGATTTCTTAAGAAACAATTTCTTTTCTTTCAACAGTTGGTTTTCTCGTCAAATCGGACAAGTACAACACTTGGTATTTGATTGGACCTTCGTTGTATTTATCATTCTTGTCATTGGTATCTTCTATTTACTCCTCAAGTTTTGGAAAATTACCTTCGCCATTTTGCAATTTGCGACATCTATTATCATCATTTGGACATTCATATCAGTTTTGAGGCATGAAATATTTATAGGAAATCCGATTATTTTGATTATCCTTGTCGTCTCTTTAATGAATATAGGGTTGTCATCTAAAGCTGTGAGACCTTAATAAATCAACAATTAGCACTCGAATAATTCGAGTGCTAATTTTTGAGCTTTTCGCTTGACAATTAATTGAGGACACGATATAATGAATTTAGCACTTGAAGTTAGAGAGTGCTAAAAAATAGTTAAAGAAGCGTTCAGAAAGGGAGAAGACATGATTACAGAACGACAAAAACAAATCCTGAACTTGATTGTTTCTCTCTATTCTAAGGAACATACTCCCATTGGTTCAAAATCTTTATTGGATTCTATCCAAGCTTCAAGTGCCACGATCAGAAATGACATGAAGACACTCGAGGACTTAGGATTAATTCAGAAGGAACATACATCAAGCGGGCGTGTCCCAAGCACAGAGGGTTATAAATATTTCATTGATCATGTGCTTACTATAGAAGAATTTAGTCAAAATGATTTGTTCCAAATCATGAAAGCATTTGATGGAGAATTTTACCGTCTGTCTGACTTGTTTGAGAGAGGGGCAGAGATTTTGTCAGATATAACAGGACTGACAAGCTATGTCCTCAACGTTCCACAGAAAGAACAAATCTTACAAGCCTTTCAACTTACCATGCTAGATAACCATGCTGTCCTTGCTGTTACGACACTAGGAACAGGAGAAGTCAGAACCAATCAATTCGTCCTTCCACGAAGCATGACAAAGCATGATTTGCAAATCTTTAAGCAAATCGTCATAGAAAGACTGATTGGAAAGACCACTATAGAGGCACACTATACTCTACGGACAGAAATTCCTCAAATCGTACAGAGATATTTCACTTCTACAAAGGAAGTATTAGAACTCTTTGAATCGATCTTTGCAGATTTATTCCACGAGAATTTGATTTCCTATGGGCGTCAGCACATCTTCAATATTGAGAAAAAAGATTTGAAAGAACTGTATGTGACTCTGAGTGATGATGAGCAGATGATTCAGCATATTCGAGAATCAAGTAAGCCAGATGAAATTCGCTCCATCAACTTTGGAGTCAATGGTCATCTTGAGAATCTAGCCATTGTCAGCCAAAAATTCCTGATTCCATACAGAGGATTAGGGACATTGGCTTTGGTTGGTTCCATCGATATAGATTATGAACATATTTTGACACAAGTCGATATGGTAGCAAAAGTTCTGACCATGAAATTAACAGATTATTATCGGTATTTAGACAGTAATCATTATGAAATGAATAGAATGTAGGAGGCAGATATGTCTGAAGAAAATAAAGAAGAAATAAAAAATGAAGAAGTAACAGAGGAGCATTTGACCGAAGAGGCTTTGGAAGAGATTGTTGAAGAAGAAGTCTCAGAATTGGATCAAGCCAAGGCAGATGCAGAAGAATGGGAAAATAAATTCCTCCGAACATCAGCAGAAATGCAAAATATACAACGTCGTGCTAATGAAGAGCGACAAGCAATGATAAAATATCGTTCACAAGATTTAGCTAAAAAAATCTTGCCCTCTTTAGATAACATCGAGCGTGCATTAGCAGTCCCTGATATGTCAGAAGATGTCAAAAAAGGAATTGAGATGGTTCAAGAGAGTTTGATTTCAGCACTCACTGATGAGGGAATCACAGAGATTGAATCAGAAAAGGCACACTTTGACCCTAACTTTCACATGGCAGTACAGACGGTAGAGGCAGATAAAGAACATCCTGCTGATACAGTGGTAAGTGTCTTGCAAAAGGGTTATAAATTGGATGATAGGATTTTACGTCCTGCCATGGTCGTTGTCTCACAATAAATCAAATTTTATTGTTACTCCTTCGGCAGAGCTTACCTCGTGTACATAAGTACACGTCGGCACATAAATTAAGCTCTTTCTTGGATTAACTTCAAATTTGATTTATCCATTGTTTGACCGCAAAGTCGTAAAACTATGAAATGTTTATTAAAATACAAAAATTAAAGAAAATATGAGGTAAATATTATGTCTAAAATTATCGGAATTGACTTAGGAACTACAAACTCAGCAGTTGCTGTACTTGAAGGTGGAGAAGCAAAAATCATTGCCAATCCAGAAGGAAATCGTACCACACCATCAGTTGTGGCATTCAAAAACGGAGAAATTCAAGTAGGGGATGCTGCTAAACGTCAAGCAGTAACTAACCCGGAAACAATCATCTCCATCAAATCTAAGATGGGAACAAATGAGAAAGTATCTGCTAATGGCAAAGAATACACTCCACAAGAAATCTCAGCCATGATTCTTCAAAATTTGAAGGCTACTGCAGAAGCATACCTTGGAGAAAAAGTGGACAAAGCAGTCATTACTGTACCAGCTTACTTCAACGACGCACAACGTCAAGCAACAAAAGATGCGGGTAAAATTGCAGGACTTGAAGTAGAACGTATCGTCAATGAACCAACAGCTGCTGCATTGGCTTACGGTCTTGACAAACAAGACAAAGATGAAAAAATTCTTGTCTTTGACCTTGGGGGAGGGACATTCGACGTTTCTATCCTTGAACTTGGGGATGGTGTCTTTGATGTACTTGCTACATCAGGAGATAACAAGCTTGGGGGAGATGACTTCGACCAAAAAATCATCGACTACATGGTAGCAGAATTCAAGAAGGATAATGGAATTGACCTTTCACAAGATAAAATGGCTCTTCAACGCCTTAAAGATGCAGCAGAAAAAGCCAAGAAAGACCTTTCAGGTGTGACCTCGACACAAATCAGCTTACCATTCATTACAGCAGGAGATGCTGGACCGCTTCACATGGAAATGACACTCACTCGTGCCAAATTCGATGAATTGACAGCAGACTTGGTAGAACGCACCCGCAAACCTGTCCAACAGGCTCTCTCAGACGCAGGTCTCAAAACCTCTGACATTGATGAAGTGCTTCTCGTTGGTGGGTCAACTCGTATCCCTGCAGTCGTAGAATTAGTGAAGAAAGAAACTGGTAAAGAACCTAACAAATCAGTCAACCCTGATGAAGTTGTTGCCATGGGGGCTGCCATTCAAGGTGGGGTCATCACAGGAGATGTCAAAGACGTTGTCCTACTTGATGTTACACCACTGTCATTGGGTATCGAAACAATGGGGGGAGTATTCACTAAGCTCATTGATCGTAACACAACGATCCCAACCTCTAAATCACAAATCTTCTCTACAGCGGCAGATAATCAACCAGCCGTTGACATTCATGTCCTTAAAGGGGAACGCCCAATGGCTCCAGACAATAAGACCCTTGGACGTTTCCAATTAACAGATATTCCTGCCGCTCCTCGTGGGGTGCCACAAATCGAAGTGACATTTGACATCGATAAAAATGGTATCGTGTCTGTTAAAGCGAAAGACATGGGAACGAACAAAGAACAAACCATCGTTATCAAGTCAGGAGATGGACTCACTGACGATGACATCGAGAAAATGATGAAAGATGCAGAAGCCAACGCCGATGCCGATGCAAAACGCAAAGAAGAAGTAGATACTCGTAACGAAGCTGATGCACTCGTCTTCCAAACTGAAAAAACCCTCAAAGACCTTGAAGGTAAAGTCGATGAAGCCGAAGTCAAGAAAGCCGAAGACGCCAAAGAAGAACTCAAAAAAGCTCTCGAAGGTGAAGACATCGACGACATCAAAGCGAAATCAGAATCACTCTCACAAATCGCTCAAGATTTGGCTGTGAAACTCTACGAACAAGCCAATGCACAAGCAGGGGCAGAAGGTGGAGAACAAGCTCAACCAACAGACGATAAAACCGTTGACGGAGACTTTGAAGAAGTCGATGACAAATAGAAAAAAGACACTTAGGTGTCTTTTTTTGACATTATGGTAAAATGAAATCATGGATTCACAAACTCGGATTTTAGAAATCTTGCTTCGCTTACAAAATGGTGAACAGTTAACAAAAAACCAACTTGTTACTAAATATAAGATAAATGAACGTACCATTCAGAGGGATTTTTCATTACTCAAATACTTAATTAATGATCAAGCATTGCTTCCAGCAGAAATCAGCTATGATGCAAAGCATTATAGCTATCACATGGAGAGAGGAGACTCCTTTGACAAGAAAGAGGTGCTTATCATTTCTAAAATTTTGTTGGAATCGAGGGCTTTGAATAAAAGTGAGATGAATGCTTTACTAGATGGACTCCTTAAATTATTAAATGCAGACGATGCCAAAGCTGTAAAAAATATTATTGGAAGTGAACAGCTGGCATACAAAGGAATCATCAATGAATCAGAACGGATCAGTAAAATTTGGCAGTTGACAGAATATATCCGTCAGGAAAAGGTGATTGAAATCAGCTACAAGAATCACTACTCTAACAAATTAACAAAATTCCAAATCTGGCCTGTTGCACTATTTTTTGACAATAATTATTTTTATCTCGTAGGTTATAATAATTACCGTTCCACTTATAATACACTTCGCATTGACTATATTATCGGAATAGAGGAAACAAACGAGAAGAAGCCAAATATTTCCTATGGACAGAAATACCGTGATGGCGATGAACGGAACTACAGAGTGGATGCTTTTCAAGGTGCTATCAGACATTTGACGGTTGAATACTCCAGTCAGAAAGATTTTATATTAGACCGATTCCCTGAATCTCGAGTTTTATCAGAAGAGGGAGATAAATTAGTCATTGATTTGGTGGCTCAATGGTCGCCGGGTACTCAACGCTGGCTTTTGAGTCAAACGGATGTCCTCAAAATCATAAACCCTCCAAGTGCGATTAAGTGGCTGACAGAAACGCTAGAAAAAAATTTAAAAAAATACAAATAGATAGACATATTATGTCTATCTATTTGTATATAATCAAATTATCAAATAAAGGAGGTAGTAAAAATGCGTCATTTTAAAAACAAAAAAATGTATGAGAAATCAAAGTATCACCATACAGGTAACTATTTCTATTGCTCAGCTGCTAATAAAGCCAAATATCTGTTCCAATCGGAACAAAAAGCCATGACAGCCATTCCTTATACCAGTGAAGCCAACGGTAAGGCAATGAGGAGCTATTACTGTAATAGATGCCAAGGCTGGCATTTGACATCCACTCAATTCTATCAATCACGTGCTCAATACGAAGCACAATTAGCTTATCAGGGTTTTACTGAGATCATGCTAAAACTGAGTATAGAAAGTTAACATTAACTAAATGAAATAATAAGGAGTATATCCCACATGAAAACTGAAAGAATAATTCGTCTACTCGTTGAAGCGACCGCAGAAATTGCTATTACTTTATTGATTAAAGCCATTGTAAAAAATGAGCAGGAATCTATTCGATAAAGCAGGCAGGCTTGATATGAGCTACTCATAACATTATTCGAGATAAGAATATCAGGTAAGATAGTGGTATAATAGAACTGTAAAAATCACGACAAATCAAGAAAGGGTACCCTTTCTCTTGTACATAGTACAAGAGAACACTAGGTAGATTAATGGATGAACAAAACAATTTAGAAAATATAGACACGAAAATTTTAAAACCATTACTAGAGTTCAAATTATTAGAAATAAATTTTGATGATATTTTTAGGTTTGAAAAACCTGAAAAGGTTAAGGTGAGATTTAACTTATGGTATGGAGAAGATACTCCTTATTATAGATTTTGTCACGGGAAATTAGATTCTCTAATTGATGACCATTATAATAATGAAGAGAAACAAGGGAAAATTTTTCCAGATGAAGGGATGATAACTATGGGTTTTGTATTAATTAACGGTTATCCAGATTATTGGCTACTGGTTCATGTCAGTCAAATTAATAAAATATTAAAAATAGGAGATAAATATAAATATGAATATGAAGAAATTTCTGGCTATCAAGAATATATAGGTAATTTTGTTATAAAATATCATAAAAGACACCGTGCAGAAGCAATATATTTAGAAACGTTACAAAAAAACGGGATAGAATCTTATAGAATTGAGGAAGAGAATGCCAACAGAAAATAATCTACAAAATTTAGAAGCAAAAGAACTTGATATTTCTGAAATTAATTTTGAGGAAATGGAAGCAGGACTTCAAAAGGAACTGGAAGAAAAATTCTCTGAGTTAGATTTGTCAAAAGAAGACAGAGATAAAATTGGGAATCCAGATTCATTAGGGCAGACAATCCTAGATGAGGTGGTCAAACAATTTAGCAATCAAGTTGGGCTAGATTTAACAAGCGAAACATTAACTCAGGAATATGATAAAGCACATCCTAATGAAGCAGGTGGCTATAATAAGCAAATTGGCGATGATGTGATGAAGCGAAGTGAATATAAATCAGCAAATAAAGACATGAAGCAAAAGCAACAAGCAGGTACTTTAAGAGATGAATATACCGGAAAGAAGCTACAGCTTGGAAAAGACAAAGCTAATTTAGACCATGTTGTTCCTCGAAAAGAGATTTTTGAAAATAGAAGAAGAAAGCAAGCAGGGTTAGAAACAGCTGATTTAGCAAATAAATCAGAGAATCTAGCTGCTACAAATGAATCGCTCAATAAGTCAAAGGGTGCAAAATCAAATTCTGAACAAATCAAATATTTGAAAGACAATGAGCAATCTATTCGTGCTAATGCAGAAAAAAGAAAAGAAAAGATAGATGCAGATAAGAAAATGTCGGATATGGATAAACGTCATGCAAAAGATTTAATTGACAAAAGGACAAAAGATAAGTTAGCAGCAAATGAAGATTTAATGAATAATGTATCTAAGAAAGCACAAACTGCTATAAATCAAGACATTAGAAATGGGACAATAAAAAATACAGCAAATAAAGCAAAAGAAAATGCTCTGAAAGCAATGGCAACAGCTTCTTTACTCGATTTATTAAAAGAAGTTATACAAGGGCTGGTTCGATTTTTTAAATCAAAGGCAAAATCTTTCAAAAAGTTTTTGGATGAAATGAAAGAATCTATCAAATCATTTATGTCAAAAATAACAAATTACATTCGAGTAGGTACTTCTAATGTAATTGGAACAGTTACAACTGAAATTATAGAATATGTATTTGCCCCAATCGTTAGTATGTTTGAACATTTTACAAGCATGCTGAAACAAGGAATTTCATCTTTTATGGAAGCAATTAATTTCTTGACAGACAAAGAAAATAAAGATAAGCCTTTTGATGAAAAAATTGCACAAGTTGGAAAGATAGTAACTGTAGGATTGGTAGGAGCAGGCGGTATATTGTTAGGGGAGGCGATTGAAAAGGCACTAATCCAGCCTTCTAACCCTTTAGCTGCTGTATTCAATACTAAAATTCATTTGCTTGGAACCATCGGAAATATCACAGCATTATTTTTGGCTAGCCTCATTGCAGGAGTGCTTGGTGCGATTGTAATGAATTGGATTGATAAACAGATTGCTAATAGGCAGATAGCTGAAGCAAGCAAAAAAATAGATGATAAGCAAAACGAACTTTTGCAGCATCAGCAGGTAGAATCTGTCGTCTTTGATGCCCATTTAGACCATAGTAAAGCCAAATTTGAAGATGGATCAAATGAGCGTCGAAAATTTGCAGATGAAGAATCAATGAAAATTCTTGAAAATATTGAATCAAACTCAAAAAATTCAAAAAATAAGGCAGATAACCAAGTTATCAGTGAACATAAAGGAAAAATGGATAAAATGTCTGCTGAACTTAAAAATTTAGGCTTTTAGAAAAGGAAATGTAAAATGGAAAATAAAAATAATTATGAAATTATTGATGATTGGGCTTATGCTGAAGAGGGAATGTGCTTTACAAAAGGAAAAGGCTCAACTTATCATAGAGGGGTATTAAACCCTGATTCTTTTGACTATATAACCATGGAGGAAGCTGAGAAACAAGGAGGGAAACCTAGTCAAAAATCAAGTAATATAACAAAGGAATTTGCTCCCAAAAAATCAGATGAGTCAGATAAAACTCTTCCCTCTACTGACAAATTTGAGGAAAAGAAAAAAGAATTGATGAAGTTCGCAAAATCAGGCAATTCAAATGTACAGCTTGAAGGTGTTTCCGTTGCTAAACAAGTTCATGAATTTGTTACATTAGATTGGCTTAGTGCAATTTCAAACCAAGGTCATAAAGTAACCGGTAAAGAGTTCAATGAGAGTATTGAAAAAATCAGAGACGAGTTTATAAAACAAAATAAAGTAATAAAGAAGACAAAGAAAGAATTTATCACGATTTACGATACCTTTGAAGCTTTAGATACAGATTATTTGAGACGTATTATGGTAAACCTTAAGGCTGCAGAAGATGCAAGTAATACAGCCTTGGAAGCAAGCGAACAAGCCAAAGATGGGCTCGTTAAGATTGAAACCACACAAGATGATGTGAAGCAGCTTATTGAGCAAAATCAAGAAGAAATTCGAGTGCTGAAAGCTCACCAAGATAAAATTACTGAATTTGAAAATCATTCAAAAGCCAAAGAAAAAGCTATTGAGAAACATCTTGAAGAAATCCTAACTATATCTAAATCAATGAGTGAAACAGCTGAAGCCAAAGAAAAAGCTATTGAGAAACATCTTGAAGAAATCCTAACTAGATCTAAATCAATGAGTGAAACAGCTGACAATATTCAAACCCCTATACATCAATTAATTGATTCAATTTCTAGTATTTACGATACGACTGATGCTAATAAGAAGGAATTAGAAGAGCAAATTATAGAAACAAAAGCATACGTCAAAGAAGAAAGGGATATTGCAATAGTATTACTAGATAGTCGTGAACGTCTATTGAATAAAAAAATTAGGACACTATCTATTTTTGCGATTATTACCTTTGTGCTTTTAGTTATTATGTTTGTTTTAATTATGACAGGTATACTATAATGATTGCTGAAAAATATCAAAATGAATTTCTGAAACAAGTCAAAAGAATAGACATTCTTCTAGCTAATGATTCAGAATTTGAAAAGTTAGCAAATGAAATAATAGAGGCAAAAAGTGAACGTGCAATATTAGAATTTTGGAAAAAAATTTCTGACAGTCCACTACCCGATACCAAGAAAAAAGATGCGAGAGACTCACTTTACTCCTATTTGGGTGTTGAGAAATTTGAGAGAATATTTGAAAGTTTTCGGAAGCAATCGAATATCCCATTACCCGAACTTCTGGGTCAGCTGAATGATCTGGTGGGACTAAAAAACGTTAAGCAACAAGTTTCAGACTTGATAAGTTTTGCCAAGATTCAAAAATTAAGAGAAGATAATGGACTGAAAAAATCAAGAGAGACTTTACACATGGCTTTCTTAGGAAACCCCGGGACAGCGAAAACTACAGTTGCACGGATTGTAGGACGGATGTATAAATCTATGGGATTGCTTAGCAAAGGTCATTTTATTGAAGCGAGTAGAGCAGATTTAATTGCTGAATATCAAGGACAGACTGCGATTAAGGTCAAAAAGCTGATTCAGCGTGCTAAGGGAGGTGTTCTCTTTATTGATGAAGCCTATAGTATCACTGAAAATGAGAATACCGACAGCTATGGTAGAGAAAGTTTAACGGAATTAACCAAAGCACTCGAAGACTATAGAGATGATTTAGTCGTCATTGTTGCAGGATATTCAAATTTGATGAAAAAATTCTTTGAATCAAACCCGGGACTAAAATCAAGATTTAATACCTTTATACAATTTGAAGACTATTCCTTAGATGAGTTGATTAAAATTTTCAAATATGATTGTGAAAAATATGAATATAATGTAAGTGAAGAAATACTTTCAAAAGCTAAAGAATATATAGAGCATGAGTTGAATGAGAAAGACGAGAATTTCTCTAATGGGCGTATGATAAGGAATCTTTTTGATGATGTGATTATGAGACAGTCTAAAAGACTGACTGCTCTAACCTCTGAAATAAGTAAAGAGCAACTCTCTCAAATAACAGAATCAGATATTCCTTTAGTTTTAGAAGATAATCAAGATTAAAGGCATTTATATGTCTTTTTTACTCTCAACTTCTACTATCACTATCAAATAACCTACTTCCATGCTATAAAATTGCTTTGAACTTAGCATGAAAGGAGCTAAAATTAAAAATATTTTACTCATATAAGGTTCTATATAGTATAATGGAGCTTATGACTAAGAGAAACGGAATCTCAATTCCTAAAACCATGAAAAAAATGATTCAAAACTTACCCATGCCGTTTTGTGGGCTCATGCTTGCAAGCACAGCAACGGGTAATTTACTAGAAACATACTCTCCTGTCCTGCATGGGGTATTCGGGGGGATTGCCTTTCTTTTCATGATTATGATTTTACTGAAAATCATTCTTTTTCCTCAGATATTTTGGAGAGAAATGCGAGATCCTGTATTATTCAGTGTTTTTGGTGCCTTTACTATGGCTATGTTCTTCATCTCTGCTTATCTTAAAGAGCTTATCGGGCAGTCTGCCATTATTTTATGGTATTTCAATGCCTTTATTTATGTCATCTATATCATTTACTTCACGGTCAAATTTGTGCTTAAAATCAATATTAAAGATGTCTATACGGGTTATTTGATTGTCTATGTGGGGATTATCGCCCTGTCAAATACAGCTCAGGTCTTTCATCAGGAAACATTGGGGCAACTTGTCTTTTGGCTTGGTGTGGCTTTTCTCACTCCCAACTTGCTATTACTAGCCTATCGATATGTCAAATACCCTAATATCAAGAAAGGTCTGCAACCTCTTTTTGGGGTCTATGCGGCACCGTTTGCTCTCTGTCTGGTTGGTTACATGAAGAGCTTTCCTGATAAGTCACATACCATGATTATGATATTGCTTGCACTTTCTCTTATGTTTTATCTTCTAGCCTTGACTCGGATAATCTCTATTTTTACCAGAGAATTTTACCCGTCATTTGCCTCTTATACGTTCCCTTTTGTCAATTCAGCCATCGCATTAAAACTCGTCATTGCCTACTATGATTGGACAGGAATCATCATATTAGTCAATAACCTGCAGATAATTCTCGCTGTCTTTCTGGTTCTATATGTCATGACACGCTACTTTATCTATTTTATCAACTTGAGAGAAGTGGTATAATGAGTAGAAGAAAAGGAGAAGTAATATGAATGAATTTGACTTAGAAGATTTTAAGAAGAAGAAAGAAGCATATAGTTTATACCGTTGGAACAGCTGGTTGGGTGGGATAGCCATTGCTATTGTTGTTATGTCCATCATGCAGATGTTCGGTATCTCTATGAGCGGGGTATTTGGTGTATTGGTATTAGTTTCAGCCATCATGGCAAATATCAAGAATGCTAAGGCTAAATTATCTATTCTTCCATCTGTCATCATTTATATTGCTTTTGCTGTTAATATCACAGCAGTAATCTTAGTGAATAATAAGATTTCCGGGCTGATTCCATTGCTACTCGTCCTACTTACATTAGTCCTGTTTATTGTTGCAGGTATATTGGCACTCATGACTACCTTAAAGCTCAGAAGAGCTAATCCTACTGTAGATACTGACTATTTCCAAGCACGTAGAGCAAAGAAAGAATATGAGAAGAAGTGATGAAAGAGACAAAGAAAAACATGAAGAGTAAAAGTTGACAGATGATAACTAATTTGTTATCATATAAATATGGAAGTATTCGGAAGTTCGAAAAAATTAGACAAAGTTCTCAATGATGATAAACTTATCATTAAGAATTACGGTAAACAGATAGGAATAAAGATAATTCAACGGAGAGAAGAATTGCTAGAAGCCACTGATTTAACTGAAATTTCAACTGTCCCACCTCCACGACTACATGGACTTCACGGAGATAAAGAGGGACAGTTTGCAGTAGACATAAGCAAGAATTTCAGAATCACATTTGAAGCTTATGATTCAGACGAATCTCAAACAACTGAACGCCATCTTGTAAAATCAATCTTGATTTTAACAATCGAAGACTACCACTAACTTTTTGCTCTTGAAATTTTTATTTCTAAGCAAACGGACAAATTTTTTAAGGAGGATTATTATGAACAAAAAACTAGATAGACGCTTTCCGATTAAAGCACATCACAATACTTCTGCCTCGGATACATTGAAAGAAACTCTGGAATATTACAATATCTCGCAACGTGATTTTTCTCGTCATATTGGAGTGAGTCAGGCTTATGTTTCTGATATTCTCAATCGAAAGAAATTCATGAGCAGTGATGTTGCTCTCGCCATTGAACAAGCAACAGGAATCAATGCAGGTTTGTTGCTTCGCCTTGATATTTCTTATCAACTTGACCATCAAAGAGATAATCAAACGAGTAAAGATATTGAACGTTATAAATGGGCGATTGCCTAGTCATATTAGTGCTATTCGAAGCATAGGCTTACTTACATATAAAAAATATAATGAAGAAAGACAGATAAATAGCTTATCCTTGCATTCCGCTATTCATCGTGTTATAATTGTCTAGTCTTACAAAAACTTTGTTCTGGCAAACAGTTCAAGGCAGAAAGGAATCAATTAAAATGAAACAAGACATCCATCCTAAATATGGACCAGTAGTATTTGTGGACTCAACTACAGGATACAAATTCCTTAGTGGTTCTACTAAATCATCTAAAGAAACAATCGAATGGGAAGACGGAAACGAATATCCAATGATTCGTGTGGAAATCTCATCTGACTCACACCCGTTCTACACTGGGCGTCAAAAATTCACACAAGCCGACGGTCGTGTGGATCGCTTCAACAAGAAGTATGGCCTCAAAGACGCAAATGCAGAAAAATAAGAAAAATGACCGTCAGGTCGTTTTTTATTCAAGGAGAAAGAATTTATGAAATGGTCAATCCAAGAGATTATCAAGAAAAAAAATATAGCTTTCAATGAGAAAATCAACCTTCAAGAAGAGTTGAACACTCGCTCTAAGGAGATATTAGATTCAAAGGACATTCATGCAGAAGGGACATTGGCTTATGATGATGGGCTCTTTTACTTGTATTATGAGTTGTCTGTAGTTTTAACATTACCTTCTTCACGCTCACTTGAACCTGTCATCTATGCTCTAGAAATTCCTGTACATGAGAGTTTTGCCAAAGCAGAAAAGATAGAAGAATCAGAAGAACTTACGGATAGTGATTTGATTCTGCCATTGACAGAAGACTGGATTTCTCTGGATGATTCATTGATTGACAACATTCTCTTGAACATTCCTTTACAAATCCTATCTGATGATGAAAAGACACAGGCAGACT
>Ga0123352_10005104_pt1 | contig 19630 bp, 12 predicted proteins | sample TergutLab28metaG_FD_89700 | JGI IMG/M metagenome (GOLD analysis project Ga0123352, IMG submission 89700) | Labiotermes labralis P1 segment gut microbial communities from Petit-Saut dam, French Guiana - Lab288 P1 | ecosystem: Host-associated > Arthropoda: Insects > Digestive system > Gut ... | reverse complement strand
AGTATTTCACGTTTTTTCTTTTAAAGAAAACTGCTGTCGCTTCTTTTTATCCATATTGGCGATGGTATAAAGTTAACAGGCACACTAATAAACACGTTGCTTTACGAATGAACGACAAACAATTAACGCATGATGTGACGTGAATAAACAAAATACGGTAGTAAGTTAGAGATACGAAATCGTAACGTTCATTGGTTGATTTTAAACTTTGCGATCCTACTCAGTCAATAGCGTGACTTCTTGCATTGGAAGATGTGCAAAGCTTATTGGTTACTTTCAAAAAGATATCCTGCTCGACCAATCGCGTACATGTATGGAAAATGGCTACCATATCTTCTGAAAAATAAAGTAATGTAAAAATATTTATGTTATAAAACAGGATGAATTGCAATTATATTTTGAAAAAATAAAGTTAAACATATGCAAAAGGCAAAATTTTAATTCGTTATACTGAAAGTTCTAAATTCGTTATAATGAAATGTTTTAACACACATTAAATAGGGAAATGGGAAGGGGCCTAAAAATAATTTCGCAATTCTGAACATTTCGTTATACTGGCGTTCGTTACAGCGACATTTTACTGTATATGCATCCAACCTGGTTTTAATGACATCAGTTTATACAACACGTCTTCTGTAATGTCAGATGTTCTGTAATACCAGTTAATTCCTCACTGTAAACCATAACATTATTCTCCTGTGTTATAACAATACTTGTTTGTAACAACACAAAATATTTAGTCACTTTCATGATGTTATAACCAAGTTCAACTTTATTTTACATGTGTGTTCAGTGTTTCTGCACTGAAGTTATAGTTGCGACTGTTTTAATCTTTTGCAAGCAGGTTTTATTTTTGAAGTCTCGATAATCTCTTATCTATCACATGTAAAGCTTGTTGCTAGTTAGTGATAAGTGATACAAGTTTAATGAACTTGGGAAGAAAATAACATTTGAATTGAAGTATACTCTTCATGGGGTAATTTTTGGGTATGTTCAGATGTCTCGTATAAAGAATTATTTTTTATCTTTCAGGCCTTAAAATTGGAAGCATAGCTGGTACAGATACTAATAATATTGTGTTAGAACTATTGTTTCACAGTAAGCCTAGTTTTCTTAAGACAAAAACTTGGTTTTCTGGCTGATGGTGTCCTTCTGGGCAAGATTCTGGTGTTGTCACAATTGAGGAACGGGGTAGGGTCTGTATTTTGACTACTTTGTTGTAGATGAAGCATTCAGATCAAAAATATGCTGTGAATTTTTCTGTAACTTGGAATGCGTTCTTTGAGGAAAGAATGCTTAATTTGAAAGTTGTAACTTATACTTTTTCAGTGAAATTTATTTTTATACCTTGGCATCAGTATGTCTATCTGCTGCAGAGTTAATGGCATAAAAATTAATTGCACGTGTTAGGTCAAAGAGTAAGCTACAGTGATATATTGGTAATCTTGTGTTAAGAGCATATCTCTGTATTATGAATAATGGATACTTACCAGTTACCTGATTATGAAATGTAATTTTACACACATGCTAAAAACATTCCTCAGTCACATAACAGACATTAACATTACATGTCTTTAAGTGTGTAGTTTAATTGAAGTATAATAACATTCAGTTGTTTTTAAATGAGTGTTAAATTCTTCTGCCTCTTTTTGGTTTTCTTTTGATTATTATGATCCTTTGGAAAGTTGTAATACCCAGACATTACAGATTTACACTGTAATACAACATACTGAGTTGCAAGTATGAGATTTCATAGTAGTGTGTTATCAATTGTGAACAAGCACTAAATGCTGCATTACTGAACACCATAAATCCTGTAATTACCATGCATGAACTTAGCCATATTGGTACTGCTGGATTACAGCCAATAATTCTTTGTCTCTAAAATGCAAATGAAATATTCTATGAACTGCAGTATTGCTATTGGCTTGGATATTATAAATATTACAGCGCATTTATGTCGTACATTATTTTCTTATATGTTCTGAACATATATGATATGTTACAGAACTAAGTACATTTTTTTTAGTAACATGGTTTTCACCATAAATGTTAAGTCTTATATTTTTATCATATGCCTTACCTGTTGCATCATTACAAAACCCTGCTCCTCAGAAGGAGTTCCATTTGTCCCTGTTATGTTGACAACTGTGCATCATGTTAGAAACTGTAAAATTTCATACACTGTCATGAAGTTTTTACTCTTCATGCAGCTGGTTTGCTTGGAAGTTACCCAGCTGTCCCTTTCTACTTCATAATTTTTCCAGTGATTACTGGTCAGTTCTGTGATTCATACAATCATATTCACGTGACTATAACACAAGGATTTTACCCTCATGTGGTGTCTGAGAGAAAGAAATCATGATTGCAGACTAAGCAAAATACCACTAAAACAAGTGTGTCCATATCCAGTAGTACAAATTACTCAAGGTTTTAATATGTGCAGCACTACTGTCAATAGAGGGAGTAGATGTGGGGATTTGAATTGCATATGGTGTAGAGGAATATATTATAACGTGACTAGGAAACAGATGTGACCTGTCATTAAAACTGGAGGAGTAATGTGTGTGTGTGTGTGTGTTTGTTTAAGTTCTGAAGAGTGTGATCATTGTATGTTAGTGTGAAGACAGTATGTATGCAAAGGAGGAGGCTTGATATGGTAATGTAAAATTAAGGGTACACTTTTGGAATACTGATGTTAATAGTTTGTAGAGCCTATGGACATTTGTGCATTACTCTTTCAGTAGCTTCAAATTTTGGGGGACTTTGATTACTTGTTAGCTATAAGTAGAAGATTCAAGTCCTGTGCGATATGATGCCATGTTAGTTGGTAGTCACTGATGTGGAGGAGCCTGGTACCTCCATCCTCATGGTCTAAGCTATACACATTTCTTGCACCATTAGACCAGGGCCAGCAAAAATGCGGCCCTTGAGGAAACTGTTTGCATCCCTCAGTCACCTGAATATTTTCAGTAATACAAGTTAGCAAACATATAATATGTCTAGTGAACATAATATGGCAACTTTATTACCATAGATTATGTTGAGGAACTATAACTGTCACTTTCAAGGCAGCACACAGTAAATGTGGCTTTCCTATGGGTTAAAGACAGCCATTCTCTCTGAAACATCAGTAGCTGTGTACCAGTTGACACAGTGTCATGTCCCTGAAGACTTGAATCTTCATGACAGTGATGCGAAACCTTAAATAGAGAGGTGCAGTTTACTTCCTTTTTCACATCTCATCCACATTATGGATGGACGTACACAAATATGCCCATACAGCATGTTGTTTTGTCTTCAGATGTAGACTTGTAATGGGAAGTGAGTTTCTTAAGTGCTTAATTGGTGAAGAAAAGTTCTGAGTTCTTTTGAGAAAGTGTTTTGCTTTTTGGAGTAGAATGAACATTATTTATAAACATTCAATCTACAGTGTTTTAATTATACGCTTGTTTCATATTGCAGAATATACAGTTTTGTACTTTGAGCAGATCTCATATGTGGCACATTATGTTACAAACTAAGCAAGATGTCTACCTTTTGCTGACATTCTGAGTGTGAATAAATTTGCATTTCCTGCATAGTACGGGTAGTGATGGCAGCCAGATGTAAAATTGGCCTTACATGTGTGTATGTAGTATGAATGTCTCTGAATATGAGAAGCTTTATTTCCTTGTTCTCTGCATGTTTTTATGGAATTCCATATAAACACGGGGATAAGTTTCCTTTAATGTAATTAAGGAGTGAAATGTGTTCATTATGGCTTTACCAGGATTTCTGTACACAACAGTGTAACTGAAGTCTGTGGTGTTGGGATTCAAAAGACAATTGAGTGGCAAGTGTGAAGTCATGAACACATTAGAAGTAAATTATTATTATGCCATCTGTACACATAGATGATAAATATTGCTTCAGTTGAGGAATTAGTGATGGTTCTTTCTTAAAGATTTTAGAATTATAGCTGTACTAAAATATTGATTTTTAAAAGTACAAGTCAAGTACTCTAGACATATTAACACTTTGGTGCTGGAATTAAATGCCCAGTGTGGTATGCAGAAGACCAGAATTTAAATGAGGACTGTACAAGAGTGGCCATAATTGGCTGTCACCAGTAGGCAGTGTTCTGCATTTTCAGCATCACACTCCACTTTATGAAGTGGTAATGTTTAGTGCCAAAGGGTTGAGAAAAAGCTGCTTCATGTAAAATATATAAACTTTTGGTCTCTGTTTGGTAATGTTGCAGTTGTAATCCATTGTTTGCATTTTATTATTTTTTAAGTAGTTTAAAATCCTGTAATACTATCATACTCCATTAGATCAGTTTGTAAGGTAATGTTGCTAGTGATCCAAAGTGCTGTAGCTGAACATAACAAAGTGTTGGTTATTGGGTATGAGAACAGTGATGATTTCTTCCATTATTCTTGGAAATACTTCTGTTGGTCTGAGGAGTCAAGAGGTTTCATGAAATATGAAAATCTTGGTTTAATTCATATTCAGAGTGACAGTATTACCTATTCCAAAACAAATATTGATCAAGTTTAAAGCTGAAATTGTTTAAGCTCAGAATGTAATGAAAATTGAAGTATTAAACTTTGAGAATGGAACTGCTTATCATTCATTTATGTTAAAACTCTCAAGATACTGAATTATATAAGCACACAGTTGCAATAATGCGAAGTTCATTGTCCTAAGTGCAGTGTAGAAAGTCAGTGAGTTGTGGTGGTATCTGCAGATTTCCACATGTTTTGGTAGAAGTAATTTGGTTAGAAATGACTGTAGCTTACATATTATTTTCATGTGATGGAAATTTCTATGTGTAGCAGCATCTACTGTTACATGTTATGTTCAGAAGTTCCAAATGTCAACTTTGGATTACTGAATGAAACACAGCCTTACATGTGGCATATTAAATTCCATAACAAATTATATTGTATGGTTTATCTTGTTTGTCAACTGACATGATGAGATTGTATGTCAGATTATATAAAGAACTTCAACAAATATGGTTGCAGATAGAATTACAATGAAGACAAAGTGTCAGTAGGTAATTTGATACAGTATTAATCCTTTGGTGCCTAACAACAGGCGTACATGTACAGGTGTGCTTGGAACACTGATCATCAGTTTAAGGTGACAGCCTTTAGTGGCCTTTCTTATGCAGCTCTCATTTGAATTCTGATTGTCTGCAGCTCCCACCATGCATTTAATTCCAGCATCAAAGAATTAATATTTTCTGTTAATGTGTTACGTGTAAGCCACTTTGACAGCTTATAGCTCTATTAATTCTACTCATACAACAATATACTCTTTTAAAGTTATAGGAATTTCTTTCAAACTGAATAATTTTATTGTGTGAAATGACAAATTGAAATTTTGCAAAGTATGAAAATTGAAAAATGATATGGGAAATGTCAGTGAATTGTCATTTATGTGAAAGAAATTCATCAAGTTCCTTCCAGGCTCCACATGTGAACAAGGACATGATTTGAACACTTAGTTAAATTTTGCCATTCCCTCCACATATTTCAAAGATTTATATTATTATTAAAATTGAATATTATTTTGATTCTGTCTGTGGCGTATCCTTGTTTGAAGGCTTTTGAATTTGGCATATCCTTGTTTGAAGACTTTTGAATGTTACAACAATTGTCAGTGCTAATTCAACATGCATATTTCGTATAACTTTGTTACCTACAGTGGTCTTACGTTCACTTCATCAGAACGAAGTGTAATGATGTCGCATACAAAACATGAATTACTTCTGCTTAAGCAAATATAGTAAAATACAGCATAACTAGACTGTATTATGTACCACATAGTTATGTGTCTTACATATTTTTTAGTCTTCTTAATACTATGCAAGACTCATATAAGGTAATTTTTTCCAGATTCAAGCAGACAAAGGAGGATCTGCAAACTGGAATGTACAAGATTCTGGAATACATCAAGAACCATGATGACGCATGGCCATTTGCTGATCCTGTAGATGAGGACTATGCTCCACGGTATTATTCAATTATTCGCCAGCCCATGGATCTTCAACGTATGGAAGATAAGTTAGATGATGGAGAGTATCTCACATTTGCTGACTTCAAGGCTGACTTCCAACTCATTGTAGACAACTGCCGCCAGTACAATGGAACTGATAATGGTAAATCTAGTACATATATAATTAGTCTTGTTTAAAGAAGGTATGTCATTTTGGATAAGAAACAACATTTGGTCAAAATGTGATTTTGTATAAAATGGAAAGAAGGTGTTAGGAAGTTCTGAAATCTGCTTTTCATTAACACTAGGAAGTGAAAGGAAGATGTTGCAAGTTCCTGAAACCCACCCTACAAGAACCCTACAAAAGGGAAGGATGTATCACTTGATTGTTAATACATGTATTGGCCTTTAATGTGACTAGGGATGTGAACATCCTTCTCTTTTCTAAGTTTTCTCCAAGGATGAAGGAATAGTCTCATCCACCTGAGGTAACACTACCTGAATTATACTTTTTATTCACATTTCTCGTCACATTGGCACTGAGAAGTTCTTCTGCATCAAGATTTTCTCACCTTCACTGTTTCCTCTTTCTGTTGGCCAGGACCAAGATCTGTCATCTTTCCCTTTTCTGTGGCTCTGATTGGCAGCCCTACTGTGTAATTAACCCACTTCTCCCATTATACATTTCAGTGTCCACCTGGGTATGTCCATCACCTGAAGACAGAGGCAGCACATTCTTTTGTAATATTGGGGTTGTCTATGATGCTACACAATGTCTGAACCTACAAGTCTACCATCCAGCCTTCAGATTTTCTACACATGATTCAAATTTTTCATACCCAATGGTAGCAGGAGTAAATTTATGTAGTAAATATGTGTATTAAGGATTCTAAAATTTTCTTTTCCATGAAAAGAGTTTAGTTTTTTGTTTCTTGCATATATGTTTCTTCACAGAATATACAGAGATGGTGGGAAATCTCCAAGAAGCCTTCCAGATGGCTGTTGAACGGTATCTGGAGTCAGATCTGTCATCAGATGAAGTGGCTGTTGAGTTTCCAACTGGAGCAGCATCCTCTGAGAGTCGAACAGAAACACAAGGACACAGGCATAAGCATCATCATCATCATCATCGTGCTCGTAGGAAGAAAGAAAAATCCCGACACTCCTCACATATCAACAGGTAGACATGATTTTCTTCGCTTTGACATAGATAGTTGGACAGTTATACACTTGTATAACCATGGTTTTCTTTTTATCATCTAGTCGCACTGTTCGCTGTTTCACTTTTTAGGCATGTTTGCATAATTGCAAAAAGAATCTCTTTATTTCAACAATTTGCTGGCTGTGTTGATTTTGTACTGTAATTTTAATGTGTAAGGTTCCTGTTATTATATTCAAATCAGTGTATTCGTCACTGATACACTTGTTCTTCTAGTTCATGTGCATTGTCTGTCTGTGCTGAGGTTGTGTTACAGTCCAGATATAATATTGACAGTATGGACATGTGCATTGGTCATTTCAAGGTTTGAATTTTATACTGTGTTTCCAGTATTAAATAGACTTTTGTGTTTTTAGGGTCTGAGATGTGCTTGTCTAGTGGTTGCATGTTGACTGTAGAGTGTACAATGTGCAGTAATGTCGTAGTATATGACACTGGTGAATAAAAGGCATAATGTGGTGTATTATATGTCTATATGAATAACATGGTTAACATGAGTGCTTCATGTCTGGAGATACTGGACTGCATTTTATTGGGCCACCTTGTTGGATGTGTTGAGGAACAGTGAAATGAAACTTGTTTTCAGGCACTTAATATGATTTACTTATTCAGTGAGTGATATTTTCAGGAATGTTCCCAGCCCAGAGAGTGAACATACAGTACGGTCCAGTACGGCAGCAGAGAGGGAAGAAGTGCCGAATTCAGTCATAAGAGAGAAGGAACAGGATGATAAGACAGATGGTATGGACACTGAGGGAAGCAGTACAAAGGGAGATGCTCCTGAAGTGAGGAGGCCTCGCAACCATAATGGTACAAAGCGTAAGAAGAAGACTGGTGTCATCAAGAATGTGGCAGAAATAGAGGCCCTGGAACTAGCTACTGAACAAACTCTAAAGGTTTGCCTAGTTGTTATCTTACATGCCATGTCATCAGAATGCTGTATTACAGTTACCTGCATTCATTTTGCAACAGCCATTACATTTTATCAAAAACATACTCATCAGGGAATGGAAGGTATTACACTTCCAGCCACATTAATGTATATACATTTTAATTGTCTCTGTTTATATGTTTACATTGATCATTGTCTACATTTTATGTACTCATTTTTGGTTGTTTAATGTCCTTTAAGTACTGGTATTGAGCACATGAGTGCAATTATGCTTTAGCTTGGGTGTTGGTAGTTAATAATGTAAAAGGTAATAGCACTACAGCAGTTATACACGGAGATGACAATGTATAAAGTTATACAGATTTGTAATTCTAACAAATATTGGACATCAGATTAGTGTGAGCTAACTTACTTACTTATGTACTTAATTATTACTTACATACTTTCGTACTTACTCACTCACTCACTCACTTACTCCATAGATCAGATTTCTTCTTTAGAAACTTATGGCATTAAATGGTACCTGAAGGTTCATTACCGTGCTCACACAAGCCGTCCGTATCCTGAGCCAAATCAATCCAGTTCATAGTCCCCTAGTCTATTTCTTGAAGATCCAATTTACCACTATCTGTCCATATATGCATGGGTCTTGCAAGTGGTCTCTATCCCTCAAGTTTTCCCACTAAAACCGTGTATGCACACCTAAGGTAAAAAATATGTTGAGAATAAACAAATGAAAATTTATAGGACAGAATTGAGAACTGTAAAAAAATGAATATGTTTTCAAAATTTTTCAGTGTTTTGCATTCTTATGAGTCATGTTTCTAACATTAGGCATCATTTAGCATGTTTGTTATTTGCACATTAATTGTCATTATATCAACATTACCATCAACATGTTTGTATTACAGGACATCAACAAGTGGTTGGATGATACCCCACGTTTCTCAGAGTTTTCTTCTGCAAGTAACTCACCTTCCCACCTTATTGGTGCTGAAGAGTATGATGTTGTAAGATCACGTATAGAAAGTGAGTATCGACACAGTCTTAAATTAGACCGAGACCGGCCTTCATCAGGCACGTCATCCCGCAGCAACAAAGATGGCATGGTAAGGAAGGGTCTTTGGAGCTCATGTTCAAGCGGCACATATGACAAAACTTTGTACATAACAAAATTTGTAGGATTGTGGGACGTGTGTTACAAAAGTAGTAGCTTGTGTAGTGGTATTTTATTTTGGTATCATGTAATAGGGGAATTTGCTGTATTTCAGATTTCTAGTATAATAAAAGTTGATACCCTGTAACCAGGCTTTTGCAGGAGGGGTACCTTGTGATTGAAAGATGCTATTAGACATGCCATTATTAGGTATACTTTTGTATTAGCTACTTTTATCTGATCAGTGAATGATCTGCTTTATTGTTTATGTACCCAAGTTTTTAGATTTGAAAACAGAACAAACCTCGGTGATAATTAGTGTTGGCTCGATGATCATCCTATGTACAGAATGTACCCATACAAGTATCATATTTGAGTATACTGAATGCAAAATAAATAGAAGTGATTGTACCATATATTTCAGTCTACTCTTTTCACTGTATAATGAACCGGTGTGTTTGGCAGACACACACTGGACTTGTATTCAGAAGATGATCACAGTTCTGGACTGATTACTGACATTGCTGACTGAGGACATTTGTAACGTTTTTGAGTTCTTCTGAAAAAAGTGTACTGAAATAAATTATAACCACATTCCCTTTTAAATCATTACCTACTCACAACTCGTTACCATCTTCACATCATATTTAGTTCTGTAATTAAAACTGATGCTACTGAACTGCATTATTAAATAACCCACTCATCCAACTGAAATACAATGAACTGCTGGTGCTATATTAGCATCTTTCATGACATGGTGACCATACTTCAATGGCCATAGTGCTCAAGACACTGGAAAGGATCACAAAGGTGGAATTTGCCACTTTACTACTCTGGCAATTTAGGTTTGATGTTGGGATATAAAGGGATGCACTGTATTTGTCAGGATCTTGCATTTCTTTTTCTTATAATATAAATTCTCATTGACGGAAGTAGAACAGAAATCAAGGAAAAATTCTGACATTACCATTCATTGTTGTATGTGTGTGTCATACAGTACTACATGTTATTTGTAAGTTACTAGGCATTTCATTTTGTGTGAGATTGTCAAGAATATGGCGTTTAGAATATTGGTTATCTTCATCACATAACTACAATGATGTACCAGTAAGATCCATATTTAAATATTAATTTTTATAGTTTCTTAACAGTTTACATTCTTCATTGTGTGTATACACCTGTCACATTGTCACCAGTCAGTGGTAAACATGCATTTGAGTAGTCAGCACCCCTGCTTAGTGTTTAGGAGGGCCAAGGCTGAATACTGCAGTTGAGTTTTTTGTAGTTTTCCTCTACCTTTAGGCAAGTAGTGGAATAGCATGTTGTAATCCTTTCACTAGGTGCGTTGTGGCCTGTGAAGTTTAGAGAAGTGAAATAAACTTAACGTCAGCTGCCACTGATTTTGTAACATACTTAAGTAACTTTGTCTTTAGTAATGTTATGTTAAAATTATGACAATTTTTCCACATCATACTGAACTTTCAGTTGCTGGGATAGCACTACTACTGTGTATTTGGGGTATCCCGGAGACCATCTGTTCTGACAGAGGTTTTTTGGGTGGTTTCCTCATTCCTTTAAGACAAATGCCATGACAGTACCTCCATTTAGGCCACAGTTGCTTTAGTCTGAGCTGCAGATATTGCTCTTAAATACACTTAAAAATATAAATATATTCATGTCATAAATGACTGCAGTCTGTTTAGACATGTTTGAAGACAGTGTGCTTGGAAGCAGAAGCATGTTTTTCTACTTGTACAGCAGTCTGTTTCCTCAATAATTCTCTTACCATGTTATCTTTTAGCTAGCAGTTGACTATCATCTTATGGCAAAGATCCAAAATTCACCTGGTAATTATTTCATAGACATGATGGTCACTTTTGGCATGTTAATGTCCAGTAATATTACTAAAATATATAGTTTATACTAAAATATACAATAGTATGAAATACTTCCAACTTTAATTTTCTTTATTTATATGTGAAATTTTATGGTAATTAATGGTGAAAGTCTGCAATATTGTGTCAATGTCTTTGTTGTGACTACAGTCAAACTCAGATCTGGTACCACTCTCACTTAGCACCTCTGAATATATGTGAACAGAAATTCTGTTTTTGCAGTATTTTGGTTTACTGCCACCCAAAATATACCACAACAAATTTCAGTGAGCAAATAATGGCACTCTTTTAGGTTTAAGTATATTTGTTGTACCATATTCACTTTGGTGCAGACTTACAGACCTGTTGAGTACTGGAAGTAATCAGTGTAGTACACAACAAATTGGGGTGCACAAATCCCAGGCGACCAAGTTTGTTACTGTTGTGTGTAATATTTCCAGCATAATTATTGCATTTTTTTTTTCTTACATTTGAAAATGTGTACCAATTCACACACTCCAAGTAGAAAGTGTCAGATAACAGTGAGGTTCATGGGTCACACCAGAATTGTGGATCCTCAGTATGGAATTCACTTCATGTTATCCTTCTGGTACCTGGAATTTGGAGGTGGCTCTTAGATTTTTGGAAAATCTGTGGACTTCTGAAGCATATATATTCTTTCTGTAATTTGTTACAGGACTTAGTCAGCAAGCGGCGTTCAATGAAGGACTCTTCGAAACAACACCAACATCGTCGTCGTGAGATTCAGAGAACTATTGAACGACTCCAGCCTGGTAAAAGTAAAGGAAATCTGATCTCGAACATTCAGAGTGCAAATAAAACAGCAGATGAAGTGGGAGGTAGTAGTAGTGGGGTGCTAGGGCTAAGTAATAAACCCAAGGATAATAGGAACTCTTTATTGGTGAAGACAAATGAGGCCACACCTAAGCTGAGTCTGGGCACTGTTCTGGCAAGTGATGTGCTTGGTTTTGGTGTGGCTGGACATAACAATCACAACTTTGACTCTTTAGAAGGAGCACTCATAGAAGATAAAAAGCCACCTGTGTTGTTGACTGATACAGAGGGAGGCAGAGCTTCTCCAAGAGACATAGACATCAAACTGTTAGCTGAAAAACAAAAGCAGTCACTGCCAGGAAGCTCACAGAGTCCAGGAATCAAGAAGGAAGATGAGAAATCAGTGGCTGAAGAAGGGAAATCAGTAAGCAAAGATGTCAAACATGCAAAAGTTACACCTAACCTCAGTGCCTGGTTTAAAGCTTTTGGGGCCCCCAAAACAACTGCTGTACAGAAACAACGAAAATCAGAAGTTTCATCACAGCAGGAGATGGATACATGTACAGATGATAGAAGGTTGGAAACTGCTCGAAGTCCAAGTCCAGTTTTAACGGATGTGCCTTCTTGTAGTGGGACAGCAGACAGGTCACAAATTGTGGGTGACACAGGACTAAGACTACCCACACAGGAAGATTTAGACAGAAAGATGGATGACGCACCAAGCCCCACACAGCCATCAATAGCACCAGCACAGCGTCAAAGAAAAGTCAGTACAGGTAGTAGCATGTCTGAACGGTCATCCTTCAGTCAGGATCCAATGGATCCACTGGATGGGTATCCTGCTCCCTATCCATCACCTCTGCACCGTTCTCCCATAGCAGCTTCTCCTGTTATGGCTTCCCCACGACCAGAAGACACTCCAAAACCCACTACCTCATATCCACCACTAAATGGCACTATACGTGTTGGGTTCTATCAAGACACCTCATCCAGCCTGCAGAAGAGCAGCCCAGAGAAAAGCAACAGCAGTTGCAGCCCACAATCACCATCACCTTTCCAGCAGTCCATCTATCCTCCCCGTTTTCCTCCTCCACATGACACACCTGGCTATTTAATGTACCGAAATCCCACACCAGGCCAGCCACAGACTTACGATGGTTTGCCAGTTCCTCCATATACCCCTGTAATGCAATACTATGATACCAGTAAGCCATTCACTGACCAGTACCGGGCAGCACGTACGCAGGCATCAGATGAATACATTCCTGGAGGTCTGCCCTTGTCATACTCGAGTGGCCAGCAGCAGAGCTACCCATCTCCAGTGTCTGCTTCTACTAGCTCTCTGTCATATACTTCAGATCGACAGTCCGGATTTCCATTGTCTGTCCCGCGTCCTAACTCTGCACATAGGTCACCACCTGTGCCTGCTACAAGTTCAGGACTTCTTGGGACCTTCCAATATACTTGTAGTCAGCAGCAAGGCTATGACATATCTGTGCCAAGACCAAGTGCTCTTCACAGATCATCACCCTCAGCTGTCACTAGCTCTCTACCATTCAGTACAAGTCAACAACAGGGATATGAAATTTCAGTTCCACACCCTAGTTCAATGAACAAGACTTCTCCAGCTCCAGCAGTGACGGTTCCTAGCACTGCACTACCGTTTTCATGTGATAGGCATCAAGGATGTGACACATCATTACCACGCCCCAGCACAAAGACTCCTGCTACTGTATTTCCTGTAAAGAAGCGCTTGTATAGTGACATAGATTCTAGCAGTGGGCATCAGCATCATCATCATCATCATCAAACTGCTAGTCGAATGCATCCATCTCCTCCAAGTCCTGTCACAACAGTATCAGCAACATCACCTTTACCTGTAGGGATTTCAGAGTCTATAAGTCTCTCTCCACACACATCAGGTAACAGGCTACCTAACTCTACACTCAGCAATCAAAACATAGGCGGAAGATTGGATCAGACCTCACCTGTGAACATACCCCAACCCGCGCATTCTGCAGTGATAGAACGAGTATGCACATCTCCAGTCTCCATACCAGTAAGTAGTACTCAAACATCTGCTTCTCAAGCCACTGAAAGGCAGCTTCCAACTTCAAGGGAGCCAGCTGTGTCAGAAAGGACTCAAGCCAATGCTGTAAGAGAAATAGATGGAGCTCAGCATCTGGATTCTATGTTGCAGGCAACTGAAAAGTCCCATAAGCTCATGGGCCCACATGTAACAGAAAGGCTGTATAGCGAGGAAGTAATACAGCCATCAGGAAGGATGCATCGATCTGTAACGTCTCCTATTGGAAACCATCAGATATCATCAGTGTCATCATTGAATGTCCAGCAACCTATTGATACATCATCCCACCAGGTGTCAAGTAAGCAGTCATCTATAGATCAGCTTCGACAAAGTCCAACTACGGTGCGTGTAGGAAATGATATTACTTTCCACAGGGGCCCATTTTCACCTACAGCACCTTCATCCATCAGCAATTTGACCAATCTGTCCCACATTGTGGAATGTTTCTCTGGTGAGGGGTCTCCCTTTTATACAACAGGTGGAGACAAAAGTGGCATATTTGGCCATGGATCAGTACAACCTCCAATTTCTTCTGCAGCTGCAGCAATGGCCATGTTTCCACAGCCTGCTCCTACCATTTCATATAACCGCTCTGTGCCTGAGCTGTCATCAGTCTTATCCAGCAAAGTCTCTGATGTGCAGTCTGTGTACTGTAGAACTGTGCCCGAACTCTCTTCTGTGCTTCCTGGTAAGTCAGCTCCACCTATTAGTAACGTTCGGCCACCATCATATGACAGAGCAGTATCAGAGCTCTCAAGTTATGGTCGCCAAACTATGGAAATTTCCACCAGCTTACCAAATAAGGTGGCTCCCTCTGTGGATGGACAAACAAGTTACAACCATTCAGTGACTGACCTTCCTTCCATGTTGACTAACAAAGTGCCCCCATCCACAGCCATTAATGTTGCAGCGCCGCCCTACAGCAGGTCTGTAGTTGTGACAGACTTCTCCATGGTGCCCACCAAAGTGCCGCCTCTTGTGGAAGTTTCTCCCTTATCAGCATCTACTGTGGTCACGTCCACATCAAAACCATCTCGTAAGCGCAAAACCAAACAGCAGCAGCAACAACAGCAACAGGTGACGAGCAGTAGTGACACATCAGTCTCTTCTAGTTCTACAACAGCATTTCAGCAGTATGTCTCTGAGCCCTCAGCCATTTCACTCAAGACAGTGCAGACTAGTGTGGTTCCTGGCAGTGCCTTCAACTTTGGCCCAGCAACATCTGGACTTGGCTTATATGGTGATGCTGCAAGTTTTCTTGACGAATATCGAAGTCCACCTACCAGCTATTACATACCCTCTGGAACAGATCCTGGCCGTGACAAGCAGACCCCTGCCCCACCTGCTCCTCCATTTCCTTTTCTAAGCCACCCACAGCAACGACCACCTCCTGCCTATCCCCAGCTGGCACCAGCATTTATTAATCACCAGTCTGCTTTGATGGATGCATCTGGGGCTACCTCACCTTTATATCAACAGTACCTGCAGCGCCACCAGGAGGAGCTGTTGCGTCATTCAGCAGCTAATACCCCTATGGTGCTTCACCAAGGGCTTCTGGCACCCACCTCTGGCTATCCACCTGGCTACCATCCCGCATTGGGCATTCGCCAGCCCTTTGATGCTCTAAATCGCCCCTCCTGGCTGTGATACATCCTCTGTGAAAATTAAACTCTTTACAGCATGCAGCATGTTTTTGCAGAGTTCTGTTGCAAGGAAGCGTAAGGACCAATCTCTTTCATTGAAAGTGGAATAAGACTAAATAAATGCACTCTTATTACATAGTGTGATTTCACCAAGGCATTATTTGCTTTGAAAGTGTCATACGGTTGCACTGTTCATACATGAATGTAATTTCATTAACATCCATAAATTAAGAATGGTCCTTGCTGAGCTGAATGTCATGAAACTCAGTAGTGCTCAACAGCATTCTAGGCAGAACTCTTGGACTGATTTTCATCTAAATTGGACAGTGAAGGTGGAAAATATGGATTGAAATTCATTTATGCCCCACAAAAAAGGATGGCATTCACTCCAGCTGTTTTCACAAAACTCACAATAAGTATATTTTTGTGGACATCTTCTGTACTGAATTTTAAACAGACAGGATAAGAAAAATGTAGCAAATGTGGCAGAATTGCATTTATGCACTTACATATTACATGGCTTTCATTGCATTGATTTTCATGAATCTCACAACAGCTGCACAGCATAAAGTCAAAATCTGCATCAAATTTCACTCAAATTGGTCAGGAAATACATAAAATAAGGTAGAAGTTTATTTATGCCCTTAAGTAAAGCATTAGTTTTGCTGAGATGATATTCACACAACTCATGGTTGCTTGACAAATTTTTGTAAAGAACTCCTATACTGAATTTCATTAAAATTGTACATGTGGTTTAGTTGCTGATAATAGGTTACAGACAGACAGAAAGGCTCTCCACATAAGACATTATCCCCCCCCCTTTTAACACACCAAACAATGGGCATGTCAATTTTAAGCCAAAGAATTGTGCAGTATGCCTCACAAAAACCTGCACTAATGTTACAAAGGTGTGCCATTTTTTAACCATGATGGGCTGTGCGGTGCATTATTACACTGGTGCATGCGAGCGATCAGTTGGCTCATCATTGCATTATAAGTATCGGCATCATTATTTAAAGTTAAAATATGGCCACCAGTCCTTTTAGTAATAGGCAATTTTAATTCCCATATTCTTGGAAAGTAAACTGTTACCCTTAGTTAAAATGTGGCTGCTGGACCAATATTATCAAAAAAATTAAGATTTCCTGTTCTTGAGTTACAGAGTTCAAGTGCTAATTCTAGAATGAAAAACCAGCCTGCTTTGTTTGTTTCAATGGACCAACATCAACAGTGCTGTATATCTTTCATTAACTGTACATGCAAACAGTGTATTCAGTTAGGACTACCATATCTGTGTAACTGCACAGTTTTGGCATACATCACTCAGTTTTTGCTTACACCTCTTTTATGGTGTTTAAATTAAATGTAATGAAACATTAAGAAGCAGTCCATATGTATTGCCAGAGAACTTAACTGCAAAACATCTGCTGCATGTCAAAGTAAAATACCAAAGATACTATATCTCATAAAAGTGAAATTTTTGTATTGTTGTATGATTTCCTTCTGTGTGTGGAAATTGTTTTTCCCATGCAAACCAACAAACACCAGTAGAGCTGTACACTTTGCATTGGGCCACGGCCTCCAAATGCAACCAATTTTAGTTGTGCTTCTATTTTAATGCTACTTCTCTGAATTTTTAAATGCAAATTTTCATCTGCATTTTTCTGCGGTTATTTTCATCAGATAGGAAGTGTGCAAGAACATGTGTTCATTAGCCATTAATTTGGTTAGAAGAATTTGTGCAGTGCATGATATATTTTGTTTTCTCACAACCCAAGAATGTAATGTGAGCTCTCTTGTATGTTACAGCATGGTTCTATGAGCGTGCATGAGCAAGTGCGAGTATTTTATACGGTTGAATTGTGTGAATTGTACGAGCATTTATTTTCTTTGGAAAAAAAAAAAAACACACACACACACATTTAAAAAAAACACACACACACACATACTAATACACAGAACATTTCGCTGCTATTAGACATTTTACACTTTCTGGTCCTTTCACTACAAAACCTATTAAAATTGTTAGTTTAGCTTTGACATAGTTTTCATCACAACCAGCATGGCTTTTCAGGATATCTCAAGCCATGTACTACAAAAGTGTTAGGACATAAAAATGCTTCTTGCCTCAGGCAGCCAGATTTTGTATTGGGGGAATTAATAGCTATATATGGGAAGCTCAATTTTATTTTACAATTATTTTAATGAATTTGTATTTCGTAATATTATTGTACAAAGTCTTCAATTTAAAAATTTAATTTGTTTGATATAAATGTTTAAAAATGTTAAATTGTTTTATATATATATATATATGTCTATATAAGTGTATTTTATCAGTCGAATATATATTTTTATTATAGACCAGTAGGAGCCCACTTGAAATAAACAACAGGATAAACATTCAAGGCTTCTGGGATGTTATGCATGTAAACCATTTTGCATGATATATCCCAGAGGAAATGAATCTTCAAAAACACTGCTGTGAGAACTGCAAATCTCCCAAGAAGAAGATGAACTTTCTTTTCCAAATTTGAAGGGAATGATGAAACTGTAGTTAGCACTTTAATCCTGAGTGCTATTGTACAGTATTCATGTTGCATAATTTACGCATTAGTTTCATATAGAATCACAGGTTACGTTGTGTTTGTTCGTGTCGGAATCCATTAACTAAAAAACCACCACTGTGAAACACATTCTTTTATTAATGGTTAGTCAGCTAATCAAGGCATTTCTTGCTTTTAACTGAAATTCAAGGTTTGTGTTCATGTTCACAAGAGCCTGCCTCTGATCTCTGTCCTGGCCATATGCATCCAGCCCACACCCTCTCAGTCTGTTTACTGGATGTCCATTTCAGTATTGTCTAACCATCTATGTTTGGGTCTTCCAAATGGCATTATTACTTAATTTTCCAACCACAACTGCCCACTGTCCTGCCAATCTCATCCTTCACTTGATCACTCTAATATTTGTCAAGGGGTGTAAATCAAGAATCTTCTCATTATGCTATTTTCACCAGCCTCCTTTTACTTCCTTCTAAGGTACAAATATTTTCCTCAGTACCCTACTTATGACAGTGTCATTGGTAGCTTCTACCAGGAATGAGATATATTTCCTATTGTAGTGAGGAACTTCTTGGTCCTGCAGGGGATGAAACTTTAAATCTCAAATCAGTTTAAGAGCAACATTACAAACACAAAGCAGTAATTTAGTGTTGGTGATAAAGAGCCAAGGTACAGACTTATGTGCTAATAACTAACATAAAACTGGGAGTATTGGCTCCCGGAGTTTGCTCTGCACATCCTAAGGGGTCCACAGCCAGTTCCCACAGGATCCTTGGATACATTTCTGTAATGGCTGCTTTGAAGTCTCATTATTTTTAATTAAAGGAAAAAGTGTTAAAAATAATTGCAGAACTTCTTTAATTGGTGATGTGATTATTTTGTATGGCCGTTAGAATATGTAAATAGGAAACCCCCTGTATCCATGAAGCAAGTGAGTCAGTTTAATTAAGGTCATATCCTGCAAGGCATTGTTATGTATGCTACTGATATTCATGGCTATCTAAAATCAGTTGAGATATAAATTTTTAATACCTTACATCTGGGAGCTGTACTTAAATATGCTATGCAACAATGTGAGAATCCTTGGTTATTTTTGAAGCCAGAAGGGGTCCATGAGCAAAAAAAGTTTGGGAAACACTGCCTTGGAGGAATAAAAGCTATGTGTGCAGTCAACTGGAAAAAAAGTGTCAGATTAATTTTGGGCATGGTTTCTGTCACACATGGAGTATACACTTTTGTACATACAGCAGTTGACCTTCCGCCTGTTGATATTTAAGTTTTTGTGGTGCAGATACATAAATACAACACACAGGAACACAGGCCGAACCAGACGGACATAACATAAACAAAACAGCGTGCCACCAGATAACCTCGTATACAGTCGATCTTAGTAACTTTAGTCCTACATTATTT
>Ga0123352_10005102_pt1 | contig 19631 bp, 15 predicted proteins | sample TergutLab28metaG_FD_89700 | JGI IMG/M metagenome (GOLD analysis project Ga0123352, IMG submission 89700) | Labiotermes labralis P1 segment gut microbial communities from Petit-Saut dam, French Guiana - Lab288 P1 | ecosystem: Host-associated > Arthropoda: Insects > Digestive system > Gut ... | reverse complement strand
CGGTCCATCCAGCTCCGCATTAAAGAACACGAAAGACACGTGAGACTGGTTCAACCCGATAAATCAGCGGTTGCCGAACATAGTTTCAATCATGACCACATCATCAGATTACAGGATACTAAACCCCTCTCTTCAAAAACTGGCTACATGGATCGTCTCATCAGAGAAGCAATCGAAATAGAGATGCATCCTAATAACATCAACAGAGATGGGGGTTTCAACCTCAGCAGATCCTGGAAGCCGCTGCTGTACAAACTCAGGGAGAGGAGGCATCCGTCGATTACACCACAGTGATCCCACCCTCACTTGCACTTATATACCTGCGCCTTCCACAACCTGTTATGCACCTACCCGTCCACTCCCGGTCACTCGCCTTCCATTGGCTCCTCCACAAGCCTGCCAGAACCCTGTCAGGTATAAATACACCACACATCCCATCCCTTGTCATACTTCATCCACCTGCCTATGAAGATGGAACTGATAGAGGGTTCCGAAACGTCGGCTATTAGCATTTTGATGCCGGGGAATTACCCAAAAGAAAACATATTACATACAGAACACGGCGAAAGCTTAAAATCAGGAAACTAACTACAAATCAATGTTGCATAATAACCCAGAAGAGTGAAGGTCTCATTTATACCATGGTGGTAGCCTGAAATCATACACAAGCATGCATTCTTTACATTGCCTTTATACTAGACTTCTCTTTTGTTTTCAGATAGCCAACGTAGTGTATACGTACAGGGTTATTCATAAGTACATGAAACATGTTAGAAAAATGGCTGATGCCACAGTTGAATGAAGACAGTAATGATTACATCTTTCAACAAGACGGCTGGCTCTCTGGCTCACTACAAAGACATGTGAGGGTATCTCAATCAAAACTTGCCACAAAGGTGGATAGGACGCACAGGAAAAGAAGATGACACATTAATTCAGTGGCCACCCTGGACCCCGGATTTAACCCCGTGCAACATTTTCTTCTGGGGGTTTGTGAAGGACACTGTCTTTGAGCCTCCACTTCCCGCTAATCTCCAGATTTTCGCAACCGTTTCACCACCGCTGTGGCTCTGGTCGACCTTGATATGCTGACACGCGTGTGGAACGAGATGGACTGTAGCATAGATGTCTGCCGTATTACCAAAGGTGGACACATTGAGCATTTGTGAAATATGTAAAAAAAACTTGGAGAGTTTCTCTCTCTAGCGGCGTAAGAACTACCATGATCCGTTGAGTAGTTTATTTGTTGCGAATTTTTAAAATATCTTACGGACTTATGAATAACCCTGTATTGCACCATTCTGAAGCACATTCACGAATAAGATATTTGACAGACTGATACGAAAATCTTACAAATGTGCTCAGAATTACTCACAAGCACATGCAGTGTTCCCTAGATGGTCAAAAACAATTAATTAATTAATTATATTTCACTACTTGAAGCTGAAATATGTTTTCACATATTGTATTATCCATCCTGGGGGTCCCAAATTTTAGTCTGCTTTGCACCACAGTAGTTCATGAGATATCCAGAACATACCTCTGCATTTCTACACAAACTAATAATTCTGAACAAATCAGTTTTGTCATAAATAGACTCAGTTACCAAGAAGACTGTATTTTTGGGTGTGCAGACATCAGTGGTGTACCCAGGAATTTTGTTCGATGGGTGGGGGTTCAACAAATTCAGTTGAGGACAGAGAGAACGGGGATCTGGGGGCAGCAGCCTCCTAGTCAGGGGTTCTGGCGGTAGCTGTAATTTGGTACAAGAAATTTCATTCCATATAGTAAAATTTTCTTAATTTTTAGTACTTTAAGACTTAAGACTACTTATGATGACAACCAATTTATTTGTCATTACTAATGTAAAACAATTGTGAACCTAAGTAGTTTTAGAATTTTACTGCCTTTTTCCGAATATCTTGGGGTATTGACATCCTAAATTCGGCAATTTTTAACAGTTTTCACAATTGGGGTGAGTTTGGCACGATTTTGGAGGGCCTTTGGAATTTCAGGGGGGGTTTCAACACCCCAAACACCCCCCACCCCTCGGTACGCCACTGGCAGACATGGAGTTTAGTACATATACACAGGTAAAATGGAGTTCTGAAAAGAAAGACATCATAAATTTTGTGAGAGGACTAAATATTAGGAATGAAGACACAGATTCATAAACTTTTCAACCAAAAAGCCATGCCTATCATGGTATTTGTCTCAGCACGATGGGATTATATACATCCTGGCAGTAAGAGCCTCGGTTCAACCTTAATGGCCAAACCCAACTGTCATGTTGAACTTGCATGTCTGTGTTGAAACACTTCATACAGAAGTGCTCCTTTAAAGGAACAAACACATCCAAATGAAATATATGTGTTTTCAGCCACAAACAAGTTTAGTGGTGCTGAATGAGGCATGTAGCAGCAAGTAAATGTTTTGGCTTCATTCTCTGACTGTCCTTGTACCAATATTTCTTTGTCCTTGTTTTGCTCATACTGGGCCATGGCCTAATTTTACTCCTCCTCCGACATTATGCAGATTTGCACCCACTGAATCCATAATTCCAGTAAAGCTTGAGCTTGGGTTAACAAAAAATTTTGTCCCAATATATGCTTTATTTCAAATGCCACACATACAACTGCACTAACCCAAATTCTCATCATTAGGCACATTTGCAAAATTGTGAACAGCAACTATTAGCTTCATCATGTCTGTCCATCCCCATGGAACAATTCTGCTCACACTTGAGGGATTTTCATGAAATTTGATATTTGAGAATTTTTTGAAAATCTGTCAAGAAAATTCAATCTTCATTAAAATATCACAAGAATAGCCAGTACTTTACATAAAGAGCATTCTTTTTTAATCATATGTCTCTCAAAATCTCTTAAAATGAAAAATGTTCGGACAAGAGTTGTAGAAAAAATCGAAACACACATTTTAAGTTCACAAAAAAAATTTTTTTCTAAAATCATGCTGCTTATGAGATAATGTTGAATAGCAGGGCAGGCCACAAATGACAATATGGCACATGCGCATGGCATGCTGGATAACTATGGCTACAGACACACGCTCATTATATGTAATACTTACTGCTTTTCTACTGCAACAATGGCTGAACGAATGAGCCTCAGCATAACTATGCATGTACACTGCCCATCAAGTTATAGATTTCCTTTCATTTAGGTTTAAGGGTATTATTATACTGAAACAAATATAATTTATACCAAGGCATGACAAATTTTCCCTGACACTAGTCATTAGTTCACAAATTTAAATCCAAGACTTTTTACCACTGTGGATCTACAGTGTAATAATCAACAAACTTAAACCTTCTACTATTGCTCTTGTTGATATTGAGTGTGCACCTAACAAATCATAAGATATTCACACCCATTTCTGATATAATACTACTTCCTCTTTTTTTCTACAACTACCACCATCACAAACACCCTCAAAACCGTACAAAATCAAAAAGAAAAAATCAGATCCTTAGGCATACATCAATATAAAAATGTATACAAGGGAGAGTCCAATGAAAACCTTGAAAGTGCGATAAAAATTCAAAACACAGCTCGATTGTCTTGTAAGTTGACAATAATGATACTCATGGTTTGAAGAGTGGCAGACAGGTAGCAATACGATGCAGGAATGCAATACGACGGCGCAGTTGTAGTATAAAGAAAGCAGCTCCACTTGCAATATGCACCAAAGAATAGTGTTCTGTCATTCATATTTTTAAGTAGTGAAGGGGTGAAACCCATCAAAATGCATCGACGAATGAAAGTTCAGTGTGGTGATGCATGTCTGTCAGTTGAATTTGAGATAGCCGTCATGTGTTTGGTTCAGGCCGCAGCTAAAGCGATCATGTAACTAGCGACTTTGCTGACACCTTTTGTCATCGGCAGGAAATACATGCACCTCTATCCTGTCGTTGGTACCGATGATCAGGTGTAGATGTCACTTTTTTGTTGCCCAAAACGCCTATCCCACTTTCAGTGCCTTGATTCGGCATGTACAAAGAACCATGGATTAAAGGTTCACAAACCAAACCGTGGTCACGGATAACAGCTTGTACCCAAATAAAACACACCACGGATATCACTAGCAGGAAAATCGACACAGACTTTTATTGCCATTCGCACCACTTACAGTTTAAAATAAGATATAATTATAAGATATTCATATTAATTGGCAACATTTTTCGATCCTATAGGTCATCTACAGGCCCTCAACTGTTAACAAAAGGTAAAATACGGATTGCAGGATGATGAATGTCCCGAAACGCATATTATATATATTTTTTTCAATCTTGTGTGGAACATAAATAAATTAAAATACAAATACAAACGTTCAGTAAAATGCGTTGCTCCAACAGGTTGTGGACATAATATTCGTGAGCAGTATATTAAAAGTCATACTTAAAATTAAATTCTTGCGATGATAATGATGTGGCAGGTAGTTCATGGCTACAGATCTGAAATCTGGGAGAATAATGTATTCTGCATATAGATATTAAATAATAATAATAACAACGAGAATCGATGTCACTTACTATTGAAGTTTTGGCAAACGGGAATTGTACTATGTGTCGTCAACAAGAAATCAATGCGACGATTTTGTCTCCCGATACAACGCATTACTTATTTACTCCATGGAGCAGAGCTCTTCCTGGAAAGCTAACTGGTTCTCAGGTAGACAAGAAATTCCCCGCATTTTATGGAACCCGAAGGTTCATCATCGCATTCAAAAGTGCCCGCTACCTGTCCCTATTATGAGCCAACTCGATCCAGTCCACGCCCCCACATCCCTCTTCCTGAAGATCCATCTTAATATTTTCCTCCCATCTAAGCCTTTGTCTTCCAAGTGGTCTCTTTCCCTCAAGTTTCCCCACCAAAACCCTGTATACACTTCTCCTCTCCCCACATGTGCTACATGCCCCGCCCATCTCATTTTCTCGATTTAATCACCCGAACAATAGTCGGTAAGAAGTACAGAGCATTAAGCTCCTCATTATGTATTTTACTCCACTTCCCTGTTACCTCGTTCCTCTTTGGGCCAAATATGATACAACTCATAGCCTATCGAATTTTGTCCCATTGAAAAATGTCCAAACTTTTAAACGTAAGTTAGTGCAACTACAACAATTTACTCCACTTGCCAACGACATAGGCTGTGTCGGTGTCCGTCCTATGTTCACCAGCAAGTCTCATCACCTCATAGCAACTTGTTTTCCACAGGAGGCGCTTTCAAGTATTACATTTTACCGTCTATAACTACTCATTGGATCCCTCATCCCTACCGAAGGTCATTAAAGACGGTCTCTACCCTCTGATCGCATACCATACTTTTCTGTGCTCTAAACCATGCCTAGTACCATCTAGGTGTTAGTGCCGCCATCTGATCCGATTGTAGACAATTAGCGGTGTGCTTACGAACTTGATTATTCCCGATATAATACATTAGTAAAATATGTAAACTGCATAAAATAGCATGTTGTATTTGCACTTAAACATGCGTAAATGCATATTGGAACGTGCTCTTCACAGTACTAAAGTGTATCCGCCCCTAAGTGGATTGGGTCGGATTTAACCTAATATTCACACAATGGAAAATCACAAACATCGTTTGTAGTTTTGACAGAATAAGGAGGATCTACATATATGGAGTAGGAGCACTGCCTTCAAGTGAAGTAAGAATGTTATTAGCACCCATAGGTCAGTCAATTTTAGGAGGTGACAACAGTGTACCAACTAATCGGTTGCCTTACAACAGTAGGCAACGTAAACCAAGTACTGACAGTGACTCAAGTTCAGCAGCTGACAGTCCTGATGGCCCTGCTGCTGATGAATATAAGTTTGTTGAAACATCACACCCTCAAGAGGTAAAGTAATGTCTTGTGTCATAACTGATATGGTAACAATCTCTTTATAGTTTGCAAGACCTCTGTGAACAGGCGGTATGAGGGAACGTAAGTAAAACTGCTGATGGTGTCATGCAACTTCGATTAATTGCATGGAGATTGTGAGTTATCTGTGATAATCTAAGAGCATAATTTTAAGTGTCTGCAAATTTATAAGTATTACTGTAGCAAATAATGAAGATTGCAGATTGTGACTATGCTTATTATAGTGTCATAATTATCTGTTGGATTCCATGTATAAATATTCAGTGTTGTGTGTTATTTAAATAAGATTTTCATGCCTAATGTAGATGTAGATGACATTCACTGATTGTCACATGTATATTTGTTTGTTATGATTTTCCTTGAGTCAACTGTTGCAGAACTATATTACTGTTTTGTAACCATGCACACCTGTTGCAGAATTTAAGATTCATTTTCTTTCTGTATTTGCTTATCATTCTAATTATAAAGGCCTTCATAAACAAAGAAGACCACCGCCCGTGAGAACTTCAGACCACGTAACTAAACCCTCCTAACTTGTCATTCCATGAGAGTTTATGTACATGTACTAGACATAACACAGACCATTTCTGTTTACACAGTACAACTGGTCATAATATTGTAACGGAGTACCATAAGACCTAATACTGTTGTTGAGTAGATGAAACCATACTCTGTAAGTTGTAATTTCTGGGTACATATCTCATCCCAGGAACTCACTATCATGGCTGTTTAAATTCTTGGTTTGTCATTCGTTTCATACAAACTGCGCAATAGTACTTCTCATCAGGCCATAACCACTTTATTCCGCATCCCTTCCAAGTCATGAATCTCTTAATAACGGGTCTGTTGGATACTATATGACATGAGTTACTGGCAGTGTAATTAAATACACGATAATATTGACTGATTGAAGGTGCAAACATTGATCATGACCACACTCTTGTCTCTTTTCCATCCCATATCTTAAATCATATCTCAAGCAATCCTGCATTCTTGCTCAGTGCTGCCTTCTGATAGTTGCTTGGCTGCCTTGAATGTAGTCGTAGGCAATAGGCTTTTGCTTTGCTGTAACCCTGAGTCACGTAGGACACGTTAGGCTATTTTATTTCCTGCACAATTTAGCAGTCCTAGTTTAACAGATGACCTTGTAGGTGTTATTGTTCTGTAAGTAGTCTTGCGACACGTCTCAGATGGTTCCAATTTGGCCGTAACAGTTCCCCAGTTCTTTCAGCCGAAGTCTCTTAAGGGCAATTTTTTGCATGCCCTTTTCTCACTTTATTTCCATAGGCCATAAATAAATAAATAAAATTAATTCTTTATTTATGTTTACCTTTGACAGATCCTGTTTGGCTTAAATGAATTACGAAAGGAAGGTCATTTCTGTGACGTAACATTGTCTGTTGATGGAGTAAAATTTCCTGCTCACAGAAATGTTTTGGCATCCTTCAGCCCCTATTTTAAGGTGAGATTTTTTTAACTTGTTAGTCTGTGTATTGAATTTAGTTGAAGTACTGAAGTAGGCAAACACTTAAAGTTTAAACTCGTCAAACAGTAAGACCAGTGGTATTGATGAGGCAGATTGCCTTGTTAAGGGTAACCACAATTATGTGTGTAGAATACAGAGCACCCTTTATTCTGTTCCTGCAATAAAATATTTCGTATTTGTTGTAGTTATTTCTTGTGGGACGTAACTTGTGAATTATGCAGGGTATCTGAAAAGTTTGGAAATATAGGGGGAATGCTTTATTTACAAATGTATTTACAAAATGTTTTAAATATATACACCCCTTGTCTTAGAGACATGTTTGCAGATGAAGCTTAATGTTATTTTATATTTTTTGCAGTATGTCTGCTGTAATGGACTGGCAGACTTTTTCATTTTGCTGTTTGAGATGAGCTACGCTAGCAATCATGACACTGTAAATCTGTAATTTAACACAGCCCTAAAAAGAATGGTCACATCAGTTTAAATCTAATGACTAATCTCTGTATGCTGTAGTAAGCTTAATGCCATTATTCACAGAAACTGTGAATCAGCGAACAATACAGAAAATTAATTTTAATGAATTTCATACGGTTCCAAACATTTCAGATACTCCGTATAAGAAATTGTTATAAAAGAAGTCTTATTTATTAGAATTGCAGCAGGTAATCCACTTTTCCCATCTGAAAAAATCTGTTAATGAAAAACAGTGTTCGTGATCTTACAAGCAAAACGTGGGCTTCTGGGTTGTGTTTCTGTGTCAGTGGGCACAGAGTTCCCAGAATTTGAAAGGCAGTAGGATAGGATCCTTTGAAGTGTTAGGAACTACCTGCCCATTGACACAGCATCACATCCTGGAAGACGTGGATCCTCTGCAACCACTGTGATAGCCTCAAATCTGGCAAAACATGGCAGTTCGGACATAAATTACATGTACGTGTTTTGTTTGGTTTGAGGCATCTTGAGTCAGCAAGATTAAAGATATTCCTGCCCTTGGTAGTTCAGCACGATAACATGAAAATGTATGGGGTAGTGGATTATAGCTCCACACATTTTTAACCTCAGCATTAGATGGAAGTGAATGGTCATCTTCAGCCCTGGGGAAAGAGGCCTTGGTACTTGTTAAAGAGGAGGTCATATGGTCCCCAGGACTGTTCAGGATGCTTGAGAAGAGGAACATTACTTGTCCCTGCCATGACTCGTAGCATGTTTCTGCTTATGATATAAAAGTGAGCACCTGTATATGCTGCTAAAATTGAAGTGCCTTCATTGAACATTCTCAAATGCAAATTATGGATGAGGCAATATGAAAGAATTGAGTTTGTGAACATTTTGTCCAATAAGTGTACGGTGTAAAGTAAAGCTGTTGTAATCAACTTGACTTGTGAGGCTCTGTGTAAAGAATCATTACTGTAAGGAAACAAAGAACACTTTTAAAATGTAAGTTTTTCTATATTTGGTACATATAAGTAATGTACTGTAAGGAAATACCTTTATCATTTGACCATTCCACTTACTTCCATGGCAAAACCAACTAGATGCACCAGTGTATCAAATTATTTTATTTTGGAATGACACTCTACATGTTTCGGACGGTCTTTCTGTCCGAAACATGCAGAGTGTCATTCCGGAATAAAATAATTTGATACGTTGCTGCATCTAGTTGGTTTTGCTATGGAAATATGTTATGATGAACGTCAAACATTCCGCTTACATTAGAGTTCAGTGCTATTTTATTTTGCAGATATTTTACCTTTAAATGATATTTCACTATATTATAGGCAGAGGAGCAAAGGATTAACACTACACATGTACCAGGTGATACCTTTGTTCAGGACTGTGACAAATTACGCAATGTATCTTAAGATAAATATGTTGTAATATCAATTGGCTTGCATGGTTTCAGGATACTTTGAAGTTGAACCTTCTAAGACAGTAAATTTCCTTGTTGCTTGAATATATAAAATGTACTTCTTGGGGTGGTTTTTTACATGCGTTCACATATGTGAACGCTGGTCATTTGAAGGTTAAGAGAATTGTCTGTAAATATATTTTCAGGCTATGTTCACAAACAAACTAGCAGAATCCCGACAGACAGTTGTAGCAGTGAATGGTGTTGAACCGGCAATGATGGAATTATTACTGGAATTTGCCTATACTAGCACAGTGGTAATCACTAGAACTAATGTCCAGTCACTCCTGTCAGCTGCCAACCTCCTGCAGGTGTTATCTGTGAAGGCTGCTGCTTGCCTGTTCTTGGAGCAACATATGGATACAAGCAACTGCGTTGGCATCCACTGCTTTGCTGAGACACATGCCTGCAGTGATCTCCAGATTAGGACCAGGCAGTATACACTACAGTAAGTTGGTTTTGAAAAATTATCTCATTCCCTGGGATTGTACATAATTAAGTTTCATAAATGAGATACTTGTGTGGTGTTTTAAAAATAAAACTGTTATGTCTGTGAAAGAATAATAACTTTACATAATTAATTCAAGAATAATAACTTTCTTCATAAATTTGTATATGGGGGAGAAAGAGTTGGTGTTGATGAAGACTGGTAACTGACTTGTTATTGATTGGTCTGTGAGTAATTGTTTCTTATCCAGAATGAGAGGGTTCCCTATTCTGCCTATCTTAAGTTGAGTCATACCCAACTCCATGTAGAATAAGTATTTTCCTATGCAATAAATAATGAGCAAATATATTGTGTAGCTCTTGTAAATGACCATACCTTACAAATATATAATTTTACCCCCTGTTTTTTGTGTTTGCAAAATTTTGTCTGTCAGTTTGAGGATAGAACATAGGGTTGAAAACGGTGTGCTGGTAAGAATATTTGGACCCAAGAGGGGGGAAGTAACAGGAGAATGGAGAAAAGTGAATAATGAGGAGTTTCATGTCAAATACTGTTTGCCAAAAGTTGCATGCCAGTATATACTTTTGTTAATGAGTTTCATTATCAATAATCAGGAAATTCTTCAAAGCAATTAATCTATACACAGTATTAATACAAGGAATAAGCATCATCTGGATAGACCAAATGCCAACCGATCTTCTTTTAAAAAAAAGTACATTCTGTGCCAGCATAAAAATTTTCAACAGTTTACCACCTAATATAACCGTCCTCAAGAATGACAAGGCAAAACTTGAAGCAGCCTTAAGAAAGTACTAAAATACGCACTTGTTTTACTATGTAGATGAATTTTTTGTGTGTAAAGATGATTTATAATACCGTTTTTGTAAAATGTTTGTAGTATTTTGCACTATAAATTTGTATATTTGTGTATTTTTGACTTGTTCCACATCATACTGTGTTTATGACACACTTATGGATCCGTGGAATGAATGTATGTTTGCATGTATGTATATAGTGTAGAACATACTGCATGTGAGTAGGAGAGAGTGGTTAGGGTGTATTCCATATAAAAATGTGGGAATGGTTACAGAATATTGCTTATGAATAGGAGGGAGTGGTTAGAGTACATTCCATATAAATAGGACAAGGGGCTTAGAGAATAATGCATGTGAATAGGAGGGAGTGATTAGAGTGTATTCTACATGTGCAGGTGTAACTTTGGGGGGTGCAATGGGGGGGATACCCCTCCAATATTTTTTAATACCTATGAATAGTCTTTTTTGCTACTGAGTTGAAGAGGGGCCAATAAAAAATAGAAACATTTTCTAAACAGTTATTGGGTTGGTTTTAAGACAAAAAAAATCTGCATTCTGACTAACCTTTCTTATCTTCCTAACTTGACTTCTTTGTAAATTCAAGTTCCTAACACCCATGGTTAATTCAGCTGCCCCACTGTTATTAGACAAGTTACGTGTATGTGCATATGAATAGGAGGGAGTGATTACAGAATGCTGCATATGAATAGGAGAGAGTGGTTAGAGCATATTTTATATGAGTAGGAGAGAGTGGTCAGAGAATATTGCATATGAACACAAGAGAGTGGCTAGATGCTAATCTGCTTCACATTCTTAACATAGTGATACACAAATTTAAAAACAGTGCCAGACAGTTGTTGGCCCAAAGATGTTAAAATATTTGCATACAAGTCAGTTCTTTAACTAATGTGTAGGAAGTATGTCAAAACAGCACATGCAGCTATTTTATTTGACACCTGTTGGTTGTCACTTCGTGCTTCACTTCCACTGTGCAATGGGTAGTCAGATGATTGGACTATAAAAATATATAAGGAAGGCAATGGGAAGTGATGGCCAGCAGTTGCCTGATAAAGTAATGTCCCTTTTTAGGCACAAAACATCTGACAAGTTAATGTAAAACTTCAATGTATGTATGTACAACAGTGTAACCCCACTCTCTCTTCCTCATTCATATGTTCAGTAAAATATTACCCTCAGGATATTAATTACTTCCACTGTTGAATTCATGTACTCTGTTTGAATAAAGGTAGAGCAACTTGATGACACTTGCTTTATTATGTCAATTTACTGCTCAACATGTTTCGGGTGTTAATACATCCATCTTCAGGAGCTTGCGACTACTTGGTGCGTTATTGTGTAGGCTGTATTGTACTGACTTGAGGCATGTTGGTGTTATGTAGCGGGATTGGCTGTTGGTGATGTGGTATCTGAGTGCAGCCTGCACTTGGATACCACATCACCAACAGCCAATCCTGCTACCTAACACCAACATGCTTCAAGTCAGCACAATACAGCCTACACATTAACGCACCAAGTAGTCGCAAGCTCCTGAAGATGGATGTATTAACATCCGTAACATGTTGAGCAGTAAATTGACATAATAAAGCAAGTGTCATCAAGTTGGTCTACCTTTATTCAAATATCAAGATGATGCATGGTCCAATACGCATAAGATTCATGTACTCTGCTATGTGTTCTCTGCATGAAGTGATCCCATGGGTTATGTAGTAATTATTCACCTTCCCATTCCACATGTAAACTACTCAGTCAATTTCAATAAAATTTGATATTAAGTTAAACAACCAGCATGAAAAACTGAAAACTTGTGCATAATATTAAGGGTTGGCATTGCAATAAATGAGCATGTGGTGCATTGAGGTAGCGGACATTAAATAATGCATTCTATACATCTAGTCTCTTTGTTTTATTTTATGGCAGTTTTTGTCTGAAAAAGTAAAACACCAGCAAGTCCTAGTCTGTTCTGAGCACTTCCTCCAGTTTGTAATTACCTGCAGGAATTTCTGGGATGTTGGTCATGGTGATGAGTTCCTAGGCTTAACATCAGCCAAGTTGGTGGAGTTTATAAGCAGTGATGAGCTGCAAGTGGAGCGTGAGGAGATTGTGTTCCAGGCAGTTATGCGGTGGTTTAACCACAACCCTGAGCAGCGCAGAGCTGATTTTCACAAGGTGCGTTTTGTAAAGATACAACTGATTTTGTAAATATTATATGTGGGAATGAAAAAGGTAGTTGGTATAGCGTTTCGCTATGGGCTGGACGGTCCGAGGGTTGATTCCTGGTGGGGGAGAGATTTTCCGCACCCATCCAGACTGGCCCTGGTGCCCACCCAGCCTCCTATACAATGGGTACCAGGTCTTTCCCGGGGGTAAAGTGGCCGGGGCGTGGCATTGACCACCCACCCCCATCTAGTGCTGAGGTTAAAGAAAGAGTAGAGGTATACCTCTAGTCCCCCTCTAGGCCTTCGTGGCCTGTTCCAGGGTGACCTTTACTTTACTTTACTTTACCTTTATGAGAAAGATCCGTAGGACTGCAGAGATGGTGATTTCAGAATGACCTCATACATTTTATCCAAACTAACATTTTTCAGAGTAAATAAAACTTATAGTTGATCTGTGTCATTGCAGTTACTTGCTGTAACAACTGTTCCCCTCCAATCGAAATGTTTATCATGTTCAGAAATTTTCCTCCTGTTGAGTAATACTAAGTTACAAGGAGGGTATTTTACAAGAAGGATTAATTATACATATTTGTTTAAAACTCTGTAAACATATGTGACTAACTGGAACTGTGAAATAGAGGTCATTTGCTGTTACAGTTTTAAGTATATGGGGATTATCTCTACATCAGGTTTTAAGCACATAACAGTTAATTGTTACACGAAAAAAATAATGAAATAACATTACATACCAAGTAACCTGTGTAGATGGAGTTTGGACAGTGTAATTGGTATAGTGACCAGGCTACTGGCTGGACAACTGAGGAATCATGGTTCAATTCTCAGGAGGGGCAAGGGATTTTTGTCGTTTCCAAAAACATCCAAACTGGCTCTGGGGTCTGCCCAGCCTCCTACATGTTGGGTATTGGGGCCTCTTTCTCCGGGTGTATGGCAGCTGGACCATGAACCTGACTGTTGACCTCCATCTAGTGCTGAGGTTATAAATGAGCAGATACATATATTCACTGTCACAGTGCCTTCATGGCATGCACAGGGATAACTTTATGGATCATGAAGCTAACTGTTGACCTCCAACTAGTGCTGAGGTTACAAATGAGCAGATACGTACATTCACTGTCACAGTGCCTTCATGGCATGCACAGGGACAACTTTACCTTTACCTTTACCTTTACGTTCATAACCTATATGACAGCATTTATGACAGTATATATAAGTGCAAATACACCCCTGCTAACAAAGTTTGAAGTTATGCAGTTTCCACAAAGGAGGGTGGGGGTGGGGTGGGGAGAGAAGCATGCACCAAATTTTTCCTTGTGGGATGAAAGTGCAGTTACGTGGAGGTGGAGGAGGAATACCAACAGGTGAGAGGTCATGCAGTCATGCACACTTAGTGTTCTGTTTTAGCTGTTGCTGCGAGGATTCTTTTATCGTCTGCATTATCATATTACTGGCCTCGTATTCAGTTGATACTGTGGTCCTTTCCCAGGGGTAAAGCAGTTGAGGCGTGATGTTAACCCCTCACCTCCATTTAGCACTTAGGTTAAGAGTGAGTGGAGCTATACCTCTACTCCTCAGCATACCTTCATGGCATGAACAGGGACAGCTCTACCTTTATTATCGTGCTGGTTTAAGTGCTATTTTTTCAAATTATTTGTCCATAATCAACACTGGAGAGCACCTTAGTGGCAAACAAAGTGGAGGATCAGGTCATAAGACGATAGATTTAGAACTCAAAGTGACAACTAATGAAAAATTAGTAAATCTTAGGTACTTTGTTATAACCCAGTGTACCTTAGCATATGTTTGGAATATTTATTGAATAAGCTGAGCATGGTATTTTGGGATGTGATGCTGAACTAAATAGTGCACATCCCAGAAGAGCTGTAATCTCAATATTTACCGCTGCGAGAACCGTAGGTCTCATACAGTTTTGAACAGTTGAATTATATTCCAGTAGTACTGGATTGAAGGGGGACTGCGGTAGCACCACTGTGCTACCGCAGTGCTGGTTCGATCCCAGCTAGTGTCAGTGGATTTTTCATTGACAAAAAATCCTTCTGATCACACTATGGCCCTGGGGTCTACTCAGCCTCTAACAGAAATGAGTACCAGGAGTATTTCCTGGGGGTAAAGGCGGCCGGTGCGTAAGGCTGACAACCCACCACCATCCTTTGCTGTTGTCACAAAATCTGGGAACCTTAACCTCCTGGAACCCTCTGGCCCCCTTCGGGTCTCTAACGGAACTGCTTTTTTACTGGATTAAAAGGGTCTGTACTTTGTATCTGCCACATCTGTGCCTGAAGGATAGATGATACTTTCACAGGTGTACACATTGTACAAGTGTACAGGGGTGCATTGTGGGCAGAAATTAGGAAACTGGAAGATACTTGATGCATGTTGTGATTTCAGTGACATTCAAATGAAGTACAGCAAAATTCCTTTAATCTGACATCTGATAATTTGGAAATCCCGATAATCCAGCACTTGAGGAAAGTAGTCCTGGGACCAGAAAAAAAGCTTCATCAGTGAAACAGGCAGATTTCAGTGACACATTCAAAAAGCCCTCCAAGTGTGTGTCCACATCAATCGCTGTGGTATCTCCTGACCTCTTGTCTCCTACTCCATCAATGTCTTCAGCTATGAAGACTCCAGAAAATGCAGAAGAGGACCTGACTACCCTGAACCAGCAGATGAAGGACATACCCAATGGAATACTTGTCTGATTAACTGTACAGTTCAAGTGCAGAAGCAGTTAAAAAAATTACTCATAAATTGTAGATCAGTGTAGGTACCGTGTGATAATCGGTAATACTTGATAATTGGTCACCTGTCCGGTCCTGTGAAAGCTGGATTAATGGAATTTTGCTGTGTTTCCATGGATGAATATACCGGATTCATTTATTCTGACATATGCTTACTTGCCAATACAAATGTACAGTAAGGTCTGTGTCACAGTAAATTAGTTTTACACATTATTCAACAACAATCAAATTTATTTCTTTTAAAAGACTAAGTTGTTATTTAAAGAGTGAAAATAAATTATTAGCCATACTGATACCGTAACTCAGTATAACTGGGTTTACTGAATTCTTGTCTTGGGATTTGTGCTTATACTCTTTAAAAATTCAGTAATTCTTGTTACACCACCATTTTTCTGAAGAATGGGGATTTACAATGAGCTACTGTGACCTTACAAATGCAGGTCACTAGACCTGTGTTGTACTTAAGACTTGTGGCATAAAAATGGTATTTTAAAACATATGTATAATGTGCCTGACTAATAACAGATGTTAATGTGCAGGTGCTTGAGCATGTTCGCTTACCGTTACTGAGTCCTTACTTCCTGCACGATTGTGTGGAAAATCAGGCCGTGGTGCGCCAGTCTTCCGAATGCCGACACCTGGTGGAGGAAGCTAAGATGTTTCATTTGCTTCCTGACAGACGCACTGAGCTACAGTCTCCACGTACAAAACACCGTAACAGTGCCGGCACGGTCCAGGTTCGTGAAACTCGTGGTTTGAATATTTTCTGTGATGTAAATCTATCAAGTACTAAATGACTAATGATTTTGAAGAGATTAATCTTATTTTTCCTAGTGTGATATTGAGTCACCTTTACAGTTAAGTACAGACGTATGTGAAGGGCATCCTGGAAGCTTTCTGCATGGTAGTATTGGTACTATCAGTGTGTAATGCTATCTGTGAGTGACTTGCTTATGGGCTGGATGACAGAGGAACTGTGGATTGATTCCTGGCAGGTGCCAAGAGATTTTATTTTCTCCAAAATGTCCAGATTGGCTCTGGGGCCCACCAGACCTCCAGTTCAGTGGGTACCAGGGTCTCTCTCATTGCAGGTGAAATAGCTGGGACATTAAGACGATGGCTGAGTTCAATTTGATGTCATGGTTAAGAATGTCTAGAGGTATAGGTTCAAACCTTCATGGAATATGCAGTGACAACTTTACCTTTATATTATGAGTGAATTCCTTGTAACCACGTAATTAGTGTCTGCTGTATATAGTATGGAGGCAGCAAAGTGGTTCACACACAATTTTAAGCTATGAGCAAAGAAAAATTAAAACACAGGAGGTGACTACATTACATTAGGTTTTGCGGGAATGTGCCATGTTAGTGTCCTGGCCAGTACTTATGTCCTTGCATATGAAAATGTTCTGTGGTGTAAGAATGCCATTAATGCTGGATAGGAAGACACATTCATGCCCTCCGTTTGATATGCCATCAGCTACTGTTGCTGTGCCACATACAATGCTCGTCTATGACGTGGCATTTTGCATGCAGCAGTTTCAAAAGAAGAAGTAATCTTGCAAGAAAGTGTGCTTCATGTTCTTTCCCCACAGAGCTGGAAAAGCAGAAGTTCTGTTCAAAGAGAATTCCACGTACAGTGAAAAGTGATCTTCAGTGTACTGTAGTCACAATAAGAATGAAGTACATGAAGTGCCTGTGTTTTTGCAGTTGGGGTACTTTTTGTCATCCTGTTATCCGAAACTTGAAATTTTCAGGTAATAGTTGCAGTGGGAGGCGAAGATGACAAAGTGGTTCTGAGATCTGTTGAATGTTATGACCCTCTGTCTCATCAGTGGCATACCCTGGCTTGTCTGCCATTTGCTGTCAGGTACTGTTAAATGAAAAGTTTTTTGTGACATAATTTATAGAATCTTGTATGTATAGGGGAACACTATTTCAAGACTTTGCCTAGCAGGCAGATATAGTATTGTCTTTTATGGTGAGATGTCATAGGTCTGTGGCATGTTAATTTTTGTGTAACCAGTTGCCAATGACTTATAACTTACGGTTGAACATTATTATAACACTTGCATTCTAAACACAACAAAAATACAGTCTTATTACTAAGTGAATGGAAGGCTTATGTATTTAATGTGATGTTGAATGTGGTGCTGGTGGGGATGATGTGATGGTGATATAGAAAGAACGTATGTCAGGCTGAATGTTAGTCTGTAAATAATTAAATGAAGAATATATTTTTAATTAAATTTAAGGGCCTATCAGTTTATGTTGCAACAGTAAGGGTATCCTTGAAGGTTGAAACAAAAATGGGAAGCAGTTAATTCAAATACTTATGATGGATTGATTATGTACACCACATTCCAACTTATGTGGCAATGATGTTAAATTAATTGGTAATTTTTCATATGGATAATATGAAATTACAACACATTTTCTGTATATATGTGTATATATATATATATATATATATATGGGGACCATGGTAGCACGATGGTGTCATTGGAAATTTTCATTGACATAATCCTTCCAATCGCACTATGGCCCTGGGGTTGACTCAACCTCTAACAGAAATGAGTACCAGGGGTATTTCTTGAGGGTAAAAATGGCCGGTGCGTAAGGCTGACAACCTTACCACCATCCTGGGCCATTGGCATGTAATCTGGGAACCTTAACTTCCTGGAACCCTCTGGGCACCTCGGGCTTCTAATGGGACTGATTTACCTATATATGTATACTGATTGGATGTCCAATGTATTTTGCATATTCAGCAAGCATGGATTGGTAGCATCAGGGAAGAATACACTGTACCTAGCAGGGGGTGAATTTCCAGATGGTAGTGCGTCTCGTTCCATGTGGCGCTATGATCCAGTACTGGATGTGTGGCAGGAGATGGCACCCATGTTGGTTCCACGCTCGGAACTAGGTAAGCATGTAGCATGTACTGGTAGATCTTGTTTTGTGACATTGAAACAGAGTGTATAGTCTTACTATAGCCAATTTGGTTCTTCAGGATTAGCAATGCTGGATGGTAGCGTATATGCTGTGGGTGGCTGGGAAGGTTCATTTCGGCTTGACTCAGTGGAGCGTTATGATCCTGACACCAACTCATGGCACATGATTGCCCCCATGAAGATTGCTGTTACCAGTCCAGCTGTTGTGGCCCATGATGGGATGCTGTATGTTACTGGTATGGACTGTCATGTGTTATGAAATTAATTCACTGATTGATAAACTTACTGTAATTCCTGCAGTCATTCAGGCAGAACCAGGTAATGCTATGGATTTGCATCAGAAGGTACCTGCTTGGAATCTTTGCCATATGACCAGCTGTCCTTACTGGGTTTTCGTGGTTTTCCTTAGTTCCTAAAAGCAATTGTAGTACATCAGTTAGGTTACATTCATTCTGTTCCATGTGCTTTCACGTTCATAATTCGCTAGTCATCTTACTGTCGACATTACATGATCTGAAGTACTTATAGTTCCGTAACCTACAAAGGAAGAAATGTCTTGGAAAAGGTACTCTTACAGGACTGCAAATTAATTCCCTGTGTCTGTTTTTACCTTGGAATTTTGACTTAACACACATCTTCACTGTGTCAGCAGTAATTACCAGTTTCTTATAATTCTCTGTTAACATATTAGCACAAAAAATAATATTACATTTCTTAATTGGGACGTATGCTGATCCCAGTGGCCATGGTGTCTAAGGTGTGGGTCTGCAGCAGCTAGCTTGCTGTGATTGCTGGTTCAAATTCTGCCGGGAGCATGGATGTCTGTCTCTTGGGAGTGTTGTGTGTTGTTGTGAGGTAGAGGTCTCTGTGTTGGGCTCGTCACTCATCCATATAAGTCCTGTCTGAATGTGATCATGAAGACTCAATAATGAAGAGACCCTGGCCCACTAGGGGCTGTTGTGCCATGGGGGGAATTAGGAGGTGTTTTAAAATTGGAGCAACTGACATAAACTAAACTAAACTCCGTGGCCTTAGTCCGCACGCGAACTATACCGACAGAGCGGCCGCCGCCGGTCGGCGAAGTTAGTGCCAACTTTTACGGATAGAGGGGTGTCACGTGGCCAGCACAACGGGTCCCCACAGCCGTTAATCTCTGT
>Ga0123352_10005100_pt1 | contig 19639 bp, 10 predicted proteins | sample TergutLab28metaG_FD_89700 | JGI IMG/M metagenome (GOLD analysis project Ga0123352, IMG submission 89700) | Labiotermes labralis P1 segment gut microbial communities from Petit-Saut dam, French Guiana - Lab288 P1 | ecosystem: Host-associated > Arthropoda: Insects > Digestive system > Gut ... | reverse complement strand
TAAATATATATATATATATATATATATATATATATATATATATATGTGTGTGTGTGTGTGTGTGTGTGTGTGTGTATGTGTGTGTTGCAGTTGGAGAACAGCCTCTTCCTTAAGAAAGGTTTTTAACGTATGAATGTTGTGAGGTTCCAAAACGCCAATGTTTTTATGACAAAAGAAACTTCATAAAAGGTGCATGGGAAAGGTTGTAACTTATGTGGGCGGCTGGCAAAGAAACCACACACAAGGTTTGTCTATAGAGGTTATTAGTTTACAAACCGTAGTTGATTTAGTGTTATGGCAGACATTCATTTTATGTCGAAAATTCGGGATAAACTCAGATCACAACGAACCGCCTGAAAGTTATTACAAACTTTGATGACTCTTGTACGCTCTTCTCCCCACCAAAACCCCATACATCCCCTTTCACATGAAACAGACATCCTTTAAATTAGCTGGTGTCTATTTGGAAAGTTTTCTTATCGCAAACTCCACTATCCATGTTCCTTCATTCCTTAGGTTTAACCGCATTTTACGTTGACAGATTTAACTCGTCAAATGTGTATGTATACACATGACATGCTGTGTGTCTCCTTGTTTGGTCTGTATCCAGCAACTCTACGTAAGTTCAGACTTGAATGGTTGCACCTCTCACCTGCACAAGCGCAACTTTGTAAGCTGTCTGGTGAGAACCGAGGTTGGGTTCCCATCTCTTACCTTGGTCCTTAGTTTATGTGTTAGAATAGTTTCACCCCGGAGAACTCATACATAAGCTTTGGTATTGAGAACCCCTAGAGGGGAAATACAAGCGCTGAAGAGAACGAACGTTTGAAGGGAATGAGATAGAGGAAACAGCCCCTGGTTGGAAGAGAATTTGAACCTCTGGAGCTTATGCAGAGATTCACCCGTACTACGCAAACAGTTCCGCTTCTATACAATGGCCGTACCGTCGCCCTGGCCACAAGTAAAGCCTTGCGAGATCCTCAGCAACGTATCAGCACTTGGACGTAACACTGCTTGGCTATTACGGTTGCTGTAACGAAAACTCAGTTTACCGTCAGAGCACTCATGGGCTTTGTTACTCTTCTAACACAGTTCAAGTCCCTTCCCAAGCAAATACCTTATATCCAGGGGCACAAAACCTTTAGGAGTTAAGTTCTTATTTAAAGAATATTGCAAGGAATGGCTGGCGTTGTCTAATATTACACGTAATATCCTGAATGACAGTGAGTTTGTAATGTTTCAGCATGGACAGAAATGTATTTGGAATGATAGGAAAATACATTATTGCAGCCTGCCATAACACCATTTTAAGACTTTCTAAATTAAAATTAAATTAAACAATTCCTTTCCGAACATTATGAATGGTATTTATGAAATAAGGAACAGGAATATTAATATTATGTGATTTATATTTGCGAGTAAGAGAAGATAAATATTAAAGGTTCGACCACCGGGGAGGTACAGACATGTAATTTTTTAGATGGGTAAAGAGCAAATTGTAACGTATAATTATAGGCCTGTTATGAGAGGCCGTGGAAGACCAAATAAATGGGTTGAGATATAACTCTACTCTTTCTTGAACCTCGGCGCTAGATTGGGGTCGTGTTCAGCGTCACGCTGCGGCCGCTTTACCGCCGTGAAGAAGAGCCGATAAGAATTGTACAGGAGGCTAGTTGGGCCTCACTGCCGGTCTAGACGGATGCGCATATTTCACGAAAACCGGGATTCGATCCCCGTGGCTTCCAGCCCGTAGCGAGTCACTATACCGACTGCGCTCTCCCGGCCCACTTTTTAGATAGATCCATCAGCTTAATGAAGTTGATCCTAGTATCTTTTACCTTTAAGAGGTGGTGACATTCGTCTACCTGAACCACATGCAACGTCTTCGAATAACTTGACAGGCACGAGTGTGAGGTGACATTGTTAAAATGAACGATAAATCAGCATTATATGTCGTTATTTCATCTGGCTCCGGAGAGGGACAAGTGTTAAGATTCCTGTGACCACGGAAGTAAGTCTTCACCATTTGTAAAAACACGGGGAATTTCTTCACAAGCTGGGAAACTATTAGCTTGAAGACAAGTTACGTTTGGAAATCAAAGAAAATAGTCTGTGCCCCTAGTAGGAATCAAACAAAGGATCCATGACAGAAGGTAGGGGATAGACTGCAGCTACAACCAAGGGGCCCAACGGAGTTTCATATCATTTACCTGAAGAGAAAGCAAATTAACTAAAATAATATTGTCTTTAAACACAAATGATATGGTGAAAACTATATCAAATAAATACTGACAAATGCATTCATGTTATTAAGTCACCACTTTAATAACCCTATGCGCCATCCCACATGTTTCAACCCTTAAAGGGCGGTCTTCAGGGAGTGTATTGGTTAAATTCTAACATCAAAGTCACCAGATATAAAATGAAAATTCGTATATGTATTCATGACACCTGGTGATGCATATTGTTGAATTTGCTGTTAGAATGTATCAAACATACTCCCTGAAGATGACCTTTTAAGGGTTGAAACGTGTTGGATGGCGTATAGTGTTAATAATATTATGGCTGAATAATATAAAGTGGATTTGTCGGTATTTATTTGACATAGTGACATTAGTGAACGGATATGAATTAGATAGTGGGAAGTCTTTAGTGTGAGGTCCTTATTGCAGTAACGTATGTTCATTTCAAATATTCACACTCATGATCATTTAGCGTGTTGTGCTTTCTGTAATGTTTCAATGGAACGACTAAGTACTGTCCACAAGGGAGTGCCTTTCACTCTGGCAGCCGAGTGAATAACAAAATGTCTCGTCTCTGGTAATATGACATTAAGCAAATGCTCATGTGTATGCCATTGACGTCCAAGAGAGTGTATCCTGTGAGAAACAGAGAGCAGTAACCTGGAATAATGACACACCGCAAGCTGAGTGAGGAACGCAACAGAGCGTAACTGAAATACGTGCATACAGGAGTGTATGTCAGTTTAAAACCTCCCTGTGTTTATTCGTTAAAGTGGTTTTCATAAAACTAAGTTTCTCTTTTGCCATAATAGGTTATAGCTAACTTCATATATCTTTTCTCATAACAAATACATCAGTGTGTGGATCGAAAGCTACTGGTGGTTATTCGTCAAAGTGGATCCAACACTGCTAAGTTTATTTTTTGCTATAATAGGGTATACATAACTAACTGCAATGTGTGTTGTCAGGTAGAGGTCTTGCGACGAGCCGATCACTCGTCCAGAAGACTTTTACAGACTGTCGTGCGTCGCTGTGTGTGATCTAGAAAACCTCGTGAATGAGGAGGCCTTGGCCCAATGGAGGCTGCTACGCCAGAAACAAACAAACAAACAAACTAACTCCATAGATCAGATGCCAAGTTAATGGAACTAACAGCCGGTCACCCAACAGATTAACGGCCAATTTAATATTATCTTTGTTCCGTGCAGTAAGCCAATTTTACGGTGTCTATTGCGACAAATGCACACCAGTTGGATACAAAGGTACTGTACAACATCATACAGCAAGCCTTCTACTTATAATATGCCATGTTCGTTTTTAGGGACAAAACCTTGAAACACAGATGAAATTCTACAATAGGCGTTAGTTTACATTCAAATTATAAATTTTCTTAGACATTTACCTGCTGTCTTCAATATACTTTTAAATCATTTTTATAGAATTATATGTTTTTAACTTTACATTGCTCATCCTTGACATAATTAGACAATGTTGTGTTTTTCTTTGTCGAAGATGGACACATAAGTCCGAAACATGTAGGAGGCTTAAACAATTTATTATCCAACTAATGCACAATACATAACACGTAGACCCAATTGAAATCGTTCTTGTAATTTTTAGCTAAGCACTGTACAAGGTTCCCTGATTATGGATCCTCTGTGATCCGAAACATGTTGGAACACTTTTAAATATTTTACAATTTAAATTGTATCTACATATTTTATATTGTGCTTTTGTTGGATAATAAAGTGTTTAATTATCACTGATGCACGGTGCAAACATGAAGAATATAGGAGGCTTGTTATATGATGTGTACTTTTGTATCGAACTGTGCAGTTGTTGGCATTAATGTTGTAGAATTGTCCGTCTTTGACCGGAATGGAAATTTCGCTACTTGTCCAAAAAATCTCGTCACCGCTCTCGATCAAAACCTAGCCAAGTTAACCTAGTCAACAACCCCAAACTCTAATGAAAATCGAACATACTATGATGTCTTCGTATGTTCAGGTCTTCCAAGGTGATCCTAATTCTCGGGTTCTTCTACCACAGCTGTCGACTAACTCTGACCTTTTCCTGGCAGAGCTTATCTCACTTTTTTGTAAACTAACATACTCTAAGAAAATTACACATTCTAACACTCGTCAACTTGAGGATTTCTGGCCTTCCTATAATTCCTTTCTTGTAGGTCGAAAAGTTTTCCTACGCACTCCGTCTCTTTTTTGTTTGTTTATTTTCTAAGGTTGGCGGTAACGTAGGTTGCATTGCGTCGTATGTTCTCTGACTGCAGATACCTTCGATATTTTTTTCTGCCGTACATATGGCAGACCAAGTTCCACACCCATACGAATTTAAAATTGGTTTGCAATTAATTTTCGTTTTGTTGCTGTCGACAGAAGCCGTTGTATGATGCATATCACCGCCAGTTAGTGCTCATCTGAAACTTGCGTCTACCGATGTAACATCGGTTCTAACATAAAGAATAAAGCAAGTACACACACACATATTTATTACTCTGATAAAAGAAATTGTCTATACTGAATAGCTAAATCCATACAGCAATTTTTATTCTTCAGCCATTCATGTAATTGCTTCTATTTTATGGAACCCAAAGGTTCATTATCATGTCACTACAGCCCTCCACTTTTCGTTATCCTGAGCCAAAATTTAGTTACATAGAGCGTAAAAATTCAATTTCTATTCCACATTAAACTTTGATGACAGCTAGCAAATGATTAATTCTCTATTGAGAATAACCGATGCTTGTTTGAGGAAAATAAAACACATGAATACACTCTGAAGGCTCTGTGGAGTATTTTGAAAGTTGAATCGTGTGGTAAGTGTAATTATCACCTGGTATTAAAGGTTAAAGGGGAGGTACCGTTGTGGGATATTGAAGTTCGCTACTTCCAGAGCCGCATTCTCGTGTGGCACAAAAAAAAAAGCAACAAAACTGCTGCTTACTCCTAAAATTGTCCTTCATCTGGTGGTGTATGTAAAGAATGATATTAAAGTGGGAATATAGTAGAATGCTTGTATATCTCAGCTATTTGTATCGGTATTTAGTATGGGCTATATATGCACTACACCCTAAATAAGATACAGTTATCTCCTTGTTTGATTAGGCGGTGATATAATTCCACAGATTCATAATTCCAGCGCCAGATGTAAGTTAGTAATCGTCCGCACGCCGAGTTCGACTTTTCTGTGGGAACCCACGTACCCGTATCTTACCCTGTACCCTGTACCCTGTACCCCGTACCCCGTACCCTGTACCCCGCAACCAGTCCCACGTACCACGTACTCCGTACCCATTACCACGTACTCCGTACCCTGTACCCCGTACCACGTACCCCATACCCGTACGCCGTACCCGTTCCCCGTACCACGTAAGCCGTTCCCCATACCCAGTACCACGAACCCATTGGAGACTGTATGGACGGTGGTGCAGCTGTGAAGAACAGATAATATTTCTGTCACCACCGGGAAATGAACCACGATTTCTCGGTCCTCTAGCTCTTCGCCTAGCCGCTACTTCGAAAACAGGTGATTTGTTATCTGTCAATATCTGATGAAGCTCAAATTGCGCATTTTGAGTAAAATGTTTGTTGAACATCTTTCGGTACAAGTGTCGGATATAATGAAAACGAGAAAGGGGTTACATGGAGAATGGCAGTTTATCCAGCCCATTCTGCATGCACAGACCGAGTTCCATTGTACAGGGCTTTGTTACACTCAATGTAACAACGTTAACATGTGTATACCAACACTGACAATGAGGTGTTGTTATTCTTTTGTCTTAAAAATAACCAAACCCATATTCGCACTCATCCTTACTGGCACCGTACGTAGTAAAACACAGCATTGTACAGCGATTTGGCAAGGGAAATCGAAATTTTGTGGGAATATTTTCGATATCCAATTTGACCATACTAAATAAACTCCATATAATTCAATACGGGGAATATTATTTTGAGTTGTATTGTGTTTGGTCAGTAAATGTATGTATTTGCATTTTATATATGCCGAAGTCAGAAGCCTCTGTATTGTTGGTATTTTTTATCTTGTCCCACTGCTACTATGACAGCGATGCACAAATTCCTGGCGCTGTTATTCGTGACGACCACATTTTGTTCAATGGCTTCTAGTACCTGTGGATCCTTATTGGATAAATTGTTTCATTTAAAACTTTTGGCGCTATAATTTTTTGGTGTCTCCTAGGTTTCTAGAAAATATGTGTGTCATAGCTTTATGAGAATACTCTTATCTCTCTGATAATGTGTGAAACTATAACTGAACTGAGCAGAAACTAATAGTCCCTCTGTAACAGATGACGCAGTTTCCTTATTATTTCTGTAGGAACACTCCGTCACTTTCCCCAAACTTAATTCAGTAGCATATAGGAACAAATTTGATGTTCGTGTGACCGTGCATCCTTAATATGAAATGACGTGTGAGACCAACTAGAAACAACAATTATGATTTATTAACAATCCATTAGCTCAACATGTGTAGGGCATCATTGTGCCCATCTTCAGGAGAGCTAGAACTTGTATTACTGCATATGGTTTTCAGCATTTGATGTGCTGGCTGGTGTCTTGGGGATCTGGGAAACAGGCCGTGTGCACATCAAGTGCTGAAAACCATGTGCAGTAATATATGCTCTAGCGCTCTTGAAGATGGGCATAATGATGCACGAAACATGCTGATCTAATGGATTATTAATAAATCGTAATCGTTGCATCTGGTTGGTCTCCCATGTCATTTTGTAGAAGAAGAACTTTATTATTTTTTGTGTAGTGAGTAGGCTAAAGTTTGGACAGTCCGGGGTTTGATTTCCAGCTGAGCTACAAACTTTGTCTTTTTTTCAAAACGTCCCGAATATTTCTGCAGTCTACTCGATCTTCTGTCCAAAGGATAACAGGAATTCTCTCCCCGACAATAAGCACGCGATGGTGCAGTTGGCTGAGGCACTTGCGCTACAAGCCGGAAAGTAGCGGATTCGATTCCCGATTGGGTCATTGGAATTTTCTCGTGACTTAATCCTTCAGTCCTATGGCCCTGGGGTCAACTCGGACACTAACATAAATGTGTAAGAGAGACGTCTGCTGTGGATAAATGAGGCCAGTGGTTAGGGCTGGCAACCTTGTCGGTTGACTAAAAATTATGTGATACTCAACCTCCTGATGTTCTAACTGTCTCTTCAGGCCGGTATCGGAGTAGTTTTTTCCGCGGTGTTGAAAAGGCCGGGGTGTGTAGTTGACCAGTCATATCTGCTGCTTACTTTAAGAATGAGTTGAACCTAAAAGTCTGCTCTTTCTATGTGCCTTTAAGTATTGCACTGGGACAAATTAACTTTATTATTGCCCTAACGCTCCCAAGTTATTTTCTTTTCAAGCTTTACGTTAGATAATATTTACGTAGCCCTACATTTATGAACGAAACCAAACAAATTAAATGTGTGTTTCTTATACATATGTGTACATTTCGTGTAAAAAATTCTGAAGTGGAAAGAAACAGGTTGAGGAAGAAATGTTTAATATAACGACAGTATCAAATACTGAATTTATTTTGCGTCAAGATTTTAAATGAATGAAATAAGAAAATGGAAATTTTCGAAAAAATATTGAGAGTGGGAAACGAAATAATCGGAGGAAAAACCCGACCATTTCCAATTTTTCAACCAAGAACACCCTACTGAATGTCTCTGGATCGAACCCAAGCATTCACGTTGAGAAGCTGGCAACTAACAACCTCAGGCATTGTACTGTCTGGAGTAGACGGGAAAATTAAGCTATTGCCGAAATAAACACAGCAGTGCAGGGCGGTTAATGATATCCTCGGTACAGTTGACTGTCGAGAGTTACTGGTTTTGTAAAACATTCTTAAGCATGTTATTGATTTCACTCACTTAAAGTTATTCTCACTTAATTTTAAAACGACTTTGAGCAGCTGACGTATGAACTTTTCAGGTGAGAGGAAGATTGTCGCCCTTCCGTATTTTGTCTTGACAGGTAGAATGATTAATTGTGTGACAACTTGCCAATCATTAAACCGCACAGTATGTTGTGTTTTACTTCCGGGTTATTTAATGACCCGCTCAGAGTCTCACCCTGTACAGCTTTGTATGATAACATGAAGGGTGAATAATGAACTGCAGATACGGAAGACAATAGTAGTGCAAGCAAACATTTAAAGACTATCGTCAGATTTTCAATGATTGGCCAAAGAAATCCACGAGAAATATAAGAATATTCGGTCTGTGGACCATGACTTAAAAAAAGGAAGTTTTTCTAATTTACTCCAGGTCGGGGTCAGAAAAGAATTTTAACCAGGTCACGACCAATTTCTTCCACATCTTTCCGTATTAACTTTTCACTCATCTCCACATTAGCCGAAGCTCCGCACTCTGAACTATGGAAATCATCTTTAAAACCACAAAGAATCAATTAATCGATGGGTGAATAAATAATCAAATAAATAATTAAATGTAATACGGAAATTATTTTTATTTGAATGGTCTCTTATTTAGAAATAGGCTTAATAGAACACTTTTTGCGTAAGAGTATTGACTCACAATAAACTGCAGGTTGGTATTGGCTGACTTAATATCCCTAAAAAGGGAAGAGGGCTGGAAGCAATTATGTCGAAATGTGCACAGTGGAAACCTTTGCATTTTGCATGCAAACAGCAACCCTTTACAATTTCTGTCTTGCCGGGTTCTAGGAACGTTGAAGCAAGCGAATATGCGTGCGTTCTCTATGCTATAACAATATGTTAGGAAGGTATGTTAATTTATATGATGTAATTATAACAATTAACCCCACGAAACAAGTTCCGTTTTAAGAAGCTAATAGTTCCTTAACTAAAGTCGTGTCAGGGAATGAATGGTCAGATGCTCACTCGTACCCGTCTGCCTGTCAGATACCGCCCCTTCGCAAGCCATTTCCCCTTTCCGCGAAATGACATTTATATTCTGGCTGTCATTCAGTCACCCTCTATGCCTTCTCATTTTATTATGTTTGCGAGAGATGGAGATGTGCGGTGTAGGTAGACTGGAGGAGCAGGCACCTGTCTTGAATCCATTCTATCCTTCCTTATTCCTACCCTCAGCTCAGTATAGGCAAGAAATTTCCTATCTTTCACCGAAATTTATAGAACTGAATCGTCTTATCAAGAGGTAGAACTACCTAGCTTCAGAAGGTTAATATATGAATGTTAGCAAAAAATAACTGCTAAGCTTCACACTAAGTGTGTATCAAATGGATTGCACGTGTAAGTTGTCGCTGCGTTGCGCATTAGATTCTAGTGTTTGTAACACTAACAATCAGGGTACTGTACCCCATATTTTCTCATACTTACCTTATATTATTACATATAGAATAACTATACTTTTTTCTAAGATTAACGTGAAGTAAAGCAAAGTGGCACAAGCCCAAAATTGCCCATTTGCCGTTAATACTACGACTGACAGATATATCCGACAATACCTACGCACTTCTTAGTTGGAACGTTCCCCGTTAGATAATGATAATGTCGTTATTGTTGGGTATAGTTATTATATTTTTGTACTAAATAGTATTATTAACTCCAAATGTGCAATTTTTTTATTGTACCACTAATATATTCAGTGATCGATATAATATTCCAACTTGTGACACGAATCTAAAGATGGCTAATGCTGTCGAAATTTGTGGCTAATTTTCACCTTGTGAATGAATGAATGAATGAATGAATGGTATTTGGGTTCGAGCCCTTCTGGGACCGATGCACCTAGGCCTTAGGACAGGCCGTCTGTACCCCATGTTCTATCACTAAATTAAAGAAGCCCTGTTCCTTAAAAAAATTCACAGATGGCCTCTCTATTTAGTTTCCTAATATCCTCAGGGTCGACAAACAAGGAGCCTAGAATTTTCACCTTAATGCTGGTTATGTTTATGAATATCACGACACTATCTTTTCAGTGATATCACTAATTTTACATAATTTGAAATATGCCCTGTCCTCGAAAAATCTTGCCAAGTAGAAGCATTAAGAATTGTACAATTTTTAATCTGTGTAATTTTTTAAAAGCGTAAGCTGCAATTGAACGTGGGATATGACGCAAAGATTCGTATTTCACAGCTAGCAATATATAGTCAAACTACTTTTCTTCTCTTAAGTAACAGAATGAAATGTTTCAGTTTCTGTAATTTCAAAATAAGAAGAAATGTGCCGGCAGGCACTTTTCTCGCAGTTCTGAACTGTTCTGTTATGAAGCGGATCGTTTGGAGCTTTGATGTTACTTCAGAACTTTGCGCGGTAAGAAATACTTTGTTCTAATGGATCGTTAGGCATACGTTTCCTTCAAGATGTTTTTCTCGTAACAGACAACGTAAAAAATGTAGTTTGTGGTACATTCTACGATTCCAAAACACCCTTTTTTCGGACTGCGATGACAACAACCAAAATTATTAATATGAAATTTCAGAGAGTCGGCTATAAATATGGTAATGTAGCTGTAATAGTGAACAGCTAAATACATGATCTGGACAGATGTACTGTAATTATTTCTGCCCCATTCCTCTATCCTTCACTCTTCCCTCCTTTTCTGTCGTATTTCCTTTTTATTCGCCACCCCCCCTTAAAACTTTTCCCATTCATCCAAGGAAAAATAACGTTGCATTATGTCACCCTCAAACCCTTTAACTTCTAAAAACCCGAACCCATTTCTTTTTTTTTAAGTTCTCCTATGTGGATGCCATTTTCGTTTCTTTTCATTTTACTTTAAACTCGTCTAAAATTGTGTGGGGGTGGGAAAAGAAGAAGAAGGTTTTTGATGCGGCAAGGAGTAGTAAACTGTCCTGCCTTTCGTATTTTTCTCCTCCTGCCTTTCCTATCTTGTATCTTCCCATTGTATTAAGGCACTCGAACAAGAAGCAGAAAAAGATGAAGAAGTAAGGGAATCAAGATTCTATCCTCGGGAAAAGTAAAAGTATTTTTCAAGATTCTAAGCCTGACTGCTAAAATTATTATAAAACGCCGTCTGAAAACTTGTGGCCCCGTTGTTACAGTGTTCTGTCGCAACTAGAAAAAAATATTTACAATTCGTAGTAGAGAGAATTGAAGTAAAATAAGGCAGTTTGCACGGTATCAAGTTTTTCTTTTAAAAGAGATATTTCAGAAAGTGGGAAATATACACCGTGCAATTTGTTGGAATCAGATACTCATAATGGCTGTCAATACGACGAAATCTTTATCGTTGTTGTATACAAAATATAGAAATTGCAGTTAATTTCATCTTGCGTTTCATTCCCGTGTCTCCTATTTCGATTTTCATCCACACAATACATAAAAAACTAAACTGACTCTACACTACATAATGAAGGCGGTTTCTTTACTGCTCCGACATATTTAATACATTCAATACAAATATTTGAATGAAGGTGTAATAAGAAGAGTTCTTTAGCCTTCTGCATCACACTCGTGCGAAACAACTAGGTTTAACTTTTAAAGTTGTATTAACATGTAAGTTCTTAGCTGTAATTATATGTACCAAGCACCTTTTCAATGGAAACCTTTCATTGACCTACGACTACATTTCGGAGCTTCAAATATTTTTAACAATAAACAACAATTCTTTCGTTAAGCAGCCTCAAAGGGATGTTCTGCGTGATGAGGAGAAACTGAGTTTTAAATGTTATGTAGATGAATTTCTTTCTTCAAATGGTTACCATTTACGTTATACGCCTTTTCTTTACCGTTTCTAGGAGGAGACGAAATTTTTACCGGAAAATATGGCATCATCCAATGAAACAATATATTTGTTATCATTCTGTAATAAAGTCGGAGTTCATTAAAGAATTTTAATGTTTTTCTGACCGTGCATCTCAATATAATCTTAGTAATTGACCAACTTAATGCACAAATTCTTGTTTTATAATAAGTTTATTATATTATTCTACATGTTTCGAGCACTTTTGTGCTCATCATCAAGAGGTCAAAATTTTATTATACAGCATCTGGTATCATCACACTCTGTAGGTAGCCGTGCGGTGCACCTGTGCACAGGACGACCACCTACAGAGTGTGATGATACTAGATGCTGTATAATACAATTTTGACCTCTTGATGATGAGCACAAAAGTGCTCGAAACATGTAGAAGAATATAATAAACTTATTATAAAACAAGAATTTGTGTATTAAGTTGGCCAATTACTAAGATTCATTAAATATATTTATTTGTTGAAACTAAAGAACTGCGTTTGGTGCAGCATTCATTACAAGTAAACCTAGGAACATGTGACCTCAGTTATATAAGGCTATTTCGAAAGTTGATGCTACCAGACATATGAAAGGAATTGTGTCTTTCTGAAATGCGTGGCACATGAATTAGCCACAATAAACCTCCTGACAATATCTCGGTACGAAGCAGACCATTTCAAATGAAAATACCGTCTTGTTATCTCAAGTTTATTCTTGGCGTGTGGATATAATAAAGAACAGAATTGCTTTTGTTATTTTTTCTATTCTCTCACATCTTTTATTTCATTTTTCTCTACGGCTCAACTTGCTATCTGCCATTTCTCTTTTATTCTCGCTGTCTTTTTGTCTACATCTCTCTTAAAATACGAGGATTGTACCAATGAACAGAAGGTGTTAAGCGAGAAGCGACCGTCACACGGCGCAGAAAAGAGGAAAGGTTGATAAGTTTGATATAAACTTTCTTAAGTAGAATTTCGATAAGTAGTTAACTGAAGAGAAAATTGAAATCTTCTCGCCAATTCATAAGAAAGGAACAGGTTTATAAAATTAAAGTTTAGGTTTATTAGAATGAAATTGATGAATAAGAAGTACCTGTTATTTTTTCCTTTTTTAACGTTTTGAATAGCGTTTTTCACTTACGTAAATAAACGGACAGCTTAACAAAAAAAGCTCTGATGATTCTCAGAAAATAAATCGTGTGTATTGTAAGAATTACAATACACACGCGATCATGTACAGATGTGGTATTACACTACAACCGTTTGTGACTGATTTACGCCATATTTCCAAGAAGATAGAAATTTAATTGTATGTCTTTATATATCAAAAGCATAAGACAAAGCTGGTGGATCACGCTGTGACGCCGTTGGTTGAGGCACTGGGCTACAAGATGGAAGGTTGCGGCTTTGATTCCCGATGGTGTCATTGACATAATTATTCAGGCTGTACTGTGACCCTGGGCTCGACCCATGCTCTAGCAGAAATGAGCACTGAAGAGGTCTCTTGGGGGGTAAAGGTGACCGGTGCGTGCAGCTGACTACCTTACCACTTTCATGTGACGACTGTCTATAAATTCTGGGAGCCTCAACCTCCTGGATCCATCAGGCCCTTTACAGGACTGTATAGCGATTGTTGTATCTTTACTTCCAATAGGAACTGCGTTGATACACGCAGAAAGTCGGACAGACGACGTAAGGACGGACGGACGAACATGACGAAGGTTATAGGTGCTTTTCGCGACTATGCGAACTCGCCTAATAGAGGGGGTGCTGATAGTCCTCAGACCGACCTACTTCCCGATGTCGTAGGACGGAATCAATAGTGTCGTCGGAAAGAGGCATTTGTTCATGTGCCGAACTGCAAGCCTTTTCTTGTTACAGAGGCTGAAAGGAAGCATGTCAGGAGGCGCGCGATTTCAACAACATCGAGACGCGAGCTGTCATTAAGTTTTTTTCCCCTGCTAGACAAGTCGCCGAAGGAAATTCGCGCTATTCTGCTAGAAACATTAGGGGAACATGCACCATCGCATGTCACCGTAAAAAACTGGGTGGTCCAATTTAAACGTGGTGATTTTTCCACCTGTTATGCGCCTCGTCCTGGACGACCCAAAATAGTGACCGCCCCGGAAATTATTGATCATATTCACGAGCTAATCTTGGAAGACCGCCGGATTTCGTCTAAATCAATAGCTGAGCAACTGGGCATCTCACGTGAACGGGTTGGGTCCATCATTCATGAAGATTTGGACATGCGGAAGCTCTCCGCCAAGTGGGTCCCGTAATGCCTGAACGCGGATCAAAAACCTCAATGGTGCCAGTCGTCTGAGTAAATTTGGAATTTTTTCGGCGCGATTGAGATGATTTCCTGTCGCGATTGGTAACCATGGGCGAAACCTGGTCATATCACAATGACCCGGAGACAACGCAACAATCAATGGAGTGGCGGCATAGCGGCTCACCCCGCCCCAAAAATTCCGAGTAAAAAATTCGCTGGAGAATTCTCGCTTCGCTTCGATTTTTTGGGTTCAAGACGGCATCCTCCTCATTGATTATCTTCCAAAGAGACTAACTATCAACGCGGAGTATTACTTATCTCTGCTGGTGCAATTGAAGGATATTTTGAAGGAACAAAACACCGCGGGAAGGTCACCAAGGGTGTCTTGTTCTTGCACGACAATGTCCCGGCTCACCGGGCACTTACAACCTACAAGAAGCTGGCCTATCTGGGCTTCCAGTATCTTGATCACCCACCCTATTCTCCGGATCTGGTCCCATCGGACTACCACCTGTTCCCTGGACTGAAAAACAATTGAAATTTCGCCAATTTTCGTCCGACACGGTGGTCGTTGTTACCGCGGAGACCTGGTTGGACGGACAACACTCTGAATTTTTTTTGAGTGGCTTGCAAAAGTTAGAGCAAGGGGTTAAGAAGTGTATTGAGCTTCATGGGGAGTATGTTGAATAAATCCCGAGTTTGGTCGCTGTAGTTTATTTCCTTCCTGGCTGAGCTAAGGATTTATCAGCACCCCCTCGTATTCATGTCACCATGCTGTGTACTATCATGTGTCGTAAATGGCTTGGTTTCTAATGAAGTGCACACTTAAACCTTTTTTTAGGTTCCTAAGTAGATACTGGCTCAGAGTGTAACACCAATTACTACCATCATTTACAATGTAACTTTTCCACGTCATCTTAATTGTATTAATCTGTCAGTAATATTATCATGTAATAACGTCCAGTAAGAACACTTGAATACTTCTAAAAAGGTTTAATATGGGATGTACTTCTAAGATTTCGATCTTCTCGGAAACGTCTCCATATACCTTCGTGCGAGGACACCATAGTTTCAGAGGAACTGGCTATCTTTATTCCACTGTGAATAAGGATGCAGGATTTTCGTCCGAGACTTTGCTCTGCACCTACAGGAAATGAAGAAATTCTTGGAAGAATGACTGTCCTTTTAAACCTCAGCGTTTGCTACGCTTTCATCTTCTATAATTACGGCGTAGCTCATTTTTTTAAATGTCTACACAAATTTTTTTGTTTCTTGCCAATCTCATAGTTAAATGCAGTAATCTGTTTATCTCTTCAAGGAAGAAAGGTAATCTTTGTTGTTTAAGGGCCCAAACCGTACCGCGCAGTAAGTAATTTGTTTAGGTTACAAAAACATATAATTTAATATCATGTAGGATAAAATTTGCTGTTTTTATGGGACGTATAGAAAACAAAAATCATAATGCTTGGGCAGAAAGCACAATTTCTGAAATGGCGGTAAGTATAGTACCCACTAGGGTGTAAAAGGATAAACAGAATTAGCAACTTGGTCATTGAATGGGCTCACAGTGCGCTGCTGTAGGAAAGAAAATTATTTTGGAGTTTTATAACAGAAATATCGGGTTTCAGATTTTTAAATTTTTATAATGGTCCCTAATCGAGCAATAAATAGCAGACAGCAATTTTGAAATTGTTGGAACGGTGTAGGGAATGACGGCGAGACACCCACTGTACCAAAACCGTCTTGTGTTATAACAGGTTTAAACACTTGTCTGTCCATCCCATGGCCAGCAGCCTCAGGATTTAGTTTTAATTTCGATGATATAAGCCGGGACGACTGCATGAGAAGTACACAGCAGGAGTAACTAGGAAGGCATCTCATAAATGATCTGAAGAAAGTGAAGTTGTACGTCAAGATCGCCATTTGCAGCAAATTCTACATTAAGGATCTAATGTTTATTGGACCGTGCATCATCTTTTTAGTTGAATAAAAAGAGACCAACTTGATGTCACTTGCCTTTTTATTTCATTATTTAATGCTCAACATGTTTCGGATGTTAATACATCCATCCTCAGGAGCTTGCGAATTATTTGTTGAGTTACTTCATGGGTTGTATTGTTCTGGTTCGATGCAGGCTTCAGCCTGCATCCGGAAACAACACCACCCCAAACAAACCACAACGTAACACCAACACCCATCGAACCAGAACAATACAACCCATGAAATAACTCAACAAATAAGCCGTAAGCTCCTGAGGATGGATGTATTAACATCTGAAACATGTTGAACATTAAATAATGAAATAAAAAGCAAGTGACATCGAGTTGGTCTCTCTTTATTCAATCTACATTAAGGGTTTCTAGTCAGCAGTCTGGCAATAAACCTACACTGAAACCCGGAACTGTTCATCTAATATCTGTGCCCTTACTTAACGGCTAATAAAATACGCAACATATGGAACACAATACATTAGTAACAATAACAATTGTGCCCTGAAACAAAAATATTTTATATGCTTTTTTACGCCTCAAAGGGAAGAGATTGGTTTTTTTTTAAAAAAAAAAAAAAAGACAATAAATCAGTTGATGTTCAAGGAAAATAAATTCTTCTTCTGAGAACAGAGAAACAACATCGGAGATAAACCTATGAGCAAAATTATATCTTTTATAGAGTTAAGCAGTGAATTAAATGTGTCTACCACTACCCTGTCATGAGTTAGAACCGAGACCAAGTTGAGAGATGTCGTTTTGTGTTCTCATTAAGGTCAAGTGTTGGTAGGACAGCGTAAGAAGTTCTCTTAATTCTGGCTGTTAAATTATTCATGCAATCTCCCTCATAATCCGCCACGAACCTCAATTAGCTTTGCTGTAGCACAGTGTTTCATGGAATTAAACTGATATCTGTATTATTTTGAAACAAAATTTTTTCATAAGAAACAAGCCAAGACAAAATATTATTTCACTTTAGAATATACACGACACAAATAATGACACAGGACCAAATACTTTTTAAATTTCATAGCGGTACATGATTTTGTCTCGGCAGAACAAATTCCAGAAATGTGCTGCTTATTTAACCTAATGCTAGTGGCAGTTTCTCTTCCTCTTTGAGAGCCAAATCCCTTCCTGTCAGTACAATAATACAGAGGCGATTGTGGTCGTGCGATCGAAGGATTAGGCGTTAGGACTTTCAATTCCTGGGATCGAGGGTTAGAATCCCGCTTAGGGAATGGATGTTCATCTCTTATGTTTATTTGTGTTGTGCAAGTAGCGGCCATCGCGATGAACCGATCATTCGTGCACAGAAGACCTACTGGTTGTGTGTGATCTAGACACCTCAATAACGAGGCAGTCTAATCCCAAGTTGTGTTGCCGCAACACTGAAAATAAATCGTTATAGCGTAGCAATAAAACCAAGTTTTATAATAAAGGTTTGGAAAAGAATTTAAGTTTATTTTTCTTAATTGGAGTAGAAGAACAAGTTATAACAAATGTACAAAATTGAAATATGTTTATATATTCAATTTGGGATTAAACATTTTATTGAAATAGTCGCACACCGACGTATTTATTCAAAGGACAGTGTACATTGTCCAAATGCTGTAACGTTCTATGCCACCCAGTGAAATATACGGTAACCTCAGTAAGACATGAATGATGTTCAAACTTTAAGGTTCCGTAGCTCGTTCAAATTAACTGAGAAGTCACCAAAACAGTGAATGAAACTGAAGTGTCATCATTTCTTATCGCAACCCAAGAGTTTTACTTCATATACTTGTACAATCTCGGTACAAATTGAAAATTTTTCTATCGTAGAAATCTGGTTCCTGTTGTCGTGGAGAGTGTTGTGTAAAGGTAAAGTAAAAGTAAAGTTCCCCTAGAAAAGGCCACGAAGGTCCAGAGGGGGAGTAGATGTACAGCTCTACTCTTTCCTTAGCCTCAGCGCTGGATAGGAGTGGGTGGTCAACGCCACGCCCCGGTCGCTTTAACCCCGGAAAAGACCCGGAACCCATTGTACAGGAGGCTGGGTGGGTCCCACAGCCGGCCTGGACGGATACGGAAAATCTCGCCTCCACCGGGATTCGATCCCCGGACCGTCCAGCCCGAAACGAGTCCCTATACCGACTGAACTGTTGCGGCCCGTGGAGAGTGTTGTGTATATTTACATGTGCCCTTAATGTCCAGTGCCGACCTGTTCGGCCATCAACATGGACGTTACTTCAAATAATTTGTAAGTCCTTGCACTATTTCCTTAATACGCTATAGCCTCATTACGCGATCGCCATAAACATCTACCGAGTGGCGATGATTCTCACCTATAAAAACCGACCCACACTACGAAGCTTCTTCGCCGAACCAAGTTTCCTATATGGTTACCACTGAATCACCTCAGCAACATTTCAGACTAGCGCCATCTGCAGCTAGAGACCGTAACGTACGGATATCTTCACGCGAAGTGTTTTTATATTTTTTCAACCCGAAATAGGAACCTGTCGACAGACTGTAGTGGAACTCCGAAATATGAAATTTCATTAGGTAAGGTGAATAACCGGAGGAGTTAGGGAATGTAAAGTCTTATCCTGTGATCATCGTGCAGGCACAGCTTCATTCATTGTTAACCTCGGCACTAGATTGTGTTAAATGGTCAGATTTAGGCTCCGGTCGTTTATGTCATAGGGAAATAGCCCCGGTACCAAAAAAACAGAACAGTCGGTAGGGTCCAAAAACCTGCCTTGTCCATTTGGGGAGAAGAAAAATTTCTTTCACCCGCCGGAAGTTGAACCCCGCCATACCGGCTCTCATCTCACTAGAAAGTAAGAGGATTTGTGCAGAATTACTAAAACCCTTCCGCAGTGACCAATGTTGCTGTAATAAAATAGAAAGTTTCTTTCGTTCAGCACACATTAGAAGTTCAAAGGTAGCTGAAAATTTCTGCTTGCATGGACCGATTCTGAACTTTTCGATAAATTTCCAAAGGCTCTATTTCTTGATCAAATAGTGAGTTCCATGTAGAAATCATACAGCCCATTTTTCCATTTCATTTCTAATTCCGCAAATGTGATACTCCTAATGTGCTTTGTAGATAACGCGAATCCCTAATTTCAACATTGTAGCCCAATTACTTTAATGTTGAAATTGCCACAGCATATGCCAGGTACAAGGTTGTTGCTGAATAAAAGGATTTGTGGGGTAGGGTGGAAGGTGCGGTTATTATTATTATTATTATTATTATTATTATACAATATGTATGTCTCCTATCACAGGCATTTCTTCCTGGTACTTCTCTTGAACCAGCGGTGATCCCCACCACTCAGGCTTCAAGCTTCACATTGCAGTACTTTCTGTATTATGTGTGATGTTCCAAGTATAGCTGTCTTTTG
>Ga0123352_10005099_pt1 | contig 19639 bp, 7 predicted proteins | sample TergutLab28metaG_FD_89700 | JGI IMG/M metagenome (GOLD analysis project Ga0123352, IMG submission 89700) | Labiotermes labralis P1 segment gut microbial communities from Petit-Saut dam, French Guiana - Lab288 P1 | ecosystem: Host-associated > Arthropoda: Insects > Digestive system > Gut ... | reverse complement strand
GGGGTAAAGTGCGGCCGGGGCGTGCTGCTGACCACTCACCCCCTTCTAGTGCCGCAGTCATGGAAGAGTAGAGCTATACCTCTACCCACTCTCTGGGCCACACCGGGCCTGTAACGGGATCACTTAACCTTTTTATTTATTTTCTACAACAAACGCATTACTTAATAAATAAATCTCTTTAGAATGTCACCAACCACACGGCTTCTCATCCAAGAAGACAGCAGTCTCAAAAATGGTCTGAGGTTTCCACGCCAGTAAGTACAAAGTAGGGTCATATTAGTTAGGACAGAATGTAATTTGATAAATAGGTACGAAAGTTTCGAAGGATGTTTCTCCCTCCATGTCCTCCCAAAAATGTAATGCATGAGGTACTTCAGAAACGTTTGTGCCTGGATACCAAACTACACAGCGTCACATCCACTGACTTCATCAGAATGTCTCTTCTGCTTAAAAGGAAGTGTAATAACATGTTTTCAATTATCTTTCAATTAGTAACCCCGAGCTTCAGGGGACAGGTATATGTACCTTAGAATACATGACTCTCTAAATACTGCCGAGATTAAGAGCACTAAATACTAAATAATAATACCAAGAATTGATTGATATGCATGGCATGGCTTGAATGGTTTTGGGTAAGACTGTACTCGTCGTGTCTGCAACTGTTTTAATTTGGAAGTTAGTTACGGTGAGGAACTTAGTACAGTTGATGTAAGTAGGCCCTACTTAAGTTTGGCGTCAAATATAACGCAAATCTTTTAGATGAAAATGGGTTTCACATTCCCTATGTTGACAAATACCTCCCTTATTCGATCAAGAACTAGTAACAGTATAGGCAGAATATAATTTCGTTGTCCAGAGATTAGCTTATTGGCAGGAAAAATAATCATCATGAACGCGAATTCCTTTCAGTAGTTTACAGTCACTGCTCATAAATCTGGAACCTGACACACACACATCATTAGCACTCTCCTGTGCCATTGATTGAGGTCGTTTCTACAAACTTTTTTCCCAAAATATTCGTTCAGTTCCCTCATTGCTTTCAAAATAGCACTCTGCTGTATTACCATTAATCTCTCAATCTCATTAGTCATTTAAATCGACAGATTCAGCGATCGGGAATTCCATAACTCCGTTCGCAAAAACCAGTCGCTTTAGATTCCACCGTCACCACATTCACCTAGTCGGCATGTTAGTTAGAAATCTGATTTGAAATCCTAGTGTCATTTTGAAACCGAGTTTATGCAGTGCTCATTTCAGTCAAAAATATAAAAGGCTAAGACCTCGTATTTTGTCGTTAACGTATGTTTGCTAGCAATCAGAGTTTTAGGAGGGAGTAGGTACCTCAAAACACAACTGTCTTTTTATCTGTTTTATTAGGCCGACGACATATTTTGGCCACTGTGGCCCATCCTCAGGTCACAAAAATGTATAATGAGGAAAAACTATACAGTGTAAGATCATTAGTTGTGGTACATATTCTGAACTTTCAACAACGGGGATGATGCATCTAAAGATTAATCAGGGTTATGGTAGTTACCGAAATATGCTGCGGAATGTGTCAGAAGACCGAAGGCCTCAGTCCATCCTCAGGCAGTAGGACACCAATGGGCATGTCAGTTTTGTTGTAAAATACCTGTTATATTTCTCCGACAGTAACATAATTATAGTAGTTCGAGAAGTGTTACAGAAGGCCCGTAATATCATATTTAAGTATTCAGAGCGCAGTGGTTTGCCTAAGCACAGCTAGATTTAACACTAAAAGCTTTGCACTTAGCTCACACATTGCATTATTTGTTCCGATTGACTGTCACATCAAAGGTGCAATATGTCCTTTTATACGTAGAATTCATGGTTGGTGTTTCTAATAGAAACACGCGTTGTGCTTGTAATATACGGACTTAATCATCATGTAAAAGCGAGATTAATTGTAGTGTTTAACCCTATAAACGCCGAATTAAGTCCCATCTGTCATTTGCTGTCATTATTAGGGGCTCACCATATTCTCCACGTTAGCAGGGTAAGGGTTAAAGGTTACGTGTATTAAGACTGAGACACGTTTTGTTTGGGTCATTCCGTTGTGTATGATCGAAATGAAATAAAATTATTTATTTCGTGAACACGATATATTTTATATATTCGAACTGTAGTAACTGTAGGTCGTTGACGTTTGGAATTTCTTCTCAGTCTTTCATCAGTTCTGTAGATTTTGTACCTCAAATGGGCCAAAGGAAACGTTCTTTCAAAATTTCAATTGTATATTTTGTTTTCTTATATACAGTAACAACAACAGTATCAGCAGAAGCATTGTGCTTGTGTTCTGTAGGTCGATTGGCGTTGCTGTGCAAATGTATTAAGCCTCTAACGGTTGGAAGTGAAGGATCTAAATTCGTTAATTTCCAATTTTGTTCTTAGGTAGTATAAAATTATGTCAGTTTAAGCCGTTTGTAACGGTTTTCAAATGCATTTTTCGGGCTCATATTTATTTAAACGATCGCATTACTGTGTATGAATTAAGTAACATTAGCGTAGTATGCCGTTTTTTCTTCTATACGTGATACTGACTTTTTGGGGGGGTTATCGATTATGGCATTTTTGCAATATTTCTTTATAGTTTATATATAATTCTTGTTGCTTCTGGAAATTTTGTTAGACTGATATTGTGCATGTAAATTCCAAATTATGTTACCTACCTGGTGTCTTATGTATCATTCTTCTTCTTCTTCTTCTTCTTCTTCTTCTTCTAAAGCGCTACAACCTGCACAAGGTTCTGGCTTGCTCAACTACTTTCTTCCAACTGTCTCTATTCTGTGCTACTTTCTTCCAATTGCGTACGTTCATGCTCTTTATATCTTCCAAAAGTAATCTTCTCAACGTGTCTTAGGTCTTCCAATTGGTCTTTTAGACATGGGTTTCCATCTCTTGATCTTCTGCACAATATTATCCTCAGCCATGCGTTCAACATGGCATAACCAGTTTAATCTTTGTTTTTTAATAAACCCAATTATATTTTGTCCTTTTAATATTTCGTTGATTTCTTGATTAGTTTTAATCCTCCAGTAGAGGACCAAATATTTTCCTCATGACCTTTCTTTCGAAAATCATCAGTTTATTTATCACATTTTCCTTAAGCACCCATGTTTCGGAAGCTTAAGTTACTATTGGGCGAATTAACATGTTATAAAGTTGTAGTTTGAGGTTTCGGGATATTAATGATGATGGGAATAGTTTTTTATGAACATGGTATGCCCTATTTCCTGCTGTTATTCTTTCTTTAATTTCCTCCTCAATAGAATCGTCAGTATTCACCATTAATCCCAAATATTTAAATGAATTTACTTGTTCAAACTGTTCTTCTCCTGTATTTAAATAGGTAGGCTGGAATATTTTCCTGGTACAATACAGATATTTGGTTTCATTGTTATTTACTATTAGTCCAGCATTTAGCACCTCGTGTTTGAGTTTGTAGAAAGTGTCAATCAAGATTTGCTTTGTTCCTCCAATTATTATAATGTCATCTGCGTAGGTCTAATGTACCCTGTTCCCTTAATTGTGTAGAAGTAATTGCAGTTTCTGCTGCTAACGTTGTTGTTAATCCAAGTTAAAGTTTGAAGTTAAAATTATCTGTTATTTCTTTCTTAAGTCAATGAATTTATACATTGGTTATGTTATGTGTGTAATGGTAAGAAAGAGAGCATAACATGGCAAGTACTTAGTTGTCTGATCTTGATGTTTTTGTGTTGTAAGTGTTAAATCATTTTTTATTTAAGTACTTGTATTTATTGTGAATTTCTAGTTTAATCTCGCATTTTCTGTAGATATAACGATGACAGAAAGGGCTTGAAATTATAAACAAAAGCGAGAATGTTTGAAAAATATCATAGAATAATCACCCACAATATTGTCACAGTCATTGTTGCAACCTAATAATATTATTGTATTATTATTTTGAGCTTTAATAGGGTACTTCTACCACTTTGCCTTACGCTAAATAATAATAATAATAATAAATGTTTAGTCATCTATACAGCTATTCCACATTTAAATGGAATTAATCCTTACGGACGTTTAGAAGAGGTTTAAAGCTCTTAATAGAATATAAATTTGTATTTTATATGTTGAAAAGTATTTGGCTATTACAATACAAGAAAGCTAATGATTTCACTCTTTCCCACTTGTTTTCAATCCATTGTTGAGAGCTAGTACTGCCATTGTAGTCGCAATAATAACAGGCGTGATTGTGGCTGTAAAAGCTACGCCGAAACATGTAGGCTTTACTATAATTATATTTCTAACCATAACAGGCGGTGTGCCGACTGAAGTATTCCTTTTATTGAAGTAAGTTTAGAGTTTTTTCAGTCATTATATGCAAACATAGAGACGGACATACAGACATGGAGAAGCTGATAAGCACTTATTTTATCATTCGTTGTGAGTACCTGAAATAATCCTTAAAGTCACTTTTTACTGCCTTGGATTTAGCATCAGCCGTGTTGTTTAGAAAAACCCATTATATATATAAACGCCTGGATACACAAGTTGAAAATATTCTCCATGATTTTAAATTTACAGTAAAATAACCAAAGTTCCGCAGTTGTATGATTTCATCAAATAAGTGTAATAATGTTGAAATGAAGCAGCAGATTAATATGTTCTCTGACTGCTGTGTGAAATGCATTGCGTAGCCTCTCATTTGATTTATAACTGCGCGGCATTAATATGTATGAGGTAGCTAGATATTTTCATTCATTGCAGGAAGAAACGCCCAGGTATTTAGCAATAAATCTCTGTGCTGTTGTGTATTAAGTCAAGTATATAATAGCCAGCTTTTAAGACTTCATATGTAAAACGCTTTAAAAGTCAAAAGGCTTCCCGTTACAAGCAGCATGATCACCTTCAATGATACTACCAATCAGTCTATAAAGTAAAGTATAGTTCACCCTATAACTGGCCACGAAGGCCCAGAGGAGGAGTAGAGGTATAGCTCTATTCTTTCTTTAACCTTTGGCACTATAAGGGGTGGGTGGTCGACGCCTCGTCCTAGCCGCTTTACCCACGGGAAAGAGACCCGATATTTATTGTATAGGAAGCTGGGTTGGCCTCAGGGCCGGTCTGGACGGGTCCGGAAAATCTCGCCCCTCTCGGGATTCGATCCCCGGACCGTCCAGCCCATAGCAAGTAGCTATACCGATTGAGCTGTACCGGTCCACACTACTCAGCCTATTGCTTAAGAAACCTTCTTTGAGAAACGGTACTTTACAGACTTATACACAAGAGCTTATTGCATTCCTAGGGAATGACCATGCATTCAAACTCCTCCATTCTCACCTTTTATTAGAAGCTATATGAGATCGTTTGTTGGTCGATAATTATGGAAAGACAGGGCCGCGATGGAAGTTATTTGCGGTCAGTGTAGATTTTTGGTCACTTACGGACCATTACACAGGACAGATATTTGTAACCCAGTTTACTCTATGATCGGGACAGAATGCACCCTGTGAGTAAATTTCTTGCCGCGATATCAAAAACGCTACACAGAAAGCTGTAACATGCACGGTTTGATTGGTTTTAATTTTATGTATCTACGTTTTGTACTGCAATCCCAAAATATTTATTAATTCAGAAGTAAACAGTATTCAGAACGGCCTGTTGATTTAAAATACATTACGGATTTAATGCAGAAAGTAGTGTAAAATGTTCTTTGCACATTTCTCTAAATTAATTCATGATAGAAATATTTGTTCTCCAGATTTGGATTCTGCTTATCTGAATCATTCCAAACATTATTTCCGTTACTTTTTACCTAAACCGTGCTGTGGGGTTTACACGGCGTTGGGAGATAGGGCCCGGAATGATGAGCTGCTTAGTCACAGCGACTGAATTTATTTCAGGTGGATCCATTTTTAGGGTGACCGTGGATTCTTCTGCTGAATTAATTCAGGTACAATGAATATTGATATAACAGGTTCTTCTGAAACATCAGAAAAGACTTATCCTAGATGATGTGGAAATCCCAGAAAGCCATCATTTTAGGAACGCCCGTTGAGGAAACCTGAATGCCTATCCACACTGAGCTAACTAGTGTTGCTTAGTCACACTGTACGTCACGTGCATGTTACTGCGACAGATAGGTTACGAGGGATGAGAAATTTCCGAAAACCGTCGTAAATTGTATTGCGCTGTTGAATCGTATTCAGCAGGTCACGGTTTCAAGTCGCGGACCGAAGACTGACTATTCAGCCTGACGCCCTTCTTAGATCTTCTCAGTTTCTCCATACGAATGTCAGCAAATATTCCCAACAAGAGGCTGATTGCTTCCTTGCACATCCTTTCCAAATCTTTATTGTTTATCCCATCATTCGATGCCACATAATCAGAGAATTTAATTTACTTACCGGCTGACTTAATTGCTTGCTTAACGGAACCTTGTCCTTTTCGAGACGGTAACAGTTTCTCATCTGCTCAAGAAATGTCCTGCATTTTGCGGTACCCGAACACTAATTACCCTTTTTCACAAAAATCTGTCACTACCTCCTAACATGAGTCAGATGAATCGACTCTGCAGTTTCCCAACCTGTTCCTTTCAAGCCCATTGCAATATTACCTACACTTGATATTTCCAAGCAATCTCTGCACTTCAGGCTTCCCACCAAAATGGTGTGTGGTTTTCCTTTTCCTCAGTAGGTGCCACCCGCTCCGCCCATCTGATTATCCTTGATTTGCTGCTGCTAAGAATATTGGTGAAGATTACGTATGGTGAGGCTCTTCATTACGCATTTTCTCCATACCTCTCTTACTTTCTCATCCGTGGGTTTATACGTGTATTCTTTTCGTTAACCTGTCCTAAACACCCACGGTTCATGCTCTCCTTCAGTGTGCGAGGCCACATCCGGGCATGAAAAGCTCTATCCTTGCCTATAATTGTCAACCAGTATTCCTTTAATATGTCCAGTTTTTCTATACTAACAGTCAAAATGTGTAACACTATGTTTTGCATCTTAATATGATTTAGTCTTCTTTTCCTTTCCTTGTGATCTGCACCCTTCCACCTCCTAAGAACTACGAACAGAAGTGTCAATAATTAAGACTGTATCCCTCTACTGTCTTACCTCGCCGCGTCTAGTGACGTAAATCTAAATCTCCGGAATTTTGTTTTCAAAAGGAAAGTCGAAACTGCTGGAAATAGCCCACCTGTGGAACTAGTAATGAAACTTGTTACATAGGAACTCAATAATGTCCCTTTCATCACGTTTTATTGAGGTGAATGAATTAAGGAAACTAAGATGGAAGGAGCATGCAGCACGCATGGAACACTATTATATTGCTTATAGAATTAGGAACCCAAACTTCGAATAAGCATATGATAACTAATTTTAGAGAAAAGTATGTTATGGTATCGGGATCAATATGTTTCAATGACTGTGTGCATTGTAATGAACTAAGAGGTCCAACAATATCGAATGTTTTGGCTAGCTGATAGAATGTTATTTTCGCAAGAACTCTCCTCCTTCGAGCTGTTATGTAGTCATTTTCTTTTCTCGACTGTTTTGAGCTAAACGATTTTGTCCCCATTAGTAGCACAGGAAAATAAACTGTACTTTTCTTAGCGAATTGCATTTATGTTACCGCGAATGCGATTTCGCAGCGGCACTTTGGAAGGCAAAGTACAGGAATCTTCTCCCCTGTGACACAACAACATGATGCGAGACGCTACGGCGTGGAACCATGGAACACAAGCAACTCAGCTCCTACTGTAATCCCACGCCGTCAGCCAAAACATGGAAACTCCATTACAAGTGTAAAAGGATTGGGCATTGATCAGTACAGTATACACGAAGTGGGTCGCCATGTATTAACTGGAGGGCTAAGGGGGATGAGGCTGCTGTGTACGGGGATGGTAAAGGGTAACTGGATGCATATACTGTCCTAGGGCGCCACGTGACCAATAGAGTGGCCACATTCTTCCTCAATTCGTTGATTAACACACGAGAGAGGTTCTGGGGTCATTGAATATTACATGTCGCTTTGATAGACGAGTAAATATCTACCAAACTAAATGACGTTAAGTTAGAGAAAACCATCATTTTTACACTAACCGCTATGATAAATAAAAATCTTACCTGATCACAGACACGTAACTATCGTTATCTACATATACATAATTCATATGAATGTATATTATGCAAATACAAACGGATGTGTATATACATACTGATATATGTATGTATATATATATATATGTGTGTGTGTGTGTGTGTGCACAATATATACGCATCATATCCGAATGTAGTCTCTCTCTCTCTCTCTCTCTCGTGACAGGTCCATAGTTCCTTCGAAAGTGAGTTCTCCACAGCGGGCGATCTAGTGCTTCATCTTTTCAGTGGCAGTATCTTTTATTCTAATGGTCATCTAGGAGCTGGTTACGTCTTCCTCCTCGTCTTCCCGTCTCTTTTACCTTTCCTGCAGTAACATGTTTTACAAGACCGTTGCTGCGCAAGATGTGCCGTTCCTATTAATTTTTCTTCGTGCCATGTGATATAAATGTTGCTTTATCCTTAACTGTAGGTAATAGGCTACTTATATACGTGAATGAATATGCATATATACAGTGTATAGACACATCTATACAAAAAGCAAACGAGTAAATTTAGAACCATGGCATGTTACAAGCTGTCAGGTTTGTAACATGCAGCTAGCATTCCGCCCTGAATTTAGCTACTCACAAAATAAATATGCTTTGAAGAATAGAATTTTAATTAAATTTATTATTAGTCGCCCTGGTGCTTGTCTTTGTGCCTAACAAATTTAATCTCGGTTTCTACTGAAACGTATGGATCAGACTTATATAAAAAACATGGTTTTTTAAAAATATATCTACCAAATATTGACACTAATGTAAATTTGAAAAATTCAGCAAGGCTGCAAAGGATGTGTTCCGTGACGTAATATGCAGAATCTACCAAGGCACTCAGCACTTTCAAACTGACATACAGTTGTGTGGTGCATGAGTAAATGTAATTTGCTCCTACAGATTGAAATTCATTTACCATTTACCTCCAATAAGTAAAGCACGGCTTCCACTGCACGGAACGTCACGAAACTCGTAATGGTGTAGAGCCACTGCGTACAGAATTTCACCCAAGTAGGTCAAGAAACGTGGAACGTAAGGTTAGAAATTCAGTTACACTCCGCAGTAAAGTGTGGCTCTCCCTACACCAATGTTTAGTTACACTCCGCAGTAAAGTGTGGCTTTCCCTACAACAATGTTTAGTTACACTCCGCAGTAAAGTGTGGCTCTCCCTACACCATTGTTCAGTTACACTCCGCAGTAAAGTGTGGCTCTCCCTACACCAATGTTTAGTTACAATCGGCAGTAAATTGTCTCTCTTCCTACACCAATATTCACGAACTCAGATATTTAATGGCCCTACATGGGGTCTTTTTTTACTCGTCAACAAATTTGGAATAGGAAGGTAGAAATTAATTTACACCCCTAAGCAAATCATACCTTTCACAGCTCGAGTTTTTACAATACTCAAATTACAGCTATTGTGTGGAAAATTCTTTCACCGAATTTCACCCACATTGATCCAAAAATGTGAAAAGTGAAGTTATAAGTTATTTTACATCCTTAAGTAAAGTGTGAAACTGACTTGAGTGACACTTCTGTCAAAGAAAATCTTACTGAAAAAAAAAAATTTTAACTACAGTTTTAGACTTGAATGCAAGCCAGTATCTGTTTAATTGTAGCCTCACGTTGGCTTGCATTCCAGTCGAACGTAGCAAGAAAATAAGAATACAAATAAAATAGACGACCAACTAGATGCAACAATAACAATTTATTGATCTTCAAATTAACTCAACTCGTTTCGGTCAATTCTTTGCCCATCTTCAGAAGCACAAGCCTGTGAATTACAGCATGTGGTATAATGCCCCCAGATTGTTGAGGGTCGGAAGCACTGGATTGCAGCGGCACGGACAACAATCTGGGGGCATTATACCACATGCTGTAATTCACAGTCTTGCGCTTCCGAAGATGGGCAAAGAATTGACCGAAACATGTTCAGCTAATTTGAAAATCAATAAATTGTTATAGTTGCAACTAGTTGGTCCTCTGCTTTATTTATATCGATGCAAGAAAACACATATCAAAAGAAAATAAGTACAATTTATTTTTTAATAAACTTGTTTTAGGCTGATGTGCCGCCGTACTGATCCTTATAAAATTGTACGAATAAAAATAAGGCAATTGTCTGTACCGCAGTGAGCCGATTTCTACAAAACTCACGCTTGCTTCTACAAATTTTGAAAACATGAAGAAAGTAATTACGGTGTAATGGCTGCCAAGAGGTTGCAGGTACATGGATAGACAGATGGGTGGGCCAGGTCTTTAAGGAAGGGATTTCTTCCATTCCGCAATAACTCTTAAAAACGAAGGGAAAGGAGAGTGAACCTAGCCTCCAAGCTAAAACGATCAAATTTTAAAGTGAATGTAAGGAAAATGTGCAGAATATAATTACTTGACAGTGCTAGCTGAGATTACTGTTCTTCATATACCTCACTTCCCCGAAACTTAACGCATTTTGTGATGATATCTGGCGCTAAAGCAAGGGTATTGAACTTTCAGAACTGGTGATAAGATAAATAGGTACAGGTATTTAGTTAATAAACAACAATTTTATCTAATGATGTTTATTAGAGGATGATAACAGCTACATGTTTCGACCTACTCCGGCCATCATCAGGCTTTCCTCCGAAAGAGTATTGGTGCTTTATAAGATTTATGCTGTTATGTCACGATGGTGAGATCTCATCATCTGTGGTATTTATTATTATTACTATTAAGAGACGTGGCTGTAATAATAATAAATACCATAGATGATGAGATCTCACCATCGTGACATAACAGCATAAATCTTATAAAGCACTAATACTCTTTCTGAGGAAAGCCTGATGGCCGGAGTAGGCCGAAACGTGTAGCTGTTATCATCCTGTAATAAACATCATTAGATAAAATTGTTGTGTTATTGACTAAATACCGGTACCTATTTATTTATACACACAACGGGGATGGCACATTTCAAAATTGTGATACGACTTCGAAGCACCACCTTTAATCTGTAAGTTCAGGCAAATAGATGATACCGGGTATTTATTCCTCAGTTTAGGCATTTCTTAGATATTGTTGTAATTCGTCGGTCAGGATAATATCGAGACGAAATAAACCCTTTCTCATTAAGCGTAAAATTTAGGTTACCTGACAAATTGGAACTGAACCAAGTTGTAGCTTTATACCATGCAACGAAAACCTCATCACTTATATCAGCCAGTACACCTGCATTTCTGTTGGCCTACATTCAGTCCTTTCTTTCTAACTTCAGTACCACATGCTCTATCCTCATAAGCCTGAATCCGAAAATTCATAGCATTCTAAAACACACTCCAAACCGCTGTCTACATATGTTTCTTTCTAGGTAGCTGAGATTCAATACGGCCAATAGACCTCGCTTTCAGTGTATCTAAATCTTTCTAGCAAGCTTTACTTGGGCTTCGAAATCATTCACCATTTTGGTTTTGTTCAACGTCCTTTGCTTAAAATAAAAATTGAAACAATTTTTTCGAGAACCGATTCTTTCCCGACTTATAAAGTTTTAATTTTTAATATTCATACGGAACTCTCGAGAAAGATTGATTCCAAATATTTTACACCATCGTCAGAACCCTGCAGCCTAGCTTTCGGAAGGAAAACTGGGACGTGAAGTATGCGTGCAAAAGTTAACGCAAACAAAAAAGGAAAGCAGTACCGCATTCATGATCGAGCGGGATTTGACACCACAGACCTAGAACTAGAACAGTGGAAGACACTAGATTCCTTAAACAGCTCGACATTTCATATTTCTAACCGAAGATTATTTTACCGTGTTTCGATGGGTTTTTTCAAGTTTCAATAACAGTGGCTTTTTGTATTGCATGTTTTTAAAAAAGACCTACTAAGTACAATTCAGCTTTCGTTATATTTTTCCCCCTGGCGCAACGGACCCTAGTGAGCCAGGACCTTCTCATTAGCGAGCCTTTACGATTACACTCTAACACACACGCGCTCGGTTGGACTTCTCTGGAGGAGGGATCAGTCCGACGCAGAGGCCTCTACCTGAGAACACCCATCACTCAACACACATTCAAGCCCCTGTCGGGGTTCGAAACCACAATCCCAGCAACCGGCCTCAGACCCACGCCTTATTCCACGCGGCCACTGGGGTCGGTGCTTTCGTGATATTAGTAAACCATAACGTGCGGGACATTAACAGAGAGGCCTCGTTAGTAAGGACTTAGGATTTATATTAATCCTACACAGCCAAGATTATCTTGAATGTACAAGTCACCTAACACTTGTTAAGACAGCGGTATGTTGCGATGGCATGCGGGTGGGATGGGAAATACGCAATAAATATATAATTTTGTAAATAACTTCTTGGAAAACGCCGGGCTATTATTATTATTATTATTATTATTATTATTATTATTATTATTATTATTAACTGCAATTGAGTTGTCACTCGGTGGCAGTAGTCCTTACACTAGTGCAGACAAAACAAATAAGAATAAATATACGTAAACGAAACAATACAAAAGACACAGTACAAACAATACAAAACACAGTAAATACAAGTACACATATTACCAAAACACCCACACATTAAATTAAAAAAAAGTTAAAACAATCACAATAAAAGATACACCCAAATGAAATAGTCACAATACAGTCAAGTACCCTCAGTGTAAGGTCACACTAATGTACATAGTACTTTTGTCTATTGCAAGGCACAGAAAAAAATATGAAGACAAATTTAGGTAAAATCTTTGACAAAATTGTGGTAGCGGAATTGTTGGCAAATTCTGAAGTTTTCATAGCTACTACAGTCAGTAGTGTTCTGAGAGGCCTGCCATGTGATTCAATTATACCAATGCTTTAGAAACCGACTCACATGATAGAGGATACCGACTTCTTCTCCATCATCAGGGCTGTGATACGACGTGAGAAACCTGATGATGGAGACAGAGTTGGTCTCTGAAACGTTGCTGCACTGAATTATGGGATACAGCTGTCACGTCTAGAGGACTGTTCTGAATTCTTGTGTAAGGTACATTTGGAAGACTCAAAAGACGATTCGAGCATAACATTTAATACGCATTTATACGATTTGGGTCATTGGATTTGGATGGAACTGGCTCAGGATCGTGTATAATTTGGGTTGGTGTTTTTAATACGGTTTAAACTTCGTGATTATTAATTAGATACAAAACATAGAGTAACGAGAAGTCTTCTATGCGTCTTTCATCTTCTCTGTAGCATGCGGGCGGGCAAAAGTTTAGTTTGTGGTGTAAAATATGTTTTTTCTTTCCACATTAGAAACAGCAATAATATGAAGTTACTAAATTTCGCGTTTTTTTTGGGGGGGGGGCAATCGTCGTTGGTCCTTAATTAGGGACAAGTCGCTTGGATGCATGCTTATTGGAGTAATTATGTCAACGACATTAAATTTCAGGCATCAGCGGAACGCCTAAAAGCTTCACGACTGCATGCATGGGGGAATTTAGATATGTGTATCTCATTATTTATGGCGTTTGGGGTGTTCGGTTACCAGTTACCTCCTGCTCGAATTTAAGATAGATTCTTAGGCATGCGAAATAATGAAGAAACTCTTCTTCACTAACGTGTTTTTGAGCCAACTCAAAATTCTCAATAGACTCTTCCAATATGCTGCCTGGTAACAGGTTGTCAGCGAGCATTCAGTACTTCACCTTTCCTTCAGCAGAACAAAGCCCGTATCTGGAAATGTATAGTGTAATTTTGCCTGTAATTTTTCATTAGGAACTTTCATATTGACTGTCATATGTCAACCTGGTTTGAATTAACTTTCTTCTTGTCTGACGTCAGACAACAATAAAACCTGATGGCATGACAGATTAATCAACAGTGTGTTTTGTTGAGAGGCGTTGCTGGGGATCCGCGTCTTTTTATACGCGCTGGGCTTGAATTATTCAAAATATACTGACCTCGTATTGCACAAAAAGATCTGCGCAAAAATGTTGCTGTCAACTGCAGTGTTACCGCGGTTTATGTACCCTGCAATGGTAGTTACAGTCAGGATATGTAAAGTAGTGAATTACGGTAGTTGTACGTAGTTGATAAATTATTTATAAATCACGTTTTACGCTCTAAGCCGGAAAACTTAGACGCTGAAATCCGTCTTAGAGAGGTGGAATGGGAGGATGTGGACTGGATTTATCTGGCTCTCGGCATGAAGAATTGGGAGTTGGGGGATTGTAAACACGATAACTGGGTAATCTTCATAGTTGCACCGTGCATGTTGATAATATGAAGTCCTTTATTTTTCCAACTATAAAAATTGTTAAAAAATTAAAATCATTTAAAATTATAATAGTTGTTCCAACATGTTTCGGTTTACATAAACCACCATCAGGGAGCTCTCAGCCTGTGCTTCGCTAAAGTTACAATGTTGACTTCGGTTACATACCGTTATTTGAAGTTATCGGTACTGTGGCTGCAACCACAATACCGATAACTTCAAATAACGATATGTAACTTTAGCGAAGCACAGGCTGAGCGCTCCCTGATGATGGTTTATGTAAACCGAAACGCGTTGGAGCAACTATTATAATTTTAAATGATTTTAACTGTTCAACATTTTTATAAAAATTTGTGTGCATTAATTGGACAAATAAAGGACTTGATACGATAATTGGGGATTCTGTGGAATTTGTTAGTTGGCTGAGGACATATTAACTTCTTCAGACGGACTCTGCTGCATGATGTTGGTCGTACGTGTCACGTATATAATGAGTACAATGAACTGATTTTATTTTTGTAGTTGTTTGTCATCTTGTTACAAATTCCCTCGATCTCGTGCACCAAAAAAATAACAGGTTTTAAAATATTATTGTTTCCTAATTTATTACGTCATGACAGAAAAAAATCAGCATAAGAAACGTCATGTATGGTTACATTTTTGTTGCAAACGTTCGTTTAATATTTGATGTTTGAATTTTTAAAACTGGGCATAATAATAAAAATTGTGAATTCATCATCTGAATTTATAGTGGTTCAAGTAATAATAGTACTGCAGTTTAAAGTTTATTTCTAAAAAGGCGAAGATATTGTTATTTTCGAACACTAACGTGACCACTAAATTAGTTCAATTTCCAGCCAGAAAGTAAAAAATTTCGAAACATTTTTAAGTATTGACGAATTATTAACAACACTTAATCACAGCTGAATTTTGGACATACTGTGTGTAAGCCCAGGATGTTTGTTGAAGTCTCTTAAAAATTAGAGGAGTTCTCTTTCTCCCCAGCAGTGGGAATTAGTGGCGTGATAAATAGTTCTCCTGAGAGAGAGAAAGGCATGTTAGTGGGGGCGGGGCTGTGGTTGGTGTTTCTAACTCTTCTAAGTTCAGTAGTCGAGATTGCGAAAGCGGAAAGTCACGGCAGCCTTGGTTCATTAGTTTGTTGGTGCTCACTTTAAGCATCGTAACAGTTCAGTGGTCGTATATTAGGCTTAAATTCCAAAATTTCCTTTCTGAAATTCCGAGCTCTTAAAATGAAATTATCCGAAATGTTCGCATTCTTCCGTATCGCTGTGTTTCATGTGTGTAATTCTGTAATTCTGTACAGCAATTACATTTAGCGATTTGAAAAATGAGAAGTAATTATGACTCCTTTATTTTCAGGTGATATCACACTGTGGTCTAGTATGTAGATATTCGTACATTTTGTAGGTCCGAGTCGTGTAGTAGGTACATTCTGTAGGTCAGAATTTCGACAATCGGACGACACATTTGTGATAACGCTGTCGATGAAACTTCAAGTCTTATGTGACATTACACAACTGAGACTGCTAGATAATCACCGACGTCTCCGAGTTCACGCAGTCTTTATCTTCAGAGTTCAGAAGTTCAAAAAATTGACATTTTGTTCTTTAAATTTATCCCACTGAACGATAATTTAGATTGACCTAGACAGACTTACTTATATCTCTCGTGTCCCAAGCCCTCTATTTCATTCCAAACCACATAATCTTTTTCAATAGAAGAGAGTAATATCATAAGAAGTGTCCCTTTTATTCCGGGGTACCCTTGCTTTCGTTTTTGACAAAGAACCAGTTGACCTTTAAATGTTCAACCCTGAAACTGATGTCGGAAGATACTCATTCTAAAACTATGACGGAAAACTACGCATAATCAGCACATAATTAAATTTTCAGGTATAAATTGTGTCCCAAAATACTAAATTAAAAATTTATAAAATTTTGTTACAACCCGTCTTAAGCTACGAGGAAGACGTCAGGGCAATGACATCAGAAGAAATTAATACTCTTAGAGTATTTCTAAGAAAAACTGTTAGAAAATATATGGCTCTAGAACAGCGGAAGAAAGCTAGAGATTAAGAACGAGTAAGGAGATACAGATTATAATAAAAGGTACAGACGTTTTAAAATTTATGAAATAGTCCAGACTAAGATGATATGTGCTTACTGAAAGGTTTAAAACAAAAGACTGCCAAAAAAACAATGACTGCCAGGGGGGAGGAATAAGGAAATCAAAAGCCAACGGAACAGATGGACTGATGAGGTTTAAGAGGATCTGAAGATAGTAGTAATAATGAATTCCCATAGAGCTGCCAGAAACCTGAAGGAATGGAAGAAGACTGTATTGGAAGCCAAGGTCCTCAGTGTACTATGATGTTTGAGGAGGAAGAGGAGGGGAGGAGGATGATGAGGAGAAGAAGAAGAACAACAACAACAACAAGAAATTACGACGACGACAACAACAACAACAACAAAAATAACCCTCGAACTGAGACATGGATGGTGTTCCCAAAGTATCGTGTATAGTGTAGGTTATTGGGCTTGGGTGGCGTGTAATTTTGTAGGTGTATGCCGACGTTTCGAAGGACGTTGCCTCTGTCTTCAGAGTGGAAGAATTAGGTGTAAGTTTGACCATGAATGGTCGCTGTGTCAAACCGCACAAGAAGACAAACCAAATAATGCCTGCCTTGAAAGTCCGAAATATATATATATATTAATGTAATATGTAGAGATTGATGATCCGAATCACATCCAAACTTCAGTGTTGTTGCCTGTATGTCTCTATAACAGCCAAGACTAACCTACATATTGGTAAATTTTATTATTATTATTATTATTATTACGGCCTTTTCTATTAGGTGAGCGGTTGGTAAGAGGAAAAATAAAAATTATTTTTCTAATTGCTAAACAAATAATATCAACCCAGCTAATGGCAGAACTGTGAAAATCCAGTATTTATTCAGGTCGTAGGCTTACGCATCTCCAATACGTGCTAAGGCATTCCATCTTAAGGGCGTGTCTTCGTAATTCCACTCAATCCTTCCAGGAAAGTTTACTTAAAACATTTCAACACAAGTTTACATTAAAACGCTTCAACACAAGTTTCTGCCGCAGCCCTTGCTATTCGTCGTTAACATTCAAGTGACCTCACCATGCCCGATACAGTATTGTCTCAGATGACAGGTCATCTGGAGTTCTACACTAACTAAATAATATAAGCTCTAAGGTTTCCAAGGCTATGAATATTCATACTGTAGTCTTTGTAATAAGAAACCACGTTTTTTACAGTAGCTTAATAAAAAGTGTTATGAGGAAAGTGTGGGCCAGGTAGCTCAGTCGGTATAGCGACTGACTACGGGCTGGACGGTCCGGGATCGAATCCCGATGGGGACGAGATTTTACTCCCGTCCAGACCGGCCCTGGGGCCCACCCAGCCTCCTGTACAATGTGTACCGGGTCTTTTCCGGGGTTAAAGTGCGGCCGGGGCGTGCTGCTGACCACTCACCCGTTCTAGTGCCGCGGTCATGGAAGAATAGAGCTATACCTCTACCCACCCTCTGGGCCACACCGGGCCTGTAACGGGATCACTTTACCTTTTTTTTTTACTTTTAGAAAAACACTGCCTCCAAGCTAAGGCCGTCAAGATGGATGCGGTACACAGCGTTCCTCCGAGTGTGTTAATCTCTTGCCAAAATAATCTCAGTGTTATAGTCCTTATCAAAATAGCAAAATTCACCCACTCTTTCTTATTCGAAGCTTATATAACAATCATGTTATTATCTCGGCATTTATAGCTTCGAAAGATTGGCAGTTAATTGGGAACTGTGTAGATGGGTAGATTTCTAATTTCAGGTACTACTCCGCAGCTTTCCTGAAGAGACTGGGGAATTTGCCGGTCAAGATAACCAAGGCACCGTCCGAGACTCGAACAGGGTGCCTCTCTAAAACAAGCTAGAAGCGTTACCCTGATTAATGCAGCGGGCAGCAGTCTCATAATTATGACTTATAGCGTAGGAATTATACACACAGGCAGGAGGGATTTAAACAACGGGAAATGGGAGGAGGGCGAAATGCTACTTTCTAGACTCGAAATTATCGCTACAGACCTGCAGACTCCACAAATCATGTAAAATAATCGTAGAATATACGCAAACGAACAGGGTAACGACTTACTGCAGGGAATAATATACATGTACGTTAATAGATGAAATATAAGTCACTGTGACAATTGTTAATGAGTGGAAAGCAGAATTTATTGTCAGGAGGCTATAACCACTGCACACGTCTCTTCTTTCAGCATGTTCTAGCCTGTATTAATTAAGGTTGCACAGTAACAAAAGTTACTTCGCGCTAATAATAGTGGGTATTCATAATGGTATAGATTGATGTGTGTGTGTGTGTGTATGTATATGTGTATTTGTGTGTGTGTGTGTATATGAGTGTGTATGTGTGTGTATGTGTGTGTTTTGTGTGTATGTGTGTGTGTATGTGTATTTGTGTGTGTGTGTGTATTTGTGTGTGTGTATGTGTATTTGTGTGTGTGTGTGTATGTGTGTGTGGGTGTATGTGTGTATGTATGTGTGTGTATGTGTGTGTGTGTGTGTTTGTGTGTGTATGTGGGTATATGTGTGTATGTGTGTGTATGTGTTTGTATGTATGTGTGTATGTGTATTTGTGTGTGTGTGTGTTTGTGTTTGTGTATATGTGTGTTTGTGTGTGTATGTGTATGTGGGTATATGTGTGTATGTGTGTGTGTATGAGTGTGTATGTGTGTATGTATGTGTGTGTATGTGTATTTGTGTGTGTGTGTTTGTGTTTGTGTATGTGTGTGTTTGTGTGTGTATGTGTGTGTGTTTGTGTGTGTATGTGTATGTGTTTATGTGTGTTTGTATGTGTATATGTGTATGTGTATGTGTGCCTCTGTATGTACATAATGTAACTGAACTCCTCTACAACCTTTTTCCAAAGCGATTCCTTGCTAAAAGAGAAAGTTCTGTCTCTCCACACCATGACAGCTTACAGGAATTTGAGGCATAGCTCCTCTCTTTCTTAACATCGGTGCTAGATGGAGCTGAGTGGCAGACATTATGCCTGACCGCTCTACGCCCGCGAAAGAATCCCGGCACCCATGAAATGGGAGGTCGTTTGGGCCTCAGAACCTGTCTGGAAGTTCGAGAGGATATAACTATTTCTTGGCCCTGCCGGGTTACGAGCTCCCGCCTTTCAGTCCGTAGTATAGTCGCTATGCCGACT
>Ga0123352_10005097_pt1 | contig 19644 bp, 9 predicted proteins | sample TergutLab28metaG_FD_89700 | JGI IMG/M metagenome (GOLD analysis project Ga0123352, IMG submission 89700) | Labiotermes labralis P1 segment gut microbial communities from Petit-Saut dam, French Guiana - Lab288 P1 | ecosystem: Host-associated > Arthropoda: Insects > Digestive system > Gut ... | reverse complement strand
GGGGGTAAAGGCGGCCGGTGCGTAAGGCTGACAACCTACCACCATCCTGTGCCGTTGTCACGAAATCTGGGAACCTTAACTTCCTGGAACCCTCTGGGCCTGTCCAGGCCTGTAATGGGACTGTTTTTACAAATCTTTTTTAATGCCACAGACCTAATTAAATTCTATTAATTCTCCATTAAAAGAAAATATAATCTTTCAAATAATTCAAAGTATCGAATGAAACATCTGATTCAAGGCTGCAAGACACACACACACATCTCTATCTGCTCTACATATCACACCAAGCATGTGTACCATGCCCTCCCACAAAATGCAGTGAGTACTGATCGACCTGCCCTTCTCCCTTATGTGCCTTCGGTTTAAACCAGACTATAAGCCTACAAAAATTTAACTTATTTTTCAAATATTCGATACGACATTCTGCTGCACCAAAACATACGCCTACAGGACAGCAAATTGTAAGAACAAGAGAATCTACAATCGAATATTTCCGGTCCGCCACGTTCAGGTATCTCAATCAAAATAATTTTCTACGCAAAGACATTCACCAACAATAATTCACCCATATACAGTAAATCAGTCATCTTTTGCCAACAGCAAGAATGAAGTCACGCAGAGTGTTTTATATTATTAGATTAAAGAGAAAATTAAATGTAACATTCCAGGCTACAAGTATCAAAACATACTTAAAAGGATCTGATATCTCAAAACCTATCTTGATAAAAGACTCACTTGTGACTTTTTCCTCGATGTACGTAGATATATTCAACTGACATGAACATGACTTTTAATTTAAGCCGAAATATGTATCCAAGAGATTCGTCACCATGTATAGGCTATATTAAACTGATACCAAATTTCTCCTCTGATGGTCATACATGCTGCTTCAAGAATGATGATTATGATTATGACGATGCTTAAACAAGGAAATGGAAGACAGTTTCGGATGTCTTCTCGTTGGTTCGAACGATAAAGCAGCGCTCATTAACTCCTACACGCCTGTTGTCAAACCATAAATCGATACATCACGTGTCAGTACACCGTACATATTCTACAACCGCTGCTTTGTAAAGATGCTTCCTCTGTCTAGGGCTTCCCTTGAACGAGTGCCGGAAATTACAGTCTCTGTGATCCTGGGAAGGCCGCTACACCATCAGGAAGCAGATCGACTCCGCACAGAACGGGTAGGTTACATCCATCTAACTCTCTTGTGTAGGTTCGTTTGTTTCAGAACGACGCAGTCTTGCACCAAGGTGTGGTACAGGTAGTGTACACAATGTAATATAAATCTATTACGTGCAAATGCAATTTTAAACACATTAGACTGATACATAGGTCTTATGAATATATGTAGCTAAGTAATATAATAAACAGCGTAAATTTCACACCAGTGAACTCTTCTAATTCCTGCAGGTCTGTGGTAAGGTATTCAACAGAATACTTTCCTTCAGTACTCTACGCGGATCAGTTTCGCTACAAACTGGCAACAGCAGACGTTCATTTGCATCGAATTAATATTAAGGTCGGTCAATGATAGCTGGAAGTTCCAAATAAAGCTTGAAATACAATAACATTACAGAAAGTCTTCCGTGTTGCACGTTGCGTAGCAAAGTGATAATTATTTTTGTGAAGCTTAGAGTTTACTCTCTTTTACTCTCATTCATATTACTACACGTTTTCCATTAAACCATCGCGTTTTCACGGAGTTACGTGTGGGCTGAGTGTGTATTTACACGACATATAGCCAGCTAATTCCCCTGATTCAGAATTCACAGTCGTCGTCGTCAACAGATTTAATAAAATCAGAAAACCAAAAATGAAACACAACCCCATTATGGAGACACAAGCAGTTAATTTCCTTCTTTAGACGAATTTGAATTTACAATCCAAGCAATCAATCTTTATCCATCTGTATACAACTCTTCAGTGTTTATTAACAATACAAAATACCTACAATAATTTCGGCTTTCATTGTACTAACAAATGCATCATCTCTCTGGAGACAAAGAAAATTTCTCGTATTTTTCTTACAGAATTAGTTACAGTGTTGGTAAGAGCAAAGTTTCGGAAAAAACCACATTGTCGCAACAATATAACGCTTCTTTAATTATTTATTTACCCTAGCCTTCGGTTTCTGTGCAGCCTATCCATTGCTGTTTGTATACGTATGAAGTATTTACCCTGTCCAGCAACACAGTAAATAATATTTGTGCTAATATACACTCTCATTTCACAGTAAATTCCACCACACGTTCCGAGAAGGGAAGGTTTTGTGCTTTGTGAAGGTTAACATGGTTTAACTTTGTATGCGGCTTACCGAAACAAGTTTTGTTGTCCATTGCAATTTCAAATTGTTACAAAGTGAAGGCGCTGTATATTAACTCCTTTATAGAAAGGATTTTACGCCAAGCACGCATTAAATTACGCTGCTCAATCTAGAGCAGCAGCAACTGCAGGTTCATCGAGATAGTGTAACTGTCTCATCTCCACTACAGAAGATTAATGTAAAACTAACCTCGATCGGCTTGCATAAGAGAATACAGGAAATTAATCCGTTAAGGACCTAAAACCATTACTTACTTACTTACTCCATGGTGCAGAGTCCTTCTTGAGAAGCTAACTGGTTTGCAGCTAGTCAAGAAATTCCCCGCATTTCACGCAACCCGAAGGTTCAATACCGAACTCACAAGCGTCCGCCACCTGTCTGTATCCTGGGCCAGCCCAATCCAGTCTACAAACCCACATCCCACCTCCTGAAGATCCGTCCTAATATTATCCACCCATCTACGCCTAGGTTTCCCCAGTGGTCTCTTTCCCTCCGGTTTCCCCACCAAGACCCTATACACCCCCTCTCCTCACCCATACGCGCCACATGCACAGCCCATCTCATTTTTCTCGATTTTATCACCCGCACAATATTGGTGAGGAGTAAAAATCATTTAGCTCCACGTTATGCAGTCTCCTCCACTCCCCCGTTACCTCGTCCCTCCTAGGTCCAAATATTCACCTCAACACCATGTTCTCAAACACCCTCAGCTTCCTTTCCCCCCGCAATGTCATCGACCAAGTTTCACACCCATACAAAACAACAGGAAAAATTATAGTTCTATATATCTTGATCTTTAAATTTTTGGATAGCAACCTGGAAGATAAACGATTCTGCACCGAATGATAGCAAGTATTTCCTGACCTCAATCTGGTCTTAATTTCTTCCGCAATAGACTTTTGATTTGTTAAAGTTGTTCGCAAATATTTAAACTCTTCCACTTTCTCGAAGGTACTATTATCATTCCTCACACTGTGACTTCGTCCTGCATTCTGATCTCGAGACATGACCATGTACTTAGTTTTATCAGCACGTACTTCCAGTCCAATCTCCCTAGTAGCAGCTACTAGAACTTCTGCATTTTCTTTTAGAGTATGTATGCTTCCTCCCAGTATATTAACATCATCGGCATAAGCCAGAAGCTGATGTGTACCATTTAGTTTCAAACCATCCTGCTTTACCTGAAATCTCCTAATGGCGTACTCTACGCAAAGTTAAAAAGCATTGGTGATAGAGCGTCTCCCTGTTTCAGACCATTCCTAATAGGGAACTTGTCAGACACATTTTTGCCTACCCGCATTCTGCTACATGTTTCAGTCAAACTCATCTTTATTAAACTTACAAGTTTCCTACGGATATCAATCTCAATGAGAATCTTGTATAAGACCTCCCTCCTGACTGAATCATAAGCTTTCTTGAAGTCTATAAAGAGCTGCTGAATTTCCTCATTGTATTCCCATTTTTCTCAAGTATTTGGCGAATGCAAATTATATGATCAATAGTTGACCTGTTATGTCGAAAGCTACACTGATGATCCTCGATAATTTCCTTCCCATATAGAATTAACCTTGGGAGCAGGATGTTGGATGAAATTTTGTAAGTGGTTGGCAAAATTAATATGCCTCTATAATTACTGCAATCTGTTTTATCCCCCTTCTTGTGAATAGGTACTATGATCGACCCCTTCCACTCTTCAGGCAGTTTCTCCTTCTTCCAAATATAAGTAATAAGTTTATGGATCTCCAAGCAAATTGTTCTACCCCCTGCTTTAATCAGTTCTCCTGGTATTTGATCAATACCTGGCAATATGTGACTTTTTAGCTTGTCAATAGCCAGCTGAACCTCAGAGACATTTGGCTCAGGTACTATTGGTTCTGCTGAGTTTATGAATCTCCAAGCAAATTGTTCTACCCCCTGCTTTAATCAGTTCTGCCGGTATTTGTTCAGTACCTGGCGATTTGTGACTTTTTAGCTTATCAATAGCCATTTCGAGCTCAGAGGCACTTGACTCAGGTACTAGTGGTTCCGCTGTGTGTATTTCTGCCTGCCCAACATCCTTAACCTCACGCATGTTGAATAGCTGGGAGAAATAGTTCCTCCACCTGGCCACAATACTGTGGGAGTCTGCCACCAAGTCACATTTCTCATCCTTTACTATATTACATCTAGGCTGATACCCATTCTTAAAGTCATTGATGCCCCTATACAAGTCCCTAATGTTTTTAATCTTATTGTTAGTTTCAAGTTCCTCAATATTAGCTCTCAGATATGCCTTCTTTTTGTTCCTGAAATGTCTGCTAACCCACGTTTTACATTGTTCAGATTATTGGATATTTTCCTACAGTACAAGAAAATTCCTCTGAAACGTGTTGCACCATATTAAATAAATTTGAACCAGGATAAACATCATAATATCGGTGTTTATGGAGACTCTCTGCCTGGTTAAAAAAAACAGGTTTTATGATTTACATAGGAAAACCACGTCTATGTTGTGTAAATTTAAAATATTTACAAAAAAAATAGCAGTCAATAAAAATCCCGAAGTGCATTTAAATGCGTGTATATTTTTTTATTGCAGTACGTTAATGTTTGATATGTGTGAAAGTGTTGTGACATGAAATATGCAACATGAAGTCAAAGACATGTAGATATTGTCATGACACAGGCAGTTGTGTTATGAATAATTTCATCGATAGTTTATTTGAGGATTTCAATAGCCTAATTTTTTTATTCCTTCCACGGGAATGCCAGGATTTACATTAAAGTACACCACAATTAATTAAGACTAAATTACTAAGTATATAATCGTACTTTCGTCAACTTCAAACAAGAACACCACATGCAGTCGACAAATTTTTTTGCCTTGAATCATGACAATGCCACCAAACCAGGTTGTACTGGAGGGTGTAAACAGTTTTTGCCAGAAGTATGACCATAAGTTGCTTCGCGTTTGTTACTGTCAGTTTAAATTTAACAAATTCCAAAACAAAGCGTTCCTCTAAAAATTTGGTAGTGACTCCGCTGGTCAAGAAATTCTCAGGGCCTTCGAAAAGCGAATTCTGGACAGTGTTCGACAGTATCGTTTAACTTAACCTGTGGTGTAGCAATTCAATATAGCCACATTTTGACACCGTTCCACTATCTTTCTTTATGAACTGCAATATTATTTTACCTACAAACTATGCCAGTCTCCGAAGCCCTCTCCGCCATCAAGCATTCACAAAGATGATGATGATTTGTGAACGTTTTTCATTCTGTTCGTCACCCCTCCTGGTCTAAAGCAAACCATTACCAATAAGTGAAGATTCGTAGTTCTAAATCACATCATATGTAATTTTATTCGCACTGGTGTTCATCTTGTTCTCAAAACAGTCCATCAATACCATGCCCTGAAGCAAAATCAATAACCCTCCCTTATTTGAAAGACCAAGTTTCATGCCCATGCAAAGTACTCGGTAAATTTTAAGTTTAAATCATGACACCTTAAACCTATTTTCAGGCAAGACACAAAAAGAGCAAAATACTGCGATCCTCAGTTTAATCTTCCAAGACTCCTACAATTTTTTCATAGGCACGGTACAAAATTATAATAAGGCACAAAATTATAATAAGGCATTGCTTCGGAAACACACTTTACTTGTCTCTAACTTTGCAAATACGCCCATATGTATTCATTTCTGCATGACAACGGACGATATAAAGGATTGTTGTTATCGTCGAAGTCACATATTACTGATTCTTAAACTTCCAAAGTTTTCTTTCATGGTGACTGAAATTTACATAATTTCATCTCAGCGGCACTTTGCATGGCGCTGTTACATGGGGTTCTAAAACTGCATTCATGGGACATAGTAAGGAGTTTCGGGCAGAAATCCTACCCTATAGGCCTCCAGTCGAGGTGTAAATGCAGCGTTACAGTCCAAAAGCATAAACAAATTTAGGTTATATGTTAGATCGCTCATATCATCAGCAGAAGGGGCAGGATCGAATGCCATTCCAATCAACATTCCTTTGCTTCTTACATATCTAAGCTGGCATATGTCTTATTGGCCTGCAAGGCATTGGTGGTGGTGGTTGTGGTGGTGGTGGTGGTGGTGGTGGTGGTGTTGGTTTAAGCGGTAGTAATGTTTTATGGTAGCAGAAGTAAGCACTTTTAGTAGCGGTAGTATTAATTCATAACATTTACAGTATCCGTCCTTCCGTTACGCTCTTTGTTTAGCAAACCAATGACAGTGTAAAGTGTAAGCACCAAAGGATCTGTGCTGGAGAAGGGACAATCGAAGAAACTGTTAACTTCGCTGCCTCATTCACGGGTTCCAGTACAAGTCAGTTTATCTTTCCCCGCTGTGTTAGGCAATTTGTCTCACTCTCGGAGATTATGTAAACCAGCACTACTGTTAACACACGGAGAAATTCCATTCAGAAAATCCCACTTTACGGGGGAATCCAAAGTAGAGGCTTGCGAGGTACAGGAACCCTGCACAGACAATTTCTGTCACGCTCGACGAATCACTAAGCTTGATTAAGGCATCGTTGATACGATACAAGAAGACAAAATCTGCATGGCAGAGTTACTTCTTATATTATTATTATTATTATTATATTTGTTATCATTTTATGCAGGGTATTTACAATTATATACTTGAAACAAATTATATTTTAGGGTGTATAATTCTGCAGCTGTTCTATATTTACAAATTGTGCTACACGTAATGTTATTTCGCACTGAAAAATGTTTATTATTATTATTATTTGCATTTTTAAAATAAACTAAGATTCTGATACTTTCGTTCCGATTATTATTATTAGTACATTAAGTTTTCAGAAATATCCTCAAAACTTTGCACCGTTGCCATACTTGTCAATCTTGACTTCACGTATTTAACAAATACTTTTTAAATTTGCGTATATTCCACATTTATAGAAACGTGCACACTCCTAGCTAACAAACTTCTTCAGTTGTCGCTGTTAAAATGAAAGTCAAAGAACAAATTCTGCCCGGCTGCTGTGTTGCAGCGCCACACTCTGCTAACCAGAGCTCTGTAACGAAGTCGAACACATTCTTATTTTCGCTGATAGGAAATAAAATACAAGGTTGAGGTGGTCTCCACTCGTATCAAATTTAATGGAAGTTAGCCACTTGTTGTGGAACTTAAAATTAGGGGGCACACAGGAAATATGAAGCTCAGTTGCACCAGTTAGGAATGAAATGGGTTAAAAATACGTGGTTTTTATAACAGTTTCGAAATGTTTGTAAAAACTGTAATAAGCGGTAAATTGTTTCAGAGTTGTACTGGGATTAAAGGGTGTTTCATAAGTAGTTATCTAAAAACCCATTTCTTCCTATTATTAAAGGAAAGCAGATTGAAGACAAATCACACGATTCCATATACGTGACACTAGAACAATATTTGGAAAACTATTTTGCGTTGCGAAAAGTGGGGTTATGTCAAGAAAACGAAGATGCAATCAACAATCAAAGACGTGGGCCTTTATTTCTTCAGTTTACAACAATTATTAAAATACATACTGAAATGCGTTGTAAAAATGTGAACAGGACTGAAGAAAAACTCAAAACGACAGCTATGGTGTTAAACTTATTACCAAACAATCATGAGTGTTCAAGTTAATCAAATCTATACAAATTTAAAAGCCTACAAGAAAAGACTTCCCACACACAGACTTAGTAAACATCATACACGATTTACCTCCGGACGTCAAAGGAAATACAGGCAATTAAACGAATGCGTGAACTGCCATAAGTTGCCGTCTAGATTGACCCGAAAGTGGTCAGAACCCTCTGATGATTGCACGCCCAAGCAGCACAATAGAACTATGTATCCCTGCCATAATTTTCAAGGTAGCGCTCATTGACAGTTTTGAGGTATGATTCCAACAATTTTTACGTTTACACATGAATAAGCCCGAGGAAACTTGGCTCACACGCGCCGTCGCCAGACTGAGAATTGAATTTGGGAGCTGCCGGATACAAAGGGGGGAGTCTAAACTGTGAAATTCGGTACGATCAGCTTCCCACGCACTTCGACCACGTAATATCTCAAACAGCAATGTTCTGTAACCTTATAACTATGCATGGATTCATTCTAACCACTGACACAAACCACAACATACAAGAATGCAAACGATGTAGTCTCCGACGCTGTAAACAGAATTTACCAAAACAATCTGTCCTTTCAAAATGTAGTACCAATGTAATGAACACGCGTAAAAAGGGGTCGTTTTCTTTTATATTTTTTTCACGGCTTTCACTGATGCTCAACAGACAGTCCTACGTGCAGATCGTTTTCAGCCGATTTTTATCCGCATAGGTAAGAAAGTGTGCAATAAATACGAACAGAAATTCAACAATATAAACAGCCAACTAAATGCAACAATAATAATTTTATTAATAATTAAAATCAGCTCAACGTGTTTCGGGAGATAATTTCGCCCATCCTCAGGAGCACTAGACTGTGTTTACAGCTTGTGGTATAAAGCACCGACGATGCTGCCTGCAGGCAGCATCTAGTTGGCTGTTTATGTTATTATATCAATGATGCACGGTCACACAAATATCAAATTGAACAGAAATTCATTAAGGCCTCAAAACAAAGTACGGATTTCTGTGGGCTGGGCGGTATGTGCAGATGTGTTACACCGAATTTTACGAAAATCGGATAACAAATGTGGAAAGCAGGCGCAAGTCAAGTCCCCCTGATCGGCCTGAATAAAGTACGTTTTCGCTATGCAGTTTTCCACGAAACTCGCAACTGCTCGGCCAAGATAAATATCAGAACTGTTTATGAAACATCAGGAGTTCGTTGTGGTTCTGATTCACGGTCGCTATGTTTTCACTGTAGGCACCCTAGCCCTGGGATTAATGCACAACTGTAAATGTCGTGTAATCATTTAATTTACTTTTATAATTAGTATTTAGCATGAACAAGGCTGCTATGAACTGCCCACGGTCACATAAACAGTACACGTGTTCCACCTTGCAATGAACAAGCCATTTACTGTTACACTAGCCAGCCATTTGTTACGAGCATCCAGATATCCATTTCGCCTGATGAACAGTTCTGTTGCATCTTAAGGAAACCAATACAAAATAAATATAAAAATGAAAATGTATACGACTCCATTGTGTTCATGTCCAACTATAGAGAATATTCAGGAAGACTCTGGGGACATTTGAAGATATTTTAAATTTCCTGTCACTAATCCATATTTGAGATATTTATACACAACTTTCAAAATATTCATATTATAGTTACAACCAATAAAACATTTAGAAATGTAATACTTAAAAGTTTATTTAACAACAAATTAATAAGCGGTTCAAAATGAAATTATGGAGAAAATAATGTAGAAAATTATTAGTACTATTTACGTCAGTAATTCAAATTCCACCTGCTGCTCTAAACACTACACTTAATCCTGCAAGTATCAGGTTACAGGTTCACCGTACCTGTGCATCGTGCCTTGAAAGCACTTAGCGGGAGTGATCGCAATCTTAAAGATTCTGGATCTCGGGCACAGACACCGTTGGTTGCTTAGCTTCACGGTTCAATTAAATTACCTTGATGAAAAGAGAGGCTCATGTATGTGTTAGTGAGCAGTGTGAGACTGTCGCGTGTCGACAGTGACGGCGAGAATTTGGAGGTTGGATTGGATTCGAACCCTCAGGATCTATTCCACATTTAGTCTGATTGTAAAATGTCATATTGAAAAAAATGCGTAAGCAAAAAACAACATTGATTAAAGCTATCATGTCTCAAAATCGAAAAAGCATAACGCCGTCAAAGAAGGAAGTAGCATAACTAGCAATTATACATGAAGTCAATAACACAATTATTTTTAATTAGATGCTATATTCTAAGTCAAAAGACTACATGTTTCGGCCGGTAGTGGCCATCATCAGGTCTTTGTCATTCGACACACTTCATATTATTCATATAATTGTGCGGCGGCTTGTTTGATGAGATCTCTACATCAAGGCCTTTGTTGTGTTCTTGACTTCATACCTACTTGCTAGTTTATACTACACAACGGGGATGGCACAATTCAGAGTTAAAACAGCATAATTTCAGGCACATATCTTGCACAGCATGTTCTTCAATTCCCATGCATATCTTTGGAATTCAGATACGGCTATGCAGACACACATAAACTGCCTCATCCTATATATGTTTTAGTGCTTCTACACAAATTAAACACTAGTGTATTGAGAAAACACTAAGAATTAATTTTACACGACCGCCAGTCACTGGCCGCTAGAGTTTCATCTCTGTGCGCGATCCTCGGCTCAAACTCTGACTTCGTTAGCATTTATCAAGCCGCCTGCTCACTTGGGTTTGCAATATCAAATGTCTAAGCAGCCATGGCACTTCCTAACGAACAATGTAGTGTTAAGAAATGTCTGTCATGTGACTGCCACACAAGAAAAGAAACACGTTTCGGGAAGAATATAGCACTTATACTTGCCCGAAAAGTATGATAATACCTTGGGTTAATAGCTGGTAATCAACTGGAATGTAAACTAGCTACTAGATTCACTTTTGTGAGCAATAAATGCTTCTCTTCCATTTATCAGGCAAGCAACTTTCTTCCATTCAACTTGCGGGCTGTGAAACTATTTACTGTTTTAAACCTTCGTAAATTTTATTGCAACTTCATCGTTGATGTTTCCGTTGTTCCTTGACTTCTGAGAAAAATCTGTTGCTAAAAACGTCGCTAGGGTGACAAATGTAAATTACCTCGTTGTATTACACACATGTCCAGCACACAGCAAATTTATTTTGCTTCCTTAGCAGTGCTAGATGACTAGAAGTTACAAAAGTGTTCACCTTTATGTAATAGCTAGTATGTGCACTCACTTTTTTTACCTTAATCTTCAAATACATTCGTGGGAACTCAGTTTCGAAATAAGTGTAATTTAGATTTTCTGAACATAAGGAAATATTTTAGACCAGTATACAAAACAACAGCCTATCCACTGGCTGCGCCGTCCCAGGCGTGAGTCTGCGGGCACTCGTTTGCCAGAATTGTGGGTTCGAATCTCTCCGAGGGTATGGAAGTTTGTCGCTTGTGAGTTTTTTATTATTATTACACGACATATCGGCTCTTAATTATAGTAACACCTAGTCTTAAGACTAACAAACTATTTTGCTCTGACTTAGAATGCTAAATGAATATTAACTTCAGGTGTCGCCCAGCGGTTCTACCTCTTTGGATCGCTTGTGAGTGTTTTGTGTTGTCAGGTAGAGGTCTCTGTGTCGGGCTGATCACTCGTCCAGAGGAGTCCTACCGAGTGGGGTGTGTATAACTGAGTGTGATCGTGAAGCTTCGATTATGAGGAGGCCGTGGCCCATTGGAGGCTGTAACAAACAGTTATAACGGTTCAGATAAATATACATCTTTTGAGAATCAGACAACAGCCTGGCCCATTGTTTGTGTGTCAGTATCTGTAAACACTTGCAGCAAACCTATCCTAAAACTGCATCGATCGGGGAGGAGTGAAAACATGTCCACAAATATATAAACATAATGTGCCGCTCTTTTAAGGAATCATTCAAGTACTGTGTGTGTGTTTTTTTTTTTGCGGCAACCATTGGGAACTGCATTTAATGTTAGTTTTAAAACAAAGACTATCTACGTTACGTTTATAAATCAAGTGGAAGATTTATGTTGCCATTTCTTATATAAAAGTACAAAAATTATTCTCCTTGAAGGACGAGAAAGGTCGGTAAAGTCTATAAAATTGCACGTTTAGTTCAATAAAGGACACGCACACGGCGGAACGCATCGAGCTGAAAGGAAGTTTCCTAGAGTCAAAATATGTTTATTGTTTGCGCGTATTTCTTCTTATTTCCGGGCAAGTTCTGATTTCAGCTACGTGCACGTTGTCGATTGGAAAGCAACGTGAGCAATTTGGAAGTGGAAATGAACATTACGAGTTCATTGACTGAGAAAGAACGAAAGAACCAAATGAAAAGACAGATATTCTATGCGCCTCATGTCAGCACGAGAGGAATGTTGCATAGCGAATTTCTTTACATTCAGACTAAGTAGAAGACAACGTTTTGTTCTCGAATAAGTTATCGAAATTTTGTGACTCTTGTGAGTGTGTTGAATCAAATCTATCAAGAGAAATTACGTCATTTAGAGAAGAAACGTATCAGTGATTCATCATTACTCACGGGCTGGACGAAACAAGATCGTCGCCAGAAAACTTTGAAGACAGTGTTTCGCATTTTTTTTTAGAGAAGTGACGTAGATCAGATGTAATGGAACTGTCGAACACGCTTCGTCACGTGCCGATCTGTGCGCAATACCACGTTAAGTGATAATGTGAAGAAAGCCCGCGATCTGTCAGTTTCAGCCCAGTGTGCGCCCACCCTAACTGTGGCAAGTACGTAACTCCCAGTTTCCTTCCAAGATGTGAGGTACGTTATTAATCCACAGTGACACTTGTTTTGGCAACTCGACTCTTCTGAGTGTCTGTCAGAACAAATTCCAAATACTGAGGTTTAAACAGAAACCCTAGACCTGCAGTGCCATGCTGCTTTATTCTTGATTGGCACAGTACACAGTGACTATCCGTCAAATAGAACCATTTCTTGTTAGTTGTTACTGTAATGAACACGACCTATTTCGAACCGCTTGCTTTATCCTCCAGCATAATCAATCTGAAGGACATTGCTGAAGGTTTACAGTATTTGGATGCAACACGATAACCATAATTATGAAAATTAAGAGATTTAAGCTATCCTCGGTCTATTAAGTGTCTAAATGTCGAACCCTTGCGAAAGAACCACTGGCGCAATGGAAGGAGTTATCAACTGCTAAAAAAACGTATTTGACTGAAGGCTATCGTCGATTAATGAACACATTGCTATCCAAAATCAATGTTCTCATATCTACGACTTTAACATGCAACATAAAAACGCACTACAAATATGGCAGCACGTGTATTTCGCAGCAAGTCGCAAGTACTATTCACATGCGCAAACACAAATTTAGCGCTGGTCGCTTGGTATGTTGATCATCTAAGTAGCCCGAAAAAAAACATAATTCACACATCATGAATCAGCGTTATGCAAACAGAAATTCAGTTTCTTTCAATGTCTGTGTCGCTGTGACCCACAGCGACATAACTAGCGCGTTACACGGAAATTGCCAACCAAGTAGAGTTCTATCAGGGACAGTCAAAAGCATGTAAGGTAAAGTGCAAAGTTCGGCTGCTCTATTCTTGAAATCAGTCCCAAAATAATGTTGCATTATTTGCATTCCTTTAATGTGGTGAGATTTCTAGTACGTTTTCATTCGTTCAGATAAATATTAGTGTCTGTGTCTACTTGTGCGACCTCGTTCAAACTTTGAAGCAGATCTCAGATTTTTACGAAACTCCTGTAAATGCCACGTTACTCTCTTTAACCTCTGTAGTAGCTGTCAGTGTCCTGCATTTAGTAAAAACCATAAGCAAACGCCCACATTTGTACAGCTGGATTGCCACTAGCGCCAATTACGATGACGCGCTAATAAGATGCAAATCGATAAGATGTCGAATAAGTTTGGGAGTTTTTTAAATCTTTCTTTTGCACCATAGAAGAAAGCACAATATCGGCTGCATTAAGTGTGTATTGCATTCACTTCTTGGTTTCATGACAATGATTACAGCAACCTGGAAAGTGGCCCGTTAAATGTAGAGAGAGAAAGTTCATACCGCGAACACGAATGTACCTGCAAACTAATCAACAATCACAAAAGTGGAAACGGTGCGAAATTTCAACCTTTTATCCGATCAATTGAAAGTAAATAAAACCTTTAATGGAATATTAAGTTGTCAAGAAAATGTATTAACAATAAAAATAACAATAACAATAAACCACTACATACAGATTTGCCAAACAATAACCTCATTCAACAACGTAACACGTTTAATATTAAGACACCCATAAAGTTTTCAAAACTATTGTAAAGCAAGGTTAAGGAACGTCACAATTACAGCTAAGGATACAATAAATACAGCGTTTAAAATTAACATTTTCCCTGGGTACAAATCTCGTTTAAATAATGCGGTTTTATTTCCGCAAACCACTAATGTCATATTTGTCGCAAGTTGTGCATGTCAAATATTATGGACTTCGCTTAGTTTCAAGACTTTACTTGAGACAGTTTTCGGCACTGTAACATTGTAACGATGCTTAGAACGCAATAACGCCCACCTCTGCAAACTGTATATCGTTAGTTTCACCAGCTTATTAACAAGGTATCTTTATTTGTTATGAATAAGCATGTAGACTCACCACGTAAACACAAACACTAAATGTGCATTCAGAAAATATGAACACACTCAGTTGGTGTTCAAACTTGCTGTATTGTTGGACACACTCTGAATTGTGCAGTTGGACACACTTTGGATTGTGCAGTTGTACACACTCTGGATTGTGCAGTTGTACACACTCTGGATTGTGCAGTTGGACACAATCTGGATTGTGCAGTTTTACGCACTCTGGATTGTGCAGTTGTACACACTCTGGATTGTGCAGTTGGACACAATCTGGATTGTGCAGTTGGACACACACTGGATTGTGCAGTTGTACACACTCTGGATTGTGCAGTTGTACACACTCTGGATTGTGCAGTTGGACACAATCTGGATTGTGCAGTTGGACACACTCTGGATTGTGCAGTTGTACACACTCTGGATTGTGCAGTTGGACACACTCTGGATTGTACAGTTGTACACACTCTGGATTGTGCAGTTGTACACACTCTGGATTGTGCAGTTGGACACACTCTGGATTGTGCAGTTGTACACAATCTGGATTGTTTAAGTTTATCCTGCAAATCTTCCGACGCTTTTCTACCCAGAGGTATTTTTAAATTTTTAAATCTGTTAATGCACTTCACTGTCATTACAAATATAGAAGCCAGAATTTCCTCAGTTGCAACCGAAGCCTTTTTTTCTGTCCATTTGCCTTTTCACGGTGATTGGAACTAAAAGCATTGCGGCAAGACATCAAGTTTCTATCGGCGTCACACAAACCGAGGAATGGCGTCTGATAGACGAAGTTGAGCACAACTATTACTTGAGAGAGGACAGTTTCTGCGTGTATACTGTCGCCATTTTACGGACAAGAAATTGGATGGACCACAAATATGAGATGTGAAAATTGGATGTGATCACAACGACAATGATAAAACTACATAAATCCACGGAGCAGATCCCTTCTTAAGAAGATTAATGCTCCTCGGTTAGTAGAAAAATTCCGCGCATTTTATCGACCTGGAAAGTTCATTAGCGCATTCGCAACAGTCCGCTAGTTTTCCTCGTCCTGAGCCAGATTAATCCATGTTACTGAATGTTACATAAGGCCTCCGACTGGGTAGGATTCTTCAGAACTACCAGATAAATCGAATGTTAGTTAACCAACCCTGCATTGGCCCCTATTGGCCCCAAACCCGGATATCTGGTGAAACATTCTATGCTAACGATTCCTCCCCAGACCCTTGCACGGAACACATGCCGCTTCCTTTCAACGTTCTGGTTCAAAATGCTGATGATGTGGAAGAACGTGACGAACATAAAAGGCCAAGGAGTGAAAGGGAGAAAGCAAAAACGGAGTACGAAGAAACGCAAAAATAACTTTACTGCCAAATGATGATACACAATACGTTTCCTTGTTTATTTATTTATTTATTTTTGGCGCCACAGCCCCCAGTGGGCCAGGGTCTCCTGATTCACGACGTTTCTAGATCAAACACAACGACGCAACCCATTCGGTAGGACTCCTCTGGACGAGTGATTGGCTCGTCACAGAGACCTCTACCTGACAACACACAACACTCACAACAGACAAACGTCCATTCCCCCGGTGGGATTCGAACCCACAACCCCAATAGGCGAGCGGCCGCAGACCTACGCCTCAGATCGCGCGGCCAATGGGACCGGCCACTTATTTATTTACTTTGGTTTATTTAACGACGCACTCATTTGCACAGATTAGATACAGTCCAATGAAATCGTGGACGTGTAACGAACTGTAAGAATTCCAAAAAGAAAGATGGTAGTTAATTTAAGGTATTATAGAGAACTTTTTGTTGGAAGGACTGAGGAATACCATAATTTAGGGTAGTTTTCTGAGACAGATTTAAACCTGGCACCTCCAGAGGAAGAGTCCTATCAGCTTGACGGCATCATTCGAAGATGTCTAAGTCACACACTAACAGCAGACGTAAATGTTAAGTCCGTCATATGCACTCCATAAAGTTGTATGAGCGAGTGGAGACATAATCCGATTTTAACATCGGCACTAAATATAGATGAGTGGTCAGCTTCATTCCTCGGAGGCCGGAGCCAGTCTTGCCTTTTAGAAAAATACGTCTCATGTTTCTGCTGCACATCGAACCACGAATCCTCTGAAGACCTTCGCATATCGAAGTCAAATAGCTACTGCGTAAAAGAGTGTTTCTACTTCGTTATGTTCTGAAACGTCCGAGAGCCCTGAGTTGCCGTCCGCCATACAATGAAATATGAAGCTTATAAATAGTTCTGAAGATGGCTGCGAGGAGGAGGAAGAAGAACGCTCTAAATCGAATGTTGCGAAAAGGTACGAATTTGAAAAAACAGCTTTTCCGAACTTAAAAAATTGTCGACTGCTATGGAGCCTTGTGACAGCTGCACACACTTGAAATACAAGAAAATTTATAATGCACTTTCGTTGATTAACATCTGTACGGTGGAATAGCCGCAAAATTCAAGCTCAACAATACTTAGTGAATCGTATGTTTATCGGACCGTGCATCATTATGACAGCTGAAGAATAAAAGACCAACTTGAAGTCACTTGTTATTTTATTTCACTTCTTATGTGCTCAACATGTTTCGGACATTAATATATCCATCATCAGGAGCTTTCGACTATTCTGTTGAATTACCACATTGGTCGTATTGTTCTTGGTTCGATGTGCGTTGGAGATTCGGTGTGAATCTTCCAACACACATCGAACCAAAAACAATACGACCAATGTGGTCATTCAACAGAATAGTCGAAAGCTCCTGATGATGGATATATTAATGTCCGAAACATGTTGAGCACATAAGAAGTGAAATAAAATAGCAAGTGACAAAAAGTTGGTCTTTTATTCTTCAACTATCAAAAATGCTGGGTTAAATTAACATAATTTTCAAACTACCTTTTTAATTTCAAAGTACCTCAATGAATCATTCAGTGAAAACAAACGAAATGGAGAGTCCATGTTTATATCAGTGTAAGTTCTTCATTTATAAGAGGCTAAAAGAGTGGTCTAAATGTCAGCACCCTATTTGTGGTAAAGCAAAACTTTCACAGCACATCACCCGTCTTTCCGTTGTTACTGTATGAAGTTCTGGCAGCCAATACACGGCACTCTGTTTTAGAAGGAAATTATGTGGCTTACACGCCATAAAGCTTGTATAGCGAAGACCTGCGTTCTGTGTTATTGCCCACACTTTTTCGGACTGAAGTACAGACAATACAGGGTTGTTCGAAACGATTGTCGGGGTTTTAAAAATTGCCACCTCGTTCTCCAGATGCAACCCCATGTGATTTCTTTCTATGGGGTTACGTCAAGGATCAGGTTTATGTTCCTCCTCTTCCCGCAAGTATCCCGGAACTGAAGGCACGAATCAGAACCGCCTTTGAAACCATCACAGCTGACATGCTACAAACAGTTTGGAACGAACTCGATTATCGTGTTGATGTTTGTAGAATCACAAAGGGTGCAAATATAGAGCACCTGTAAGGTATGTAACAAAAACTTCGAGTATTGTTCTATTAAATTAAAAAAAAACATATAGTCCTATCTCAAGTATATTGTGTATGACAAGTTGTTAAAACCCCGACAATCGTTTCGAATAACCCTGTATAATAAGGAGGGGCGTCGATGAGAACTTCTAGCCAAATTATTCTTTTTTATGGCTCGACAGCTGCAGTGGGCGAGGCCTCCACCTTGTAGAGGTTTCTGAAGTCACACCCAATTAGATACACCACTCGGTAGGACTCCTCTGGACGAGTGATCAGCCCTTAGCGAAGACCTCAACCTGACAAAACACAACCACCACAAGAGACAAACGTCCATGCCCCGGCGGGTTTCGAACCCGAAATTACAGCAAGCGAGCGGCCGCAGACCCACGCCTTTGACCGCGCGGTCACTGGGATCGGCCAAAGATATCCTTTATGAATTATAATTGAATAATTTCAACAGACCTGAATAACCTTCGCCAATACGTAATTTTATAAGATCACAGTTTTTTAATACTGGGACCAACATATATATGGACATGTGAACACACACATAACATCGTTATGCCCCGTTTCCTGCCATCTGTGTGGGTCAGTTAGCTCTTCTGCCACCGAGATACGAAGTTGTTTTGATACAAAGGAGCACCACGAAGAGGGATGGATTTTCTCCATGGATACAGCATTCTGCAAATTCAACATCAGGCGGTGTCTCATTCTGTGCATAAACATTTCACACAGTTTCGGGAGGGAAAGTGTATCTGGAGTCCCTTTCATTTCATCAAAGGAAAAGTGTATAGACCTGCTGGTGCTTTCATTGTACAGGTTAACCATGACTCGTAATAGTATATTGTGGCTAAATCTCGTTGATATAGAAGTTTGATGCCTTGCCTTCCAGCGCAGACTTTGTAAGGGAAAAGCACACCGATAATAAAGAAATTATAAAATTAAACATAAGCTTACAATCACCGATATGCGGGCAAAAGTAATTTAAATACACCTGCATAAAAACTGGTTTTCAATTAATATTCATCTACTTATCTAAATAGAAAAGATTCTAGCTTTTTCTGAATTCACTGAGTTTACGGAATTTTTGCGTCGTATACGCCGCCATTTAGCTCACTACATTTCGCGGACAAGTTCGATCCCAATCTTCGTGCTCGCTTTACCAAAACGAAAGGTTGCTATATAATAAATAATGGCATTCTTATAAAACACGGAAGAGAGTCAAAGTGAATGCAACAACAACATCAGTGCCCTACAGAACAGTATCTTATTTTCTTCGATGTGAGAAACAGCGTCTTACATGTGTTGTGCAGTAATTCACCGATATCGTCGGCCTTCGTAATAAAAGATCTGTTAAAATTTAAAGTGCATAAATGTACAAAATTAATAAAGAAAATAAAATTGTTGCTTGTGGACAACCCTATGAGTAAAGTGACACTGCACCAACAACCCTATCAGTAAAGTACCACTACACCAACAACCCAACCAGTAAAGTGACACTACACCAACAACCCTATCAGTAAAG
>Ga0123352_10005094_pt1 | contig 19652 bp, 14 predicted proteins | sample TergutLab28metaG_FD_89700 | JGI IMG/M metagenome (GOLD analysis project Ga0123352, IMG submission 89700) | Labiotermes labralis P1 segment gut microbial communities from Petit-Saut dam, French Guiana - Lab288 P1 | ecosystem: Host-associated > Arthropoda: Insects > Digestive system > Gut ... | reverse complement strand
TTTATTTGACACGCTGACACGCGCCGCGCACGGAGTTGACGCGTATATTTCGTCAGGAAACGACACGGACACCGAGGCTCCGCGTATATTGCTGCGTCCAGCCAGCCCGGAGGCAAGCATGTAGCCCAGCAACATGGCCGTTATCAGGTAATACAGGTTGTTGGAGGTATTTATCGCAACAACGCCGAGGAAAATCGATATTATGATGTAGATTGTTCCGGCAGAACGCAGCCGGATGACGCGCCCGTCCCACTCGTTTTGTGTTTTTTCCCTTTTTGCTTTTTCTTTCATGCCGTATGCCGCATTAGGCTATAGCCGGTATTTCCGTGAAAATAGCCCGTAGCGCCTCCCGTTTTGTGGATTCCGAACCCTGTTTCAACTGGATTCTGTGCAACAGCACGTCGCAAGCCAGGGTTTTAACGTCCTCTGGAATCACGTAACCGCGATTTTGCATCCATGCCAAAGATTTGGCAAGCTGCAAAAGCGACATCGCGCCGCGCGTGGAGATACCGGACGCGATAAACTCGGAAACGCGCGTCCTCTCCGCGAGGTTCAGCACGTAATCCAAAATTTTATCCGAGACCTTCACGCCATTTTTTATTTCGGCTTGAACCTGTATGATGCCGTCCGGCGAAAAAATGGGTTCAATGTTTTCCAATTCGTCTTTCCGGCTTCCAGCGCGTAATATCTCGCGCTCAGCCTCTCTGGAAGGATAACCTATTGAGGCTTTCATCATGAAACGATCCATCTGCGACTCTGGCAGTGGGAACGTGCCGGAATGTTCAACCGGATTTTGCGTGGCAATAACGATAAAGGGTTTTGGCAACCGGTACGTTATGCCATCAATTGTGACCTGCTCTTCCCCCATGGCCTCAAGAAGGGCGCTCTGCGTTTTAGGGGTTGCGCGGTTGATCTCGTCCACCAGCACCAGATGATTGAAAATCGGGCCGGGGCGAAATTCGAACTCGCCTTTTTCGGCTTTGAATACGTTGAGTCCGGTTACATCGGTAGGCAGCAGGTCGTTGGTGCATTGGACGCGACCAAAATCGAGGCCAAGCACGCGCGCGGCGGCTATCGCCAAAGTTGTCTTGCCCAACCCCGGAAGATCTTCCAACAAAAGGTGCCCATTTGAAAAAATACACGCCAGTATTTTTATCAGAATTTCATCCTTGCCATGCAACAGCGGTGCCAGCCTGGCAAGAATTTCCTTCACGCGCGGGTTTGCCGCAAATGAAGCGGTGTCGAATTTATCCATGTTTATCCTCTCATCCATGATTATCAGATTAATCAAATATTTTACTTTCACGCATACCCGGAGCTTTGATCAGGCTGCGGCCGCCGCCCTGTGGGATAATTTCAATTTGTGCCGCTACGCGCTTTTTCAGCGCTTCCGAGTTGGAAACGATACCAAGCAGCCTGCCTTCGCGCTTTAATATGCCAAGCGATGAAAAGGCCATGTTCAAGGCTTCTTCGTCGAGTGAGCCAGTCTCGTTCAGGAAAAGCGAATCCACTTTCACGTTCTGACTAATCATTTGCGAAAGGCTCAACGCCAGAGCCAGGCTGACGATAAAACTCTCCCCGCCGGACAAGCTTTCAGGCGGAAGCCGCCCACCGCCGCCCATGACGCTTAATGATAGAGAGTGAGTCTCGTTTTTGGCCAGAGAATAACGATCCGTCATTCTGGAAAGCTGCCGGTTCGCGCCGCGTAAAAGCATCTCGAAGACAAGTTCCTGTTCAAAATTCTTTTCATGCTTCTGTCCGCCGCCAACGCGATTATAAAGGCTCTCCCAGCGGAGCAGTTCCGTTCTTTGTTTTTCGGCACGCTCGGCTAATTCGGCTTTTTTAAGCGACAACCCCTCCCCCTCTTTGAGCCTTATGCGGAGGGAGTCGATCGAGTGACGCAGTTCTTTCATCTGCGCGTCAAGCTGGGCTTTTTTTTCTGACGAGTCCTCAAGCGCAAGGTCGGTCACGTGCATTCGCCTAAGTTCTTCGAGGCTGAATTTTTTGTCCACGCGCATGGCATCCAGTTCCGTCTGCTGCATATCCAGTGAGGAAGCGCGTTCCTGCAAAGTTTTGCGCTCAGTTTCATGTAAGCAGGCCGAAAGGTACGCATCTTCGTTGCTGAAGTCGTTGGCGATAAGCTGTTTTTTAAAATATATCTCAGCCTTTTGCAGGTTGCCGGCCCGAATATGTATGGACTTCACAAGGTCTTCCATTTTGGAACGCAGGCCGGCCAATGCCTGAGATGCAGCCCCTTTGGCCTCGCGTTTCTCCTCGACTTGTTTTTCGGCTTTTTCCACAGATTCGTTTTGCTTGGCCTCTTCGTTGTCCGGGTCTTTTTCTCCGAACATACTGATTCGCTGCTGCCACAGCGCGTCTTTTTCGGCTCTGAGTTTCTTTGCCGCATCGCTTCTGTCCTTCGATTTCAAATTGAGACTGACAAGGACAGCGCGTTCCTGCTGTAAGCTCTGCTCCCAAACGAAAAGCTGTTTTTCCAGTTCTTGCCTTAGTTTATGCTGTTCCTGCCATTTCGTCAGCCTTGCTTCCAGCGCCTCCTGAATCTGTTCGGGGCGCTCTTCGGGAATTGACCTGTAGCCGAAGGGTATAATCTGGCGACCCAGGTCGTGCCGCATGTTTTTAAGCTCTTCGTCATAAAGACGAACTTCCTGCGTTAGGCGCTCCAGCTCGCGAGCCGCCGTTTCGTTTTCAAATTCGGCCTCCTGCCTGGAATTCGCAAGCTGGTCTCTTTCCTGACGAGCCAGTTCAAGCTCGTCTCTCGTGAAGCTCAGGTTTTCTTCATCTTTTTCCGCACGTTCCAGTAAAATACGCGTTTTATGCAAATGTTCTTCCGATTTGTGGCGCTCAACGCCTATACCGACCAAAGCGTCAAAGCCTTTGGGCAGCGTCAGCTGAAGCGCGGCTAGTTCTTCGGCCAAATGGCGTTCCAAATCCTGCAACTGGAATTGAATACGCCCTTCGTCGGACTCCTCTCGCAGATATTTCTCCGCGAGCCGCGTTTTTTCGGCGCAAAGTTCGGAAAGCGCGTTATTTTCATTTTCAATGTCTTCTTTGACGCGGCGCACAGGCAACAGAATGTCATCTTCCCTGGGAATCACCCCTAACGCATACGGGTGCGACACGGAACCGCACAAAGGGCAGGGCTGATCGTCCATCAAGTGACCTCTGGCATCTTCAAGCTCCTTGATGTTCTTAATAAGCTCAGCTTGAATATCGAGATATTGAAGCTCGGTTTTCAATACGTGAAGTCTTTCGCGGCGCGCGGCGATTTTTTTTAAACATTCCTCCTGAGAGGATTCGAGCGCGGTTTTTCTGCTTTTAAGCTCCTGAAGCGAAGACGAGATTTCAGCCCTGTGTCTGAAAGCCTCTTCAATCTCAATCAGTTTGACCTCGCGTTCCAGCAGGCGCGAAAAAATTTCTCGCCACTCCAGCATTGAATGTGCGCCCAGCATTTTTGTCAGGGCGTCGCTTTGTTTTTTTACGGAATTTTCGGCTGAGGTGAACCTCGCCTTTGCGGTGTCATGCAGGGCAATTTGCCCGTCCATGCGCTTTTGGGTTTCTTTTTTCAATTTTTCAGCGACGGAGCGCTCTTCGTTTTTGCGGCGGCGCATGTCCAAAGAAGAACAATACGCATCGAAGCGCGATTTTATACCAGCAAACTGCTCAATTAACCTTTCATCCGTCACGTTATCGTGCAAAAATTTGCGGACGTCCCTCATCTGAACCTGAGCGGCTTCAAATTTGATCTGCTCAGCTTCCAGCCATTCCCGCTTCACTTCTGCGGCTAGCGCGAATTCCTCAGACGCCGACTGAGCTTCTCTGATAGGAGCATCTTTTTCTTTCTGCCTGAAATCAAGTTCCCGCACCCTGCGTAAAAGATCATGATGATTTTTTTGTTCGGTCTGCCTGTCCGACAGCGATGAAACCGCCAGTTGCAGAGCCTCTTCCGAGCGCCGAAGTTCGCCTTCCAGCACAGGCAGTCTGGCATGACACTCCAGAAGCGCGTTTTTTTCCGCATCCTGATCTCTGCGGAACGTCACAAGTGCGGCGTGAGCGCTCCCGAACTCCAAAGCCCTCTGTGCACGAAGGAGGCGTGCTCTCTCTGACTCAAAACCCTCCTGTCGCCTGACGAGGTCTTTCTGTTTGTCATCCAGCTCATCAAGTTCCTTTTGCGCGGCTGCCATGCTTAAAAGCCAATCGTACTCAGCATCGCTCTGTTTCAATTTTTCCTCTGTGGAGGTTTCTTCTCTGAGCAGCGATTCAATCTGGGTCTCAATCTCCACTTTCTCGCCGACATCCATATCTCTGAACCCAGCCGCCTCAGCTTCCGCCAGATTAAGCGCCACTTGTTCCATGTTTCTGATTTCGTGCGCGCGAACGGCCAGTTGGTCATATATCTCGGCGCCGGTTATCCGCTCAAAAAGCGCGAAACACTCCTCTGGCCTGCAGTTTAAAAAAGCGGAGAAATCCTCCTGCGCCAGCAGAGCCGAACGAACAAACCGGCCAAATGACAAGCCAACAAGCTCCGATATTTTACCTGCGGCTCCGCTCTGCCCCACCTCTAAGATTTTACCGGCGGCGACATCGACTATCTCGTGCCTCGGCGGCAACAGCGCGCCGTCTGTTTCTTTATCGGCTCTGAATCGCTCCCAGAACGCACGGTACTTTCCCATCCCCGCGCCGAGCTCGAAAGTTACTTCAGCAAAACACTCCCCCGCCTGAGAGAACGCCCCTGTGTTTGAATTTTCCAGACCTGACTGGCTTTGTCCGTAAAGCGCCAAGCATATGGCATCGAAAATAGCCGCTCTTCCCGCATCGTCCGCGCCGGTTATGGCGAAAATTCCCTGCGCGTAGGCAGAGCTGGTGAAATCGATCTTCCATTCTCCCCACAGGGAGGCCAGATTTTTGAAACGAACATTTAATATACGCATATTTATTCTCCAATGGACGGGATCGCGCCGTCTAAAATATTGAACAGCGCTGTCACGGCTTTGGCGCGGTGGGATATGCTGTTTTTAACGCAAGATGGAAGTTCACCGAACGAAATGTCATAGCCGTCTGGAATAAAAATGGGGTCGTAACCGAAACCATTAGCCCCTGATTCGCGAACCGCCAACCGCCCCTCGCACACGCCTTCGCAGGCGAGCGCCCATTTTCCGGGAATTGAAACGGCCACAGCCGCCACAAAACACGCTCGCCTGTTGGCCTTGTTCTCCATATGTGCCAGAAGCCACCGGCTGCGCTCGGCATCACTCGTCAGAAGTTTTCCGTCTTCGTTCAGCACGCGGGCCGAACGAACGCCCGGTCTCCAGTTCAGAGCCTCGACCTCCAGACCAGAATCATCCGCAATGCTTGGCAAACCTGAAGCCTCTGACCACGCAAAAGCTTTTAAAAGAGCGTTCATAACATAAGTAGAACCGGTTTCCTCCACCTCAGGAATTTTCGTTAACGCGCCGCCCGACATCTCCGGCGCAAATAACAACTCTTTAACCGCACGATGCGGTAAAAGTTCAAGAAATTCGCCGTATTTATTGCGGTTGCCGCTGGCAAAAAGCAGACGGTCGAAAATCAGGTTTTCCTGCGGTATATTCAGCACTACAACTGCCAGATCGCGTTAAGATCAACAGGAACACCCGAACTGACTGCCCTGGAATCCACAAGGAAACGCACTCTGGTCAGGGAAAAATTTTCGTTCATGGTACGCACGATGCCGTTCAGCAAAAGCGTGCTAGCCTGCGCCCCGCGCTCGTTCAGAACCTGCAGGAAAGGCGAGGACAAGTCGAGATAAACCGTCTCAATGTCGCGGAATACGTGCAGAACGACCACCGCGTCTATTTCACTGAGCCTCAGTATTCTCTGCACGGCCTCAAGGATGTTGTCCTCAAACGTGCGGAACACGACCTCCACGTTTTCTGAGGCCAGCCCCCCGTCTCTTGGGAAGAAAATGGAAAAAGTCGCCCTTTGAATATCCGGCATTATTCCCGCTTGATTAATTGGGCCGTCTGGACTGAGACTGGGAGTTATAGGCTCATGAGCGAATTGCGATATCATGTGGCCTGTTCCGATGTAGCCCACCACAAAACAAAATAAAATTACACCACACCACGCCAGAATGCGCAGAAGGAACGGCGCTTTCGGCCTTTTCTTGCCGCGCGGCACAGGCTCAGAAGAACTTCTGACGTTGCCGCGCCTAAACTTGGCCTCCACTCTTTCCTCGAATTCCCGCTCCATCTCTATAGGGTCATCTTGCCGCCTGCGGCGAGCCATTCAATCTTCACCTCACTCCTCTGAGATAGTTGGAAATACCCTGCGCCATCGCATTGGCGATTCTTTGCTGGTAAGCCGGAGTAGCAAGCAGCCTGGCTTCTTCGGGGTTCGTTATGAAGCCCACTTCCAGCAACACCGCTGGCATGGCCGCTCCGCGCAGAACATAAAACGGAGCCTGAGCCACTCGCCTCATGGGAAGTCCGCCATCGTTGCCTGCTCTGAAAAGCACCTCAGCCGCCGCCGTGCTTTCGTTCAACGTCTGGTTTTGCTGCATGCTTCCGAGTATCTGCAACAGAAGCTCGGTGCGGCGGTCGGACGCGGCCACGTTTTCGGCGTTGTTCTCCAGGTATTCGCGGTTTTCTCTTCTCGCCAGTTCAAGAGCGTCCTGGTCGGTGGGCAAATCCATCACATAAATTTCAAAACCTCTAGCCTGCCTCCCAGGGGGCAGGGCGTTTGCGTGAATACTCACAAAAATATCAGCGTTCGCGTTGTTAGCGATATCCGTCCGCTCCCGCAATCTCAGGAAAACGTCCGTCCTCCGCGTCATTCTCACATCGTAGCCTCTATCCAGCAAAGCTCTTTCCATTTTCAAGCCTATGGCCAGGTTGAGCTGGCTCTCTCTGATACCGTTCGCCACAGCGCCGGGGTCTCTTCCGCCGTGCCCAGGGTCAAGAACCACAAGCCGTCTGCCCGGTGTTCTAGGCGCTTGCGTCGTTACGCCGGCCATCGTTGGCATTGGAGCCTGAGGCTGTCGATCGGGCGATTCCCGAACCACGGTGGGAACAGTGAAGACAAAATCAAAAACAAGACGCCTCGGCGAGTCCAGAACAAGCCTTTCCACTCTGACTCCCGATGCTGATAGAAAAAGTATACCCGATCCGTCGGCGTTTCTTTCGAGTTGCGCCGTCACGTTTTCGTAAGGAGACGGCACCCCGCGAAGGTCGCTCACAACGGACGAAAATGGAATGGCGATTCTTCCGGCGGCCACGCTTATTTCAGGGTTTGTGCCATCACTGCTGTCGAGCACGGCCCGTATTTTTTCCGGTGAAGCACTCCATCGCACCGCACGAAGCTCGCCGGGTGAATTCGAAGATGGATTCGAAGGATTGGACGCACCAGACGCGCTCAGACGAGTCCTCATATCGTCAATCGACATCTGCTGCTCAGACAACTCCGGCGCGGCAGGCTGAATCGCTGCTCCTGTGGTTCCTGAGACAACAACAACTCTGTCGCCCGTATCTACCGCAGGGGGCGCGACAGGTTCAGGCGCATGAACTATTATTGGAGCTTCGGCATGAGTTTCGACGGCAGTTTCAACTACTGGAACAATAACTACAGGTTCCGCCGCAACAGTAGTGACAGGCACTGCAGGCATGACAGGAGTTGACGCTACAGCACCGCTGTGTCCTCCTTCTACTCGGAGAGCGCCTCCGTGCCCGGCAAAATATTGCAAAAGGTTCAGCGATGAAGGAACATCTAGCCACCATCTGCCGTCCTGCACGTAACTGGCCCCGTTAAGAGGGATAAGCCGGTGATTATGCCAGGCCACCACGGAACCGAGAACAATTCTTAAAGAATCGCTCCCTCTGGAAAGCACCAGTTCTTCTCCCACCACGGATGCGGACATGCCCAAAAGCCCTCCCGCATCCGCCAGCGAAATGACAAAACCGCCCGCGCCGTCTCTTGCGGGGATCTGTCCCAGCGCATCGCTGCCTCTATAAAGCGTCGCATCGGCATAAACAGGAACCGCGCACAACATAAACGCCAACACGAGGGCAAAAACAGCTCCGCGTAAATTTATCAGCCTTGATTTATCGCCTGTGAGAACCGTCATAGGGTGCGATATTCCTCCGCTACAATTTTCGCCGCCGCTTGAGCTTGCTCGCGGCTGACGTCCATGTGGGTCACAAGCCTGAACTTGCAAGACACGGCTTTTCCGAAAATCACGCGCCGTTTGAGGCACGCTTCAAGAAGCTTGCCCGCGCTCTTTTCGTCAGGTACACTGAAATACGCCATGTTGGTCGGGCGTGCTACTTCAAGCACCGGCACACCGCCCTCTCTGAGGGTGTCAATGATCAACTGCGCGTTCGCGTGGTCATCGGCCAGGCGGCTGATGTTATTTGAAAGGCCAAAAAGCCCGGCAGACGCCACGATACCCACCTGACGTAGGCCGCCTCCAAGTTTCTTTCTCCAGAAGCGGGCTTCACGTATGAAATCGGCCGAGCCGCAAATCAAACTGCCCATAGGCGCACCTAGCCCCTTGGAAAGACAAATCTGCACGGAGTCGCAGCCTTTCACAAGCTCTGACGGTTTGACCTTCAAAGCCACTGCGGCGTTGAAAAGACGCGCACCGTCCATATGGACGATGAGGCCGCGCTCATGCGCCCAATCAGTCAGCACGGCAACTTCCTCCAGTGAGGAGGCGTAGCCCCCGCAACGGTTATGAGTGTTTTCAACACAAAGCGCTTTAGCGCGCGCGAGATGAACATTATCCGTTTTGGGCAAAATCCGGTCGAGCTCCGCAATAGAAGGCAGCCCCTTCGAGTCATCCGCAAGAACGGGAACCATTCCACCCAGAGCGCAAAGGCCGCCGCCCTCCATTAGCATCACGTGAGAATCCCGCCCCAATATAACGCCATCCCCGTGCGAGCAGTGCGTCATAAGGGCCACCAGATTCCCCTGCGTCCCGGAGGTTACGTAAAGAGCCGCTTCTTTGCCTAATAATTCAGCAGCCAATTTTTCAAGGCGCACAACTGTGGGGTCGTCTCCGTAGACGTCATCGCCGACCTCTGCCTCGCTCATGATCTTACGCATTTCAGCACTCGGCTTTGTCACAGTATCGCTTCTTAAATCTATGGGGAACAAACTTGGGGAAAAACTTTCAGAATTCAATGGCCGCACCTCCAAAAATTTTAGCATTCCTGCATTAGGCATTCCCGCACTACAAGCCGCCGCACAAACGACCCCACGGCAGTATATCCTCTCCAACTATCACTCCCACAGCGGAGGACACGTGTCCGCCGCCGTGAAAATCGGAACCGGCGGTAGGGAAAAGCCCGAAATCCGCCGCAAGCCCCAAAAGACGGTAAACATCCGCCGGCCTGTTACCCTGAGACCAGCACTCCAACCCCCAAAGCCCACAGTCTTTGAGTCGCCTCAAAACAGGCGGGAGGTCGTATAAATCCGGCGCAGTTTGACGCGGATGAGCCAACACAGGTAAACCACCGGCCTCGCGTATCAGGCTTACGCATTCCTCCGGCTGCAAAAGCTGGCGGGGAACATAAGCCGCCGCCCCGCGTTTCAGATATTTATCGAAAGCCGCCCTGAGGTTTGGAACATAACCCCTGCTCCACAACAAACGGGCAATGTGAGGCCGCCCTATCACGCCATTAGCGTAAGCCGCTGCCCCCTCCATGCTGACGTCAAGGCCAAGCTCCCTCAGTTTTTCAAATATCATAATGTTGCGCGTATCCCGCGCGTTCCTGTTTTTTTCAAGCGCTTTTCGCAGCACAGGAGCTTCAATATCTAATCGATAGCCCAAAATATGCAACACTCCGGCAAAAGAAGCTGACAGTTCAACGCCAGCCACACTCTTTATAGAAGCCTTGCGACACAGGGCTAGAAACTCGGACACTCCGCCGATGGTGTCGTGATCCGTTAAACCGGCGACTACAACCCTGCGTTCCTTCAGGCATTTAACAAGTTCAGCCGGTGAAAAAAACCCGTCTGAAAACGTACTATGAAGATGCAGGTCAATTTTCAGCATAAATGACTCGCTCCACTGGCAAGACGGTTGGGCATCTTCGATCCATTACGCTGAAATAAGCAAATTCTTGTCTGCAAGGTCAAAAATTAGTCTTTGACTTCCTCCAGCAAAATCTGGTCAAGATCAAAGAGCGTCGGCACGTCTAAGAGTAAAATCAAACGCCCGTCCGCCGGCTTGGCCACCCACATGACGTAACGCTTGTCAAAAGCTGTGGAAAGCTTACTGGCGGCCTCCAACTGCGCGTCGTAAATGGTGCGAACTTCCCGAACGGCGTTGACAATTACCCCGAACATGACATCGCTTACCGACAGTACCACTATGCGCGCTTCGTCCGCAAGCGGCGTGGACGGCATCCCGATCTTGAGTTCCATGTCAAATACCGGCACAATCGTACCGCGCAGGTTTATGACCCCTCTGATGTAGTTCGGCGCATTTGGCACACGTGTAATGAACGGCGGAACCCTGACAATTTCCCGCACAATATTGATATCTACGCCAAAATTCTCGTTTCCAAGCGTGAACACCAGGTTGATATGCTCCTGCCCCAAAGATTCGACGTTCAGATCTTTATTAGAGGTTTTTCTGATGACCTCTGCTCCTACCGTTTCTGCCAAGACTAGTCACCTTCCTAACATTTAGTCTACAAACCCAGACTATTATTATACCAGCAACACAATAAAATCCAGGAGAGTAAATAACTGCGTTGTTTTACGAGTAATACCCGCGCGGAGGGCAGCCTGGAATGACTGTCTCGAATCCGCCGGCGCAGTCACCATAGCCTGTTCCATCGCCAGTCACGCCTTTAAAGCCCTGCCCTATACTGATTTTACCGTTAAGGCCGCGCAGCTTGCCGCGATACAATGCGCGAATCAAACCGGCGTAGCAGACCGAGCAGGCGTCGCGCTCTTCAATGTACTGCGCCAGCTTGCGCACCGCACTGGGCAGGACGCTTGGGCGAGCTGGAATTTGCCTGCCGCCGACATTGACAACGTCTTCCGGGCGAATTTCCGCGGCTCCGATTCCCATTTCCTCGGCAAGGCACAGATGTTCAATTTCGGACGATGGAATATTCATGAGGGAAGCGCCGTAAGAGTCGATTTTTACGGGGTCACTTCCCGCGATAATTGTGTTCATTTCAAGGGGGTTGCCGCCTTCTTCAAAGCTGATGTCACCGCAGAGTGCATCCACAAGAATAAAATCCGGCCTGATTGCCAGGTTCAGCGCGGCAATTGGGCGATGCAGTCCTATACTGTGGAAGCGCCGTTTTTCGCTGTCGGGGATACAGCCTTTTAAATTTTTGAGCGCACAGGTCATAACCGTCTGGCAATGCCCCTTCAAAACCGGCATGTTGACGAGCCGGTCAACTTCAAGCGGAGACGCGCATACCTCCATTTTTATTCCGGCGACTGAGACACCGCGCGTGCGGTCTTTTTTGAGATCGAGGAGGTGCACACCGTATTTTTTCTCAAGTTCGCGGTAGCCGCAGACCTGCCAGGCGCGCTCTGTGCTGTCTCCGGCCCACGCGCCCTCCATGATTGTTATGTCAGTGACGCCGCGATCTTTCAAAAGTTCTACCGTCCCCGCGACAATTTCCGGCGAGGTCGTGGCTCCACTTGACGCTGGCTTCGCCACAACGAGGTTCGGCTTTAGGGCGACTTTCATCCCAGGTTTAAACAGCTCGCCCGCTCCAGACGCTTCGAGAAGCCGCCTGGCTCCATTGAGGCCTTCCGAATCGTACGTCACGAAAATTTTAGAGGCATCGTAATTTTTCATTTTAAACCGCGTGGATTTTTTCTGATTTCACTTTTCTAATTTCAGCTGACTATCCCGCCATATCGGCTACGCCTTTTTCCACGACTTGAAGCAGCGCGGCAGCCTCTTTTTCAACGCGCTCTGCCCAGCTTTTTTTATCTGCGACATACGCGGCGTCTTTCACCGCCGGCAGGTTGATGCGAACGTTGGCGAGCGCCCCTTTCAGCCCCGCGTGAGCCTGCGTAGCCCCCACAGCCAGGTCGCTGGCGGCATTGGCATTGCTCTTACCCAACAGGGATTCCGCAAGTTTCATGACGGCCATGCAGTATTCAGCCGTGGCCTCCGGTGAGGCTATCGCGATTTTGTACGCCTCCTGAATAGCGTCCGAACGCGCCGCCTTCTGCTCGTCCGTTTCCTTGGGCATACCAAAGGCCGCCATCACGGAGTCGAAAGCGTCAGTATCTTTTTGAATGGCGTCTAGAAGCTTCACTACCAGATCGTCCGATTTGGCAAGGGTTTCTTTCACCAGAGGCTCATGCTCGGCGTATTTCGGCTTTCCCACAGTAAGATTGCATACCATTGAAACCAGCGCCGCCCCCAGTGCGCCGGACAGAGCCGCTGCGCTGCCGCCGCCTGGTGCTGGTGCGTTAGAGGCCAGTTTTTCCGTGAAAGCCTTTACAGTCATATTGATCAAAGACATGAGAATATCCCCCTCTATTATTTTTAAGTGATGCCAGACAGGTCAATTATAAGCCACAACAACGTACCTGGGTGTATCACGGTGTTTTTGAATGATTATAAATTATGAAAACGACACCACATATTTAAGGCATGCGCATGGGCAGAACGCTGTCTGTTCTGAATTTCTAATTTTTCAATGCGCCGATTGACTGCTGGCGATGGAAAGACAAACTCGTGGATCATATTCCGTTTTATGCTCTCTTCTTCTCTCTCCTTGACAGTCCAAAAATCGACATGATATCATCACATCAAATTTGTTGTTATAGCTCAATGACAATATTTATAAACAAAACAAAAACAATGTCATCAAATTTGTTGAATATACTAAGGAGAGATATTAACCATGCAAACGGAAATGTTACGAGGTAAACTAGGCCCGCCTGTTACAGGGACAAATGAATTTTTTAATCGAGAGGAAGAACTTGCTCGGCTTATAGAGAAAATCACGCGAGGAGAGAGCGTTTATATTTCCGCTCCACGACGTATTGGGAAAACAAGCCTGATGTATAAGGCGGGAGAAGAGCTGACAAGAGAAGGACATACCTGCCTGTTTTTCGACCTTGAAGGGTATGACACTCCGTCCGATTGGCTCTCTAAATGGTTCGTCAAAGCTGTCTCAGACAAAGAAACAAAATTGGCAGATAAAGTCTCCATCATTTTGAAGAATCTGCGCAATGGTATGGGAACATCTGAAACATTGACAGAAGGTTTTCTAAAGGGGCTATTTGACACATCGAACTGGCGTGACATAGGGAACGATATTTTTGACGCTCTGGTGAATTCTCTTGAGAAGGATAAGCGCCTTGTCGTATTTTTGGACGAATTGGCCGTAATGATAGAGCATTTTAAAGACAAAAAAGCAGACCAAAAAACGGAAGCGGATTTTTTTCTGTCGTGGCTGCGCAGCGTTCAACAAAAACATTGCGATAAGCTCTCGTTTGTTGTTGCAAGCTCTATAGGCCTTCCTCCTTTACTCAATAAGTTAGGTTTGAGCGGCCGCATGAATTCATTTTCTACTTTTTCGCTTGACGCCTGGAATCATGAAACGGCAATACAATGTATTCACGCGCTGGCGCGTGGTGAAGGAATGGCAATTTCCGATGATGTCGCTCGCTGTATGGTCGAGCTTATTGGATGGTGTTCACCTTTTTACGTGCAGCTTTTCTTTGATGTTCTAAAAGATGAATGCCGCGGCAGAATATGCACGTGTGAAGACGCCGCGAAAATTTACCGTGAAAAAGTAGTATGCGGGCAAAAAGGAAACTATCAACTGAATCACCTGGAGGAGCGCCTGCGAAACAGTTTTAGCAAGCGGGAATATATTCTGGCAATGCAGATACTATCCTATCTTTCAAAGACTGATGAGGCCGTCGCTGGAAAAGAGCTTGCTGAACGCGCAAGGTCAGAGAAATATTATGTCGATTCTTTCCAGAATATTATGCATAACCTTGAGCATGATGGGTATATCAAAAAACTCGAAAATGGTTGGGCTTTTCAATCCGGGCTTCTGAAGGATTGGTGGCGCCATCGTTACGGAGACATGTAATATGAAACGTCCTCCAAAGTATAACCCCGGATTTTTAAACGATGCAGAAATCGCCAAGCTTTTTTGTATACGCCACCGGGAGTTGGATATTCTGGTTCGTATCCTCGAAAAAAACAAAGGCGACATCAATCAACATGCTGTTATCATCGGGCCGCGAGGCAGCGGTAAAACGACGCTGCTTCGCCGACTTGCTGCAAAAATCAGGGCAATTTCAGAACTTGAGGCTGCCTGGCATCCAATTGTGTTCATGGAAGAGAACTACGAAATACTTTCCCTTAGCGATTTTTGGAAAGAGGCTCTCTACCATTCGTCTAACACCACCGCCACAACAGGGCGCAGGCTCGAACAATTAAAAATGGAAATTCCTGATTCATCGAAGGCAAAAAACAAAACTTACGAGGCGCTGAAAAACCCTCCGGGAGGAGCAAAATACCCCTATACCGAGGACATTGCGCTTGCGCGCTTGCTGGAATTCTCCGAACGGCAGGGCAAACGGCTTTTGTTGATTTGTGAAAACATGAACGACCTTTTTTCTCAGCTTTCTGAGCAAGAGGCCTGGAAATTGAGAAACGTGCTGCAAACCGAAAAACGTATAATGCTGGTCGGTTCCGCAACGACACGTTTTGGCCAAATTAACCATAGCAAAAAAGCCTTCTACGATTTTTTCAAAATCCTCTACCTCGAACGCCTTACAACGAAAGAGTGCGCGGAATTGTGGCTTTCGGTATCGGGAAAGCCGATACCGAACTCGCAGGCAGAAGCCCTTCGTATTCTCTCAGGCGGATTGCCTCGGCTGTTGTCTGTCCTGGCGTGGTTTGGACGGGATCTTTCTTTTCTGGAACTGATGAGAGATTTGGAAGATTTGATCGACGACCATACCGATTACTTCAGGAGCACGCTGGAAACTCTGCCTACCAAAGAACGTAAAGCGTTCGTAACGCTTGCGCGCCTTTGGGTAAATTCACCGGTTGGAGACATTGCGGCAGAGGCAGGAATGGAACAGCCCGAAACCAGCTCGATGCTGAACCGGCTCATAAAACGCGGAATAGTCGAGGAATACGAAGAAGAAGAGCAGCGACCGGTCAAACGCGGAAAAACTTATCAATTAACAGAGCGCCTTTTTAATATCTTTTACCTTATGCGAAGAGGAGGAGCAGAAACCCTCTTCGTCTACGACGTCATCAATTTCCTTGTTCAGGTTTTCGGAACAGACGCCAAAAATGCGTTGCAGAAACTCCATAACATGGATACACAGAGTTTGAGTGAGCGTGATTGTCGCATACTCGGCCACGTAAAAGAAGCTTTATCGCAAAGCGAACAACCGCGCACAGCAGGAATAGAAACCAAAGAAAGTATCGAAACCCTCCGCAAAGCGTTGGAAGAAAATCGTAAAAAACTGGGTGAAGAACATCCTGATACGCTTAACAGTATGTTCGATCTAGCATACGCTCTGAATGATCAGGGGCATTACGTAGAAGCTGAAAAACTGTTTCGTGAAATGTTGGCTTTACGCCACAAGACACTGGGAGCAGAACACCCTAACACGCTACGCAGTATGAACAATCTGGCAAACACTCTGAATGATCAAGGCCGTTACGAAGAGGCTGAAAAACTGTTTCGTGAAACGCTGGATTTACGCCGTCAGATATTGAGCCTGGAACATCCAAGCACGTTACGCACTATGAACAACCTGGCAATCACTACGCGCAATCAAGGTCGTTACGAAGATGCTGAAAAATTGCATCGTGAAACTTTGAATTTACGTCGCAAGACATTGGGGATGGAGCATCCTGAAACGCTGAATAGCATGAATAACCTAGCGGTTAGCATATATTATCAAGGCCGCTACGAAGAGGCTGAAAAACTGCATCGTGAAACTTTGGAACTTCGCCGCCTAGTGCTAGGGCAGAAACATCTCGACACGCTGGACAGTATGAACAATCTGGCATGCACTCTTGCTAATCAAGGCCGTTACGAAGAAGCCAAAAAGCTATATCGCGAAACGTTGGATTTACAGCGCGAAGTGCTGGGACAAGAGCACTTTCTTACACTAAGAACTTTAAATAACCTGTTTCGTTTGCATTGCAGGGTCAATAAAACAGAGATTGCTATCTCTGAGCTATCAGAGCTTCTGGAGCATCCAGCTCATGTACAAAAGAATATTAATTCATTGACCGATGAGTGCGTTGATTTGGCAGCTATTTCTCCTAAGATTGCGCGCTCTGTAGCTGAAACGATAGAAAAATCTCCTTCAAAAGAGCTACTTTATCCCCTGCTCGCCGGTATCAGGCTGTACCTTGGCGATAAAATGCGCCTTCCAAGAGAAGTACGGGAAATCGCAAAGATTATCATCGAAAGAATTAAGAACCGAAAATCTGCCTGAGCATCCAGTAGCTTTAACGTTTCTGGTATATAATTTCCGGCAAGTTGACAAATCTGTGCCTTAAGTGTAACGCAAACGTCCGAAAAGGAGATTTTTTTATGCAATACCGAAGCGGGAAAGAAATACGCGAACTTTTTACGAAATTTTGGGAGGGAAAAGGTAGCCACCATTACCCCAGCTTTTCTCTGATACCGGATGACCCGTCCCTGTTGTTCACCATCGCCGGAATGGTGCCATTTAAGGCGTACTACCTCGGCATACGCTCGCCTGAATACCCACACGCCGTCACTTCTCAGAAGTGCGTGAGGACAAACGATATAGAAAACGTAGGCCGCACCGCGCGGCACCACACGTTTTTCGAGATGCTGGGCAACTTTGCCTGGGGAAGCTACTTTAAAAAAGAAGCTGTCTCCTGGGCCTGGGAGTTCCTCACCGGAACGCTGGGGCTGGAGCCGGAAAAAATGTACGCAACCATTTACAAAGACGACGAAGAAGCCTATGGCGCGTGGAGCGGCATGGCTGGCCTGCCGGACGAACGCATTTTCCGCTTCGGGCAGGCTGAAAATTACTGGTTCATGGGCGAACAGGGGCCATGCGGCCCGTGCTCGGAAATTTACTACGACAGAGGCGAAAAGTACGGATGCGGCTCCCCTACGTGCGGCGTAGGCTGCGACTGCGACCGCTACATGGAAATATGGAACCTGGTGTTCATACAGTACGACCGGCAGAAGGACGGAACCCTTGTTCCCCTGCCGCGCAACAACATAGACACAGGCATGGGGCTGGAACGCCTCACTTCCATTATACAGGGCGTGGACACTGACTACGAAACCGACCTTTTCATGCCAATGATTGAGCACACGTGCAAAAAAGCGGGAGTACGCTACGGCGATAACGCGAAACACGACATGGCGATCCGCGTTATCGTAGACCATATCAGGTCAGTAGCGTTTATGCTGGCGGATGGAGTTTTGCCGGCCAACGACGGCCCCGGTTACGTGCTGCGCCGCCTGCTGCGCCGCGCCGCCCGCTATGGGCGTTTGCTTGGGTTCGAGGGCGGCTTCCTGCGCGAGTACATGCCCCTGCTTATTGAGATAATGGGCAACCCGTACCGCGAACTGATCGACAACAGGCTCACGATTGAGCAGATAATAAATGTAGAGGAAAGCAGATTTGAAAAAACCCTCATGCAGGGAACAGAATTATTCGAAGCCGAAGCCACCAGGGGCGTAGCCCCTGGACCCGATAGTAAAGCCGTTTTATCCGGCGAGGTTGCATTCACTCTCTACGACACTTATGGGTTTCCGTTTGAACTTACGCTCGAAATGGCGGAGGAAAAAGGGCTTTCCGTGGACAGGGAAGGCTTCAATAAAGCCATGGAAGCCCAAAGGGAGCGCGCGCGAGCCAGCAGCAAACAGAAAAAAAGCTCGCTCGGCGGCGACGTCTACACAGAGCTGGAAAACGAACTTCCAGCTACGATATTCACAGGTTATGCCAACTGCCGCGGCAGGGGCAAAATAGCAGCGCTTCTCAAAGAATCAAACGATGGCTGGGAGCGGGTTGACTGCGTGGATAAAGGCTCTGAATGCGAAATAGTGCTCGACACCACCCCGTTTTACGCCGAACGCGGAGGAGAGATCGGTGACACAGGCAGTATTTATACCGCAAGCGGCGCTAAAGCCGATGTTTTAAACGCCATGCCGAGAGGAAACCTGACCGTCCACAGGGCGATGGTGAAATCCGGCCAGCTGTCGGTCGGCATGGAGGTGGAAACCGAGGTTGACGATGCGCGCCGCTCGGCCATCCGGCGCAACCACACCGCAACTCACCTGCTGCACGAAACTCTTGGGCAAGTACTGGGCGGACACGTCCGTCAGGCCGGTTCGCTAGTTTCGGAGCGGATGCTTCGCTTCGACTACACTCACCACGAGGCCCTCAGCCACGAACAGATACGGGAAATAGAAAACGCAGTCAACGCGCAAATTCTCACCAACACGCCGATGGAAATTTCAGAGCGAAGCCGAGACGAAGCCAGAGATATGGGCGCGAAGGCGCTGTTCGATGAAAAATACGGCGACGTGGTGCGCGTCGTGTCGATTCCGGGCTTTTCCGTTGAATTGTGCGGTGGTTTGCACGTCCGCGCCACCGGCGAAATAGGGCTTTTCAAAATTACCCGTGACGAAAGCATCGGCTCCGGCACGCGGAGAATATCGGCGTTGACTGGCATGAACGCCCTTGCGGCGGCGCAGCGGTCGGCGCATATGCTCTCGCAGCTTATGGGGTTGCTCTCCGCCGACGAGCCCAGCCTACCCGCAAAAACCGAAGAACTGCTGAACGAAACGCGGCGGCTCCAGCGCGAAGTTCAGGCCGTAAAGCTCAAAGAAATGACGCAGAACGCAGACAGCGCGTTCACTCAAAAAGACATTGGCGGTATAACACTGCAAGCCGGACATTTTTCAGATGTTTCGCCGGAAATGCTACGCGACGTAGGCGATCAGGCGAAAAACCGCCACTCTCCTACGGTTGTGGTTATGGCCTCCGCAGCGGAGGGCGAATGCCGCCTGACCGTCATGGCGGACGACGCGGCGGTGAAAATGGGCGCAAATTCAGGCACTCTTGTCAAGGAAGCAGCAGCCTTGCTGGAAGGGCGCGGCGGCGGAAGGCCGAACATGGCGCAGGGCGGCGGGAAAAACGCGGCGCGTCTGGGCGACGCTCTGGCAAAAATCGAAGCTCTGCTTGCGGAGCAGGTGAAAAAATAAATGCTCAAAGAGGGTATCAAGGGAGTCGGCAAGCTCAGCCCTCCTGAACTTATCATAATCGTGAACATGAAATTCAAGGCTAAAACTATGACAGCTACGCGCAAAAGTTTGTTCATAAAAGAGCCAGCGGCTCCAAATCAATGAGAAGAGTTATAGCACTAGATATAGGCGAAGCGCGAATAGGCGCGGCCGTAACGGATCCTCTGGGTTTATTTGCCCAGGGGATCGCGGTATGGCAGATAGAAAGCTGGCGCAAATCGCTGGATGAATGCATAAAACGTTACGACCCTGAGCTGATTTTGCTGGGAATGCCGCGCCGCACGAACGGGAGCTACGGCCCAGAGGCAGAAAAAATCAACAAGCTTATGGAAGAGCTTCGCGCCGCTTACCCCGACAGAAAATTCGCCCCCTGGGACGAAC
>Ga0123352_10005093_pt1 | contig 19654 bp, 12 predicted proteins | sample TergutLab28metaG_FD_89700 | JGI IMG/M metagenome (GOLD analysis project Ga0123352, IMG submission 89700) | Labiotermes labralis P1 segment gut microbial communities from Petit-Saut dam, French Guiana - Lab288 P1 | ecosystem: Host-associated > Arthropoda: Insects > Digestive system > Gut ... | reverse complement strand
TTTTTGGATAGCAACCTGGAAGACAAAATATTCTGCACCGAATGATAGCAAGCATTTCCTGACCTCAATCTGCTCTTAATTTCTTCCGCAATAGAATTTTGATTTGTTAAAGTTGTTCCCAAAACAACTTTTATTTATAGAGAGTAATTTTAAAATTATTTTTCCACTAATAGACCTGACAGTTTTAAAGCACGATTGTCTAGATCAGGGGTGACCATAACGCGACTTGCTCACGTCCGTGCTGCGGATCGGGCAAATTGCCTGTAAAAAGCAATACTCAGGTAGTTTACGTCATAATGGAAGTACTGGAAGACGTTACGCAGATATTTGAAACTCGTAGTGGAATAAAGCGAGGAGAGAGTCTGGCATGGGTGCTGTTAAATCTGGCATTAGATTGGTTAATCATACTGCCATAGACAGCGTTTCAATGGCATCTTACTGTAGACGAGCTCCCTGATAACTGGGTAAGCTCAAGATGTCTTGGTGTGACTGTAGGGAAATCACGAAAGAACTAACAGCGGTTGAAGGGGTATCACAGACGTCACACTGGTGGTGCGTAAATTTGAATCAGTGAAAGAATTTAAAAATTTTGGTATGCATTTGTCGGCAATAATATTAGTGGACAGAAGAAAAAATGCGAATTTTGGCAGTCAAGAAAGCCTGTCTGTCGATATTAAATATCACTAAGTAAAATCGGTTCATAGGACCACTAAAATAAGGAAACACAAAACCATTATCAGAATCATCCTGTGCTATGCACGCGAAACTTTGACAGTGTTCAAGAAGGTGAAATAAACTTAAAAACTTAAAAAAAAATAAATGATCAAGAATAGGAAAATACAACACTGGAAAATCCGTAATAAAATAATGAATTCTATAGTTTATACATGATGTTGCGACGCACATTTAATTCGTAAAGCTTGGATGATCGGCATACACCTGCAGGATGACTGGATCAAGAAAAAGGAAACGTGGATAGACGAAATAACTAGAGATGTTAGAACGCTACTGAAGACCGCAGGGTGTAAAAGATGGGCATTAGAACGGGAAATGTGCGGAGCAACATTTGAGAATTCAGGAACCGTATTATTATTATTAGTAGTAGTAGTACTAGTAGTAGTAGTAGTAGTAGTAGTAGCAGCGACAGCAGTAGTCTTAGTAGGAGTAGAGTGAACACGATGCTATGAGGCTCGCCCTGAACGGCGTTTCAAAAGATTTTCGAAAGAAAGAAGGCTCATAACTAACCGAAACTAACCCATTGTATTTGGAAGAACAAAAATAAGAAGGAATTAAGGAAAAAATATTTTGTTTTATTAATGCCTGGCTCTGGACTAACTTGTCTGTTAAAGTGCCACTTCCGAATCTCGTTTAGCTGGCTAATCTGGTTCAGATTAACCATATTAAAAAGCCCTGTAGAAACCACACATACCACCTACTGTAACACTAAGAAAGCCTGCATTTTATTCACAGCGTGGCTCTGTGTTCCGGATGCTTCTTACAATAGACGTGATTATTTCCATAATCAACAATAATTCCCTGGTCTGCCAAGTGGTCACCAACTGTTCTTTATGTGGTAGGAAGTGAGTTGTTTTACTCTACTTAATTGGAAATTTAGTCTTCGAAGGGTTATAGTTGCGAATCTTTTCTGTGAGCATTGCGATATTTATTGACTCTGTGATGCAATAAGAGTTCTCTGCTGCATCTGTTTATCTTTCGAAGGCTTAACACGAACAACTATATCTTTATCACTACGAAAACTTCAAATTTCAAACACTTATAAAAGGCTTTTGATTATCTTGTAGTAAAAATCAAAGTAGCATTGACTTTGATCTAGTGCGAACTAATCACAGATGCCATCATTGCCTGGCTTAAGTCGACATTCTGTGGCACGCGAAAGTGTAGTAAATAGGGTCATATTGGTTGTTTCCAGCTGAACATTCCAATGTAAGTGGCGCCAACGTCTTGAAGAACAGAAGCTCAAATTAATCATTGTCACGAGAGGTGGGCAAATGTAGAGCAATACGACATTATAAACTCTGTTTCTTGGTGCGCTTATTTCAATGAAATTGCTATGAAGCCAGCCTGTAGTCTCTTTGCAATTAGATTTTATAATGAAGACTGAATCCTTCTGGGATATATCACGAATTTTTGTAGACTTACTAAGGTTTCGGAGGAACAGGATGCATTTCAGTTCAGGACAAAGACGGAGAAAGCGGTATTCTCTGCTCTTTTTTCAATCTTATGTACTGAGGTTGAGGCGCTTCTTTTTCTTATAAACGGTGGTTCCAATCTATAAATTTGCACGACGTCACATCCCGCAAGACAATAATGGTACAAGTAAACATATTTCTGTAAATAATATTCGTCAGTGGCTGGAAACATTTCGAATTATTTGTGTTTTGATGCATGTGAAGAATAGTGAGCATGCTACAGGCGATATTCGGCCTGGTAGAATACCAGATGCATTGTGTGTATTCAAATGGTAAATATTTGCTTCTGAACATAACTGTGGAGGTTTATATAGAAATGTGAATTTAGCGGAAACCGGGATATGAGACATGCAACATCTGCGGTCACATTCCATGAAAGAACTGAGGAGTATGCCTAACCTTGGTATATATTGAAATATATAAGGAGCAGACGTCACAGGTGGCCCGCCTGAGGCTCTGAAAATTTTCATATTTTTGTATATTGCAACTGAAATTATCCAGTTTTGCGCAGAATGTCATCCATACAAAAGAAAAAAAGACGGGAAGAACAAAAAATGAGAAAATTTTTCAAGTTAAACGTGGTCGACTACAGAGAGAAAAGAAATGCTAATCCTGATGCCATCTAAACGAGTAAAAAATTATTTTTGCTTGTTTAGAGCCGGGCCATTCAGGACATCGGTATTTTACCATACACCTCTGTAAGAAGAACTACACTGAACACTTAATAGGTATTAGAAGTGCACTCAGTAAGCATTTTCCTTATGCGAGTTTTAATTTTTTGCAACGGTTAGATATACATAAAAGTCATTATATATATATATATATATATATATATATATATATATGTGTGTGTGTGTGTGTGTGTGTGTGTGTATAAAACCCCTTTTGTAATTTTGTGCACAACGGTAGATTATGAGCAAATATAAGTAGGCGTCTTGGAAGTTTCACAGCTTTTCACATCTTTCGCTAAATTCAAAACGTCCTTCCTTGCCTGACCACTTCTGGCGCCAGTAAAATAAAATATTTTAAAACAATTTTATTAATTCCATTTTGCGTCCTTCTATATCGCGTATAATAACTTGACATAAATGTTAAAATAACATTTAACTATTTGCATCACTAAAACACAAATGTCATATAGAAAAGGCCTTGAACCTCACAGCACCACAAATATTTTATATAAAATTAAGCGAACGTTTTTGAATAAACTCGTTTTATGTATTCCTGAAGTGTGAGTATAGATTTTGTGGTTCAGTATTTAAGAAACTTACATTCACAAATCTCACACTTGAACTAAACAGTGGTTGTTGTTCCATTGCTTTTGTCAGAAGCTGCAGTAAATTCTACGTAGCTTTATTTGCAGTACTGAGTGGAAAAACGAGCCACTGTGTTCCTATAATTATTTAATGTCTCATATCTTTTAGAACCTTATATTTATTTTGGTAATTTTTGACAACCTCAGTCATTATAGTCCATAGAAAAGTAATGCTGTTACAGTCGTGTACCCTTTAGTATAAAACATTCTGTGTTTGATAATCTGACCTGCCAAAACTTCATAGTTCCTTTTTGTTCCATAGTCTTCAGAAAACCTAAGAGAATATGGAACATAAATTTTGAAGATAAAAAGTTACTCCTTGTAACTTAGTAACAGAAAAGTTTCATTAGTAAAAGTGACTTGCTACGTATTGAATGGCTGAGATTCGATTCTCGAAGGGGGGAGAGTTTTCTCTTCGCAGTGCTCCGATTGGCTATGTGTTCCACTCATCCTCCCAAAAAAATGGCTACTCGAATATATTTCAAATAATTTAATATGTACTATTTAGTCAAATTTCAAATAAGGTGTGTTTGCTTAACAACGGGTAGTTCGCCGTCTACAGCCTTTATATCTGAGGTCTACAAACGGTAGCCTTGTCGTGTACCTCACTGTACCATTTGTAAAACTCTTTCCAAAGTTTATAAACCATATATTTTAAAAATATTACGATATATTTTGGCTTAAACTCCTTACTTTCTTGTCTTTTCTCTAAATTAGGCTGTTGTTTGGTGTTTGCATTATGTTCTAATAATATCCTCGAAAGCTATACTCGTTTAATTCTTCCAATAGAGCGTCTGCTTCCTTCCACAATTAACCTTTAGACGCCTAATGTCAACTATAGTGGTCGTACCGCACCGCTAACCTCTAAAGTTGCATTTTATATATTTATTCAACAAATATAAGTACTGAATATTTTAACATGGTATAAACTCTCCGTTTTTTTCTTCAAAATGCACTTTGTTTCATAATTCTAACGTATTTGGTTCCTGTATTATTCACATTTTATATACAGAGTGTGCTAAAATTAAAAAAATAATTCCGGCGCCAAAAGGTTAAATTAATTACTTTACACGTCCGTCAGATATGCATAAATCTATGAACTTTCAAGCTTACTTGTATCACGAGATATCATAGTATGGTTATGTATACTTACGAATATTCATACATTATAACAATAACTACGAACAATAACACCCCTTTTTTCCCATCATTCTTCCACATTAAAAACACCGTTTAAAACCCTCTGCCGTGCTAACATCGCTACCTGACAAAATTTGCCCAGATTTATCTTTAACTATCCATACTATTACTGGGAGTATCTTTGTGTAGAGTCAATATCGGAACCGATTAAGACTATCCGAGTTGCGATTACTGCTAGCTAGAAGACACGCTACGTTTATTTGGCTAAATGGAAAATCTTGCCACTCACGTCCCAGTACAGCCAAGGATAATAATGTAATGAGATAATGTCTGCTTTCCTTACATTCAGTATAGTGCTTAGACACAGGTGTGACTTTAACCTTTGATGAAAATATCACTATAAATATGAGTAAAGTGTTGTCTCGTAACAATAAATGGGTGAAAATTTACGTTGAATATATTATGCTTCTATGAGTAATATTTCTTATGCGTATTTCTGTGATTCTGCACGAGTGGCTTTTAAAAGTTGTTTCAGAAAACACTCAAACAAAGAGAGAAAATAACTAATGTGTGTTCAGTGCTTCTGATGTTTTATCTTTCAGGCCCACGATGTCAAAGGTTTTCTGTATTATTGAAATTTTGTCCCGTATAAACAGCATTCGACATAAAATATTCAAGAGTCGTCGATGGACACAGAGAATCACTTTGACGGTGTTCTTTGTCCTCACTCTAGGGAAACATATCCGATATGATCAATTCGTGCAAGAACATATTTCAAACAGTGGTAATGTGGACTCGTAATACCTCACATTTCAGAATGTTGGGAAAACGTTTGAAGAAAAGAAAGTAATAAATGCAAATAGTAGAATAACAATTTTATGATATATAAAATTCTGAAAAACAAAATAATTATTCTTTAGACTTTAATGATGTATGAACAACATAGTTTGAATTTTGACGCCTGTCTTCTGAACAGTGGGGCAGCATGTTCCAACCCACTGCTGTGTCTCTAACAATCTACACAACACCACATCGCAGAAGACCTTAATGTTCATAGTCACCACAGTGACAACTTCATATCTGTTGTTAGTTACTTAGTTAAAAACTAAAAACTTTTTACGGTGTAACCAGCCGCTAATCGGGTCGTATCTGAAGCGACTGAAAGACTGACAGCGCAAATCAAAGCATCTGCTGTCTGGTCAGGATTGTGCGACTCCAGTTTGCGGTGATAAATCAATATAATAATATAATAATAATAATAATGTGAATCAAAATTATTAACGTAACATGAATTCAGAAGTTCAGATCGAGAGATATTAATTACTTTTTCTCTCCTTAAGGTAGGATTTTCTATCTGCGGTAAATATTAAGGACACCGTGTTCCTGGACATTAAGCCGTAAAGTTTCGAATATATATGATGTATTGTCGTGTATATTTGTAGCTATATGAAGCGTGTTTCTCCAAAACTGTGTTTACAGTCTTCCAGTTGTTAGGTGTAAAATAGAGATTTCTTAATACCAAAAGTACTTGAGGTTTGAGGATTTCATAGAAGTGTGAATTCTGGAAACGCTGGTCGGCATCAGTTTCCTTCCTGAAACAATTTTGATAGATTTTCATTGCGAATAGTTTTACATACTCGAATATGTGAATAAAATGTCTATAACACACTCGGTTTGGATGATACCAGTTGCTACCTCAGCTGAGTAGCCAAGCCTGATATTTGGAGCTGGCCCAAAATTTGATATGATGTTAATTTGTTTTTACTTATTTCGGACACTTAAATCCCTAGAAAAATATTGTTTCTAACTAATCTCTCAAACTGGAAAAGCTTGCTCTTGGCTGTTCAGCGTCCCTTCAATTTGCAGTGTGGAATTCCACACTGCAAATTAAGTTTCATACTACAAATTAAAGTGACACTAAACACACTGAAATTTTATCACAGCAGCAAAATTTATTAATCGCAATGATAAACGGTCTTCATGATCAAATGTCTCAGTGATAAATTTTCGCTGTAATAAAATGTCAGTGTGATTATTTGTCGGCTTGATCAAATGTCTGTGATAAATTGTTGCATCGTAATATGTCGCGGCTCGGTCTCTCAAAACCTCAGTCTGGCTCTACCCTCCAACCTGAGTTTTGTAACGGCGCAGAAATGACAGTTCCCTTGTGTGTTTTAAAACTATTTTTCCCGTGAACAACATGACACGTTCTTGCTAAAATAATCCTCAAAGCTTTTGCTACATTAGGGGTGATGTGCTTTTAAAATCGCAAAAGGAATCCACTGTAAAAACTAGTGAGACAAATTTATGAACTCTCATTAGGTTATTAGTTCGTAAATCAAGATAAAGTCTGGGCACCAATGATTTGCTGTAGGCTGGTTGAAAGTTACGCACAAATCAATGACTTTTTGTGTTCCGATCGTTTGGCGTGAGCCTCGAGACCACTTCAAAGACTGTTATATTCGCCTGACCAAATAGAGTATATTAATATACTATCTGCTCTAAGACCTGTTCCTCATGATGATTCAATGTCAATATCCAAGTCACTGGAAGCTTATAATCTTGACTAAGATTCAGAATTGGAAGAGGCGTTACCGGAAGATACAGAAAACAGCACGAAGGCAGATCCAGATTTTCCTACAAGTTGTACTTCACAGCCTCATCTGTTCACTCGGACAGAGTTAAACGATTTAGTTCAAGATTGTGATCTCCCCAAAACAAAGGCACGGTTACTAGGATTACGGCTTGAGCAGTGGAATCGTCCTGAAAAAGGTGTAAATGTATGATTTTACAGGAAAAGACAGTCAAACTTAGCGACGTATTACTCTTGGATGGTGGTCTAGTGTACTTCATTAACATCCAATAATAATTGCAACTTTAACACACCACTGAACAATGGAGGCTTTTCACTGATTCATCCAAGGTCAGCTTGAAGGCAGTGTTACTCCACGAAGGAAATGAGTTCCCTTCTAACCCACTGGCTCATGCAGTTCACAGGAAAGAAACGTACGAGACAGAAACTTCAGGTTTTGCTGCAAAAATGCGTTATGTAGAAAATGGTAGAATATATGAGCAGACCTAAAATTTATAGCAGTGCTGTCTGTGCTGCAAGGCAGATACACAAAACTTTGCTGGCTTTTATGTGAATGGGACAGCCGAGCAATGGACTTCCACGACAGAATAAAAAATGGCCACTTCGTTCAGAAACTTCTGGTCCGAAGAAAGCGGCACGCCCTGCTTTAGTGGACAAGTCAAGAGTCTGTTAACCTTCAATGCGAATCAAGGTCGGATTGATAAAATTATTTGTGAAAGTGATGTGTAAAAAACGCTAAGGGGTTGCCTATTTAAGACAAAAATTTCCTAAAATGAGTAAGACCCAGATGAAAGTAGGAATTTTCCTTGGTCAACATATTAGAAAACTATTAGAAGACCACGACATTAGTACAAAATTAAACTGTACCGAAAGAAGAGCCTGGAAGGCATTTGAAACCGTCTGCAGGAACTTTCTGGGCAATAAAAAAGCGGAAAATTACAGTGAAATTTTGCACGAGCTTATTTCGTCATACAGTGCTATAGGGTGTAACATGTCATCGAAACTTTCTGTACTTGGCTAAAGGTCCCTTCAGAAACTTTCTCAAATGGAAAATGGGAGAGTGAAAATTAAGGCCAAATATGTGTTGCTGACTAATACTGACGTCTTATGAGAGAGAAACATACTGGCGAATTTAAGGGGAAAGGAAGACGAATTGAGTGTTTAAAGACGATTTCTTTTGTAGTTAGGAGAACGCGTACATATACCTTGTTTGTTGTTTGACAAGTGTATATAGCAATTACAAACCAATATAGTACTTTTTATTACAAACGTAGTTTTTAATTTGATTTCTTCTTCTTAGCATTAGCGGGTAACAGGGCAACTTACTTGTAATATTCGGTTTCAATAACATCAAAACTTACGTAAGACTTACCCTGAATTTAAAAGGGAGCTATTTTTTGCCAATTATTGTAATGGATTTTTGTGTCGTGTATGTAGACTTCTTGGTGGCTATTAACGTTTCGGTAATCATGCTGACTCCCTCTTCAGTGTGACGTGTTTCTCCGAAATATTCATATACACCAAAATATGTCACGTTCCTCCCAGTCCAGAAGACGATACCAATATCTTTGTTACGATTCTGAATCTGGAGGCAACATGTTATTGTGAAACTGTGCTGTCAAAACCCGTAAGACCATAAGCATAATAGTAGGCCGTTTATTTCTTGTATGAAGTCTTTTCTGCGAAGGCCAAAAAGAAAATCTCTGAAAGAAATATCAAATCTACTGAAATTCATCAAAAGTCTGTTTCACGTCATGTCTGTATAGTGTCTGTGACACGAAGCCGAGTTCATTGTTTTATTCGCTCGTGTGTAATATGCACGATTTGTGAATAGATGGGTGACTCATTAGCATCGATCAGCAGAGCGAAACGCCTCTGGTCTGACAGCATGTGACATCCTCACAGCAGGGGTTCTCACCTGTGGGAACCACCATTTCGTACCACGCACAAGATAATTACAAATTACAACGCACAGGCAATTTCCCTGCATTAACGCGTGTATTATTATTATTATTATTATTATTATTACTATTATTAGAAGTAGGTATTCACTATGAATGGAACTGGGCAAATGAGAATGCTAAGCATTATAATCCTAATTATTGCATGCATAAAATTTTTCAGAGAGTTATGAATGGTTTTGAATTATGTTTCTTCATTCTGTTGCTTATTTGAAGAATAATTTCGTGACATTTATAATCACACTTTCCCCGGGCGTTAATTGCGACGTACGTTGCTTTGGAATTCTAAACCTCTGTGTTAAGTCACCAAATAGTTCTATTATGCTTCTGAGGAACTCGCTGCCTCCATTTCAGTGTACAAGCATCACGTCCTCTAATATTTAAAACTGCTGTTGCACCACCATAAAAACTAAAAATGTCTTTATATTATTGTTTTTAGAAACTACACTTGAATGTCTTAACTTTTGAAACCAGTTTATAAGTTTTTTTTTTTAAGATGTTACTGGTAAAGTACAGTGGGAGCAAGATGGAAGATTTTCGGGCTCCCAACTTGCTGTAATAACACAAGTCGTGACTGGAAGAAAAAAATTTATTATTTTTTGAAGAATGAAATATTGCTAAACTTCTTTTACAATTGTTTACTCATTATAATCATCAGCTTCAGGTTTATGCTAATGATGCTAATTTATTGGGCGGAAGCGCAGATACCACGAAGAAAAATTCAGAAGCTGTAGTAGTTGCTAGTCAGGATATTGGGCTAGAAGTAAATGCTAATAAACTAAGTTCACAGTTATGTCTCGAGATCAGGATGCAGGACGAAGTCACAGTATAAAGACTGATAATAGTTCTTTTGAATGGGTTGGGTGGAAGAGTCCAAGTATGTGGGAACAACTTTCACGAATCAAAATTCTAATCAGGAAGATAATAAAAGCATATTGAAATCAGGGAATTTATCATTCGGTGCAGAATCTTTTGTCTTCCAGTTTGCTATCCAAAAATTTAAAGATTAAGATATACAGAATTATAATTTTCATGTTGTTTTGTATAGACATGAAGCTTGGCCGTTTATTTTGAAAGAGGGACGTAGGATGAGGTTATTAGAGAATAGGGTGTTGAGAAGAATATTTGGGCCTAAGAGGGACGAGGTAACAAGGGAGTGGAGAAAACTACATAACGAGGAGCTTAATGATCTCCAGATGGTAGGACAATATTAGGGTGGATCTTTGGGAAAAGGGATGTGGGGATAGGCTGGGTAGAGCTGGCTGAGGATAGGGATAGTTGGCGGACACTTGTGAGTGCGGTAATGAACCTTCGGGTTCCATAAAATGCGGGGAATTTCTTGACCAGCTGAGAACCGGTTAGCTTCTCAAGAAGGACTCTACTTCACGCAGTAAGTACGTAAATAAATAATTAAGCAAGGAACTAAGTAAGTTATTATAATTTGCTTGCTTGCTGGGATGAATTTTTTTATGGATAACTGCTTTTCTGATACGTCTTTGATTTAGTCATTTCAGGTAATGTGCAAGCATATTTAATATAGAGAGGAGAGCTTCCTTCTATACACCTACTTCATTGTTTAAAGAACAGCGATTAATATGTACACTCCAGGGAATCAAACGTTAAGATCTTGTACTTTCTTCCACACTGTACTCATTTCTGCTCACAATAAATACCCATTTTTTCCTCAATAACATAAAGTGGTTGGCTTTCATAATTGACAAGGACTGCTGTATCTATGATATGGGACCTCACTGTTTATTGTTTGTGATTTCGATGAATGTCAGTCTTCAGAGAATTAATAATCTGCGGTGTGTGCCGTTTCTCATTACGTAGTAAAACGAATAATATTTTCAAAGCGAAATTAAATAAACCAAACACAAGGAAGAGTAATGAATTCACAGAAAAAAAAAGACTGAATATTCTCTGGCCATCGTCAATCCGCTTTGTCAGGAAACCCCCATTTATATTCTGCCTTAACTTCTGCGAGGCTGCGGGCTGCATTTCAAAAGGAAATTCTAAGTTTCATAATCATTATGAAAGCCTTCGTTTTAAAGAACATTGATGTAGCACGTAATTTAATAATAAGAAATTTTAAATTTAGCTCGCATAGTGTATATTTCTGTTTGGCGTGATTCTCAACATCATAGAACGCTTGTTTGTGTAAACACCATCAACTAGTTGGTCAGTTAATTGAGCTGTAATACTGCACAATCACTTTTATAAACTCATATCTATTCAGGAGGTCAGTTGTGACATGCGAGTAGACGGTAGACAGAGAGACATGGTGCGTGAGACATGGTGCGTGAGACATGGTGCGTGAGACAAAACGTTTTATGTTTCAGCTCTTCCGTCATTATTGTGGTAGTCCTATGAAAGCAATACAATGATGTTTGAACTTCAGTTCCATTTCACTTCATACTCTGTCCTGTATTTGCCATTTCTATAGCTGCTGCAGCGATGCGCAAGTACTGTGATTCCGAGTTCTTTTTAATTGCATGAGAAAACTCTAATTTCTTAATTTAATATGTAAAATTTTATTTACTATATACAGTGGTATTGAAAAGGTCAGCATCCATAACTTGGGCGAAGAAAAAGTAAACTCTTTTGTACGACACTGTAAAGGACTACATGGAATATGGTGTAGGGAATTATGTCTCCATCTGCTTGACAGTAATTTTATTTCTTTAGTATTATCCCTCCAATTCCGTTTGGGTATTTTAAAATTATCTTGGCACAGCCAACTACTTTTCTATTCATCTGAGACCAGCGGCCCATGGAACTGTATAGCAGTGAATCATGTATTTTGGTAGCTTAAAATCAGAGAACCTACACAACATTTATTGGACAGTGAACTCTACCTCCAACGATTGTGTTATCGGGCTATGCACGAGTCATTCCCGACAATGTGATTCGCGCATCTTCCCTTACATATCCGTTCTGTAGTGAGTCACACACAACAAGAACCCTTGAAGATATTCAAGGTTAAGAATCTTGGCGTAACAGCCTGCAGGTCTTGAATGTGTATATACCGCACAGTATAACACAATTTTAGCTGTGATGCGAAAGGAGGAGGAGGTTGTGGTGGTGGTGGTGGTCTTCGTATTATTATTATTATTATTATTATTATTATTATTACACATGAAATACGATGTAATAAAAAGTGTTTTTATTGTGGAAATCTAGATCAGGAAGATACCGTATACAAAGACAAGTAGTACATTTTTAAGTTCTCTTCGAAGCAAATATAAAAAAAAAAAACTTTTTTGATTCAGTACAGTTTTTTAACCGGTTACGTGAAGCTGCTTTTATTTGTGGATTCACTGGATCGCTAACTTATTTTACAGTTTTGGCTATAAACAATTACATAAATAATCAAAAGTAACAGATTCTAACATTCAGCAGATAATGGCAGTCTAATAAATGGGATGCCGTCACGTGACAATATATTTGACATATTTTATTCTACCAGTGCGAAAAGCATAACGGCACCGACCTACTTTTGAGTACAATAAATCCAAAAGAATGCAGTGGACAAATTCGCGCGCCATTTTTGTTTAAGCGATGAGAAGAAAAATAGGTTCTTCCACCAAAAAGGTGCCATGACACACACAGCCAACCATTCAGTGACCACCCTACGAAATATATTTCGGAATCGAATAATTCATTATTCTTCCATTGTGGCCCGCACTTTCACCGGTAATGTAACTTCTCTTTGGGGATCTTTCAAAGAAGACATTTGTAGGAACAACGTACACGCATACGATGACCTTAAAGACGTTTCCTGGCCCCCTGTATAGGCGATTTCTAGGCAAGAACTTCAGATAATTATTAATAGTGTAATTAAACATTGTCAAAAGTATGTGAGAATTGTTGCCATTTTCAGCATCTGCTTTAAAATTCAGTAAGATACATAATATAATACTAATGATTATTGCACATTCTGTAAGTGTCTTTGTATATTCCATAAGCAGGTTCCGCTTTAGGATGGACATTTTTAGAAGTAAGGTGAGGTTAATAGGATAAGTAATTTCATGAAATTTTTCTCTTACTGTAATAATTCCTGGTGTTATGTGTCCTACATTGCTGAAGTAACTGTATTCCTAAGAAGCCAAAGAGCCCAGTTCGTGTAGTGAGTACACGTGCTCCCGGTGTGCAGAAAACCATTTTACCTTTGTCGCTACTTAGGTCTTAAAACGGGTAAAATTTCAGTTTTTACTGGTTTCTAGTTTTACTTTAAATCACACGTTATCTTAAGGAATTTGGATCTTAACAGAGACCTGTTGATGCCAGTGAGTGATAGGAAGCTTGCTCATATTTGCTCAAAGACTAACGGAAAAGAAGAACAAAATCCCATAAATATTTACAGTTCTTTGGTTCCTGTAGTACAGACGTTTTGGGGATGCTGTTAGGAATATTTACTGCAGCTGGGATATCCACTTACAATGATTGCAATTTGATTTTAAAAAAAAATATATATATTTTTTAAATTTGTACTGAATAAAATAGCTGGCTTTTATTTTTTAATTGTGTGAAGGTTGAGTGCGAATTGTAACACTGTTTTATGGTTGTACTTTTACCGGTGAACCTAGGTTCGAGACCAGATGTCGGATATGCTCGGTGGTTAGATAGACACATTACGTTTGGCTGGATTAGTTATAAAGTTATTAGAATTCCAGCGAAAAAGATACTGGCGCACGGGACGGAGAGTAAAGTGCTACACTGGGAGTTACGGACCTCTTGGCCCTATTGTTTCGAGGAGTTGCTCTTAAGTTTATGGCCGTATTATTGCGAGGAATTGCACGTGTGGTCACTGCTAAAATTGAACACCTGTTTTATAAGAGAGCAGGTGTTCCAAAAGCAGCCAGGCTGGGTTCGAGGTCACACTTTTTTTCGGACCAGTCTGTGAGTCAGATGGGCAAAAAGAACTGGAAGATTAAACAAGATTCGGGAGGGGTAGATAAAGACATTTCGGTGTTGTTAGTAATGAATGTCAACCGTGAAATAAGAAAAGTTAATAATCAGTGTTAAAGACTTAGATTGTCCCCGACTATCTTAATAAATAAATGAGTCTATTAACTTCTAATGTAACTTTGTAATACCATGTAATATTCCTTGGCAGGATTGAACTAGTCAGACAAAGCAGAGGTAAAGTTCTTTGGACGGCTACAATAAATGCGTGGCAAATTTATGGCATGTGAAAAGTAATTAATTGTGTCTGTTCTGATTTCTAATACTTCTCATTTAAGGCTGCAGGATTAACTGCCTCCCATTTTGTATAATGATTTCTCTTAATGGAAATCCTTCTGTAACAGATATTTAGAATAATTTTTTAAGAACTATAATGATACATTTCTTCTTGTTCCTTGTATGGTACTTTCGGATTTGATGTTAAGTATTTTGGTTAATAAATTTCGGATGAAATGACTTTGTCTCCTCGGTATTACTCTAAATTTGCAGGAAGAAGTTGCCGTCGAAACGCTGGTGTCTGCTGAACCGCAGAGCCTCACACCTCAATAGACACAAAATTTTAAGTATTTCATATTTCTGTTATATTCTTGTTGCTACACGGCCTAAAACACTCTTGGATCACAACATTACGCCTTAGATTGTTACGTAGGATGTACGGATATATAATTTAATATTTTATTACACTTTACACTAGCTTTGCTTTTCATATGAACGGGCTGGATTGAAGACCAATATCCCTGCATTTAAACCTTCTGATGCATGTACGATATTCTTTTGCATTGTGGGTTACTTAGTGACAATGTTAGCACATAAGACTATAAATCCTTATCGTCAGATCAAAGGGTCACTGATGAATGATATATTAGAAGTAAAAGCAGTCCCGTTAGAGGCCTGGACAGCCCCAGAATGTTCCAAGAAGTTAAGGCTCCCAGATTTCGTGACAACGGCACAGGATGGTGGTAGGTTGTCAGCGTTATGCATCGGCCGCCTTTACCCCCAGGAAATACTCCTGGTACTCATTTCTGTTAGAGGCTGGGTCGACCTCAGGGCTATAGTGCGATCGGAGGGATTTTATGTCAATGACACCAGCTGGGATCGAACCAGAGACCTTCCGATTTGTAGCACAGCACCTTAACCACTGTGCTACCATATTTAGAGGGAACTGACTGCGGTCTTATAAAGTCACTGTCTCGGGATTTTTCTGGAGGGACTGAAGAAAATTACAAACGAGAATTGGGAGCGTTCGAACTGTTCTCCATATTACCCGGCACACAAATCTCATTTTTTATGCCATCGAAATCTGTCCAGATCGCCAAATGTGTCTTCAGACTTTCTGGCTTTCCCTCATTTCTGATGATAGTTCTCTTGTAAAAGGTTACACGTTGTATTTCTTTTACTCGTCTCGTAAACGGCGATGCACTCTCATTTTATATGTAATGTTATATTTGCCCGTTTTTAAATGTACTCGATGTTGGTCGGCAGATTTTGATTGAAATTTCCAAGATAAAATTTAAAGAAAATGTACCTCTGCACGTCGAGTCGTTCATGGCGGAGAGACAGGACGGAGGGTACAAGTTAGTCGACTGAGCAGTTCTTCACGTATAAATCTCAGAATATCTGCCAGCAGTGCAAATGTCCCTGCCGTGTTAGAAACAGACTCCTACCGAATAAAAGTTTCGACTAGTTCAGTTTCAAGATGTTTGGATATTGAATTTACGAACATTAACTTCAGAGTTGTTCCAAATTAAACGTAAAATTTCACCCTAGAACCGGCCATGAATGTCTAGAGCGAGATTAGATGTATAGCTGTACCCTTTCTTTAACACCGGCGCTCTATGTGGGTGGGTAGTCAACGCTAAGCCAAGGCCACTTTATACAGGGAAAAGGACACGGTACCGCTGTATAGGAGGCTGGCGTGGGCTCCAGGGCCGGTCAGGAAGGGTGCGGAAAACCTCAAACCCACTGGGATTCGATCCTAGGTCCGTAAATAAAACTTTGCTAACAACAAATATGTTGTGCATATTTTAATAATATGATGTTGAAGTACGAGTAATTCAGGTGTTTCGATCCATGCGAACAAATTTCCCTTTAGATTCTACTTCTTACTCCTCCATTTCCCCCATGAAACAATTTCAGAGGTGTAAGATTTTTGTGGTTACCTTCCATTTCCTGCTGCTGTTGTGAGATCATTACACTCTACTACACAATAACCTGTATACATAAGAACAACACAAATTTCGCCATTGCTAACAGCAAACCACTTTTCCTCCTGTTGCGTACACACAGCAAACAACACGGGCGGCTCCTCAACTGTGTACGCTGTTACCAAGCTTAGATTGTATAGTCTTCTAGGTGAATACTTATCGAGGTTCCGGAAGGAAAACCTTCTTCAGGGTTTCTCTTTTTTCTGTGGTAAGACGCCGCCTCACTGATTAATCTCTTCCCGATCTTTCGAAGGCAATAACTTTCTTCTGAAACAGAAAAACGTTTATCCAGTGACGTGGCTTCATATACCAGAATAACATAGTGCTCAACCACATCGCCTTAAAAGCTTCAAAACTAGAATATTCTTCTTCCTTCTCGTCGTACAAGGCTTTTATTTTGAATATGCAAGCAGCAGGTTCATTATAAACATCGGTGTCATTTACCACTCCTGTATACGGTGACTCAGATCACAGTACGACACTTCATTAACGTGAAAGCTTGAAAAATGTGTAAGACTGAGTTTACTGACGTTATTCTTGAAGTAAGAGGTTTCGGTTTCCAGTCATTCACAAGAAGCTGTAAAGCACAGAAAAGCATAGCGCAGGAACCTGATAGGCTATAAATATTACCATTTTCTCCATATTTCCTCGCACACGTAGGCCTCATGCTTCATATTCGGGATGTTTCTGATTCAAGTATTCGGCTGTCATGTCAGAGGTCGTTTTATGGCTTTTTTCATTCCCCTTTGACGTACGATGTGCCAGTATCTCAGTTACTTACGATCGCAACTTTTCACTTATTTTCAAGTCATTATTCACTGTCATCCTGTCTTTCGACCCTCTAGGCCTATAATTATATTCAAATAATAAAACCACATTTCATTTTACGACCAGGTTCAGAGACCATAAATCATTTATAATAATAAACCTGGGGAAAGTGTGCAAATGTTGTTACGTTATATTTGCGTAGGTATCATAAACAAAGGAAAATATGCCGTCCAAACTAACACGTTAATGTGACATCACACAGTGCTGCAGTGTTTCAATTCATATGAAGCATCCTTAGGCAACATTCATGTAGGGTTTAAGACAACAATATGGTGACCGTCAGATTTTTTTTAGCTTTCTCTTTGATGACGATAATTCATAAACCTTTAGAGTTAAGTACGTAGAACTTGATATAGTGTTACTTTCTAGTATAAATTGTATCTATTATTATTGATAAGTAAGCAGTTACAAACATCACGATACATTTATAGCCAATAAATTTAAAATATACTGCGTAGAATCCCCAATAAAGGAATACTCTTTCATAAAAATTTACCGAAGTGGCTATGGTCTGTGATTTTGCACAGTGCTGTCATAATACTGAACAGTCATATCAGTCATCATCGAACAACTGTAAATGATTTGTTTGAAGGCGTCTTGGTTCCCTAGAGGCACTCTTGCGTCTTTTGCTTGGAGCAGTGTTTCCCAACCAGGGTTTCCGTGGAACCCGATGGTTCTGCAGGGTCCCTCGAGAAATGTTGGAATAAATCACTCAGTTATTTTACCAACCACTTCACTTATATAAATTTGTAAAATTTATAAATTAAAACATTAAAAACGCTCCGATATGTTTCGGTCCTAGGACCATCATCAGGGAGCTATATCGTCCTCGCTAAAGTTACACTATTAAGAGTCATATTAATTTCACCATTCCAGTTGGTTTTGTGGCAGCATGTCGTGTTGTGTTGTGTTGCCAAGAGTATCACGCCACGAAACACAGAACGCACATCCATAACAGGACACTCTTGGCAACACAACACAACACGGCATGCTGCCACAAAACCAACTCGAATAGTGAAATTAATATGACTCTTAATAGTGTAAATTTAGCAAGGACGATATAGTTCCCTGATGATGGTGCTAGGACCAAAATATTTCGGAGTGTTTTTAATGTTTTACTCTATAAATTTTACAAATTTATGTAAGTGAAGTGGTTGGTAAAATAATTGAGTGACTTGACAACATGCACGGTATAACAATGAAAGTAAGTTCGAATAAATATATTAAAAATTTAAAATACCGAAGAAAATTTCAAATAACCCTGAAAATATTTCGGAAAATTTGTCCAGCGATTGGCAATACTCTAATAATCTCAGTGTGCTACTAACTGCCTTTTTAGTGGCTTGTAAACCTCTGTGTATGTAGGACTTCTCGGCATATAAAAAATTATTTTTGGGGTTCCTGCTTGGAGGAAAGTTCGGGAAACACTGGCGTATAAGAAATAACGAAAACAAAGAGATATTTCTCTCTCACTTCACAAAGAGATATTTCTTTCAGCATGGCAGATGCCCTAAACGACATTCAAATAGGCATCTCCTGAATAAGAGAATAGAGGTTTCCGGTTAAAATATCCCGATAGACAAATTAACTTATTACTATTAATACATGACGCGGGGTAGAAATCTATGCAGTACGAAAGTAGACTTCACGAGATTCATTTGAACATCCTCTTTTTAAATTGGTACTTTTTTCCTGCAAGGTACTGATTGGAGTAAACATGTCTGTGCCTGAGGTCACTGTAGTTGATGAGCCTCAGTATTTACATGTTCTGGCTTATTTCACTGCTCCTTTACTGCGGCGGAGATTTTGTTTGCTGTCTGGCTGAATGTTTGAATTGAAAGTGACAGGAGCAATGATGGAAGAACTAGATGTGACAGACGGTGGGATTTAGAATGGAGAAGTTGGAATTTCGGTGATTCTTTTCTACAATATGTGTAAAGATGAAGGCTGCCGATCACAACAGATTTTATGGTATGTTATCATATGGCATTTGTGCGTTATTTTTCCGCTTACGCGTTCATACAAAAAAAAACATTATCAGGCGAACTGACACTCCCAAGAAAAATTATCATGTAGCCACACTATAGCATATTTATTTATCATTATACAGGGTGTTTCACGACTTTAGGGCATAACTGCAGGAGGTGATTTCCTAGGTCTTTGTGATCAAAAAAGTTCACATAAACATGTGTCCGATTTTGGACGGTTACGGAGTTATAACTGTTTGAATCTCGGAATAGAAGGTAACGATTACTGACAATAAAAGGGGACAAAATAATAAACCAGCATAATACATGATACATTTAAAGTAAGAATGTAAAGTTAACTTCGTGAAATTACCTTTAATTTGAATTTATCTGTGCTTAAAGCTGATTTTCGAAAATGCCACCGCCGGCCGCAACACAGGCTGCCGCTCGGTTGTGAACCGCGCGGGT
>Ga0123352_10005091_pt1 | contig 19655 bp, 10 predicted proteins | sample TergutLab28metaG_FD_89700 | JGI IMG/M metagenome (GOLD analysis project Ga0123352, IMG submission 89700) | Labiotermes labralis P1 segment gut microbial communities from Petit-Saut dam, French Guiana - Lab288 P1 | ecosystem: Host-associated > Arthropoda: Insects > Digestive system > Gut ... | reverse complement strand
TATATATATATATATATATATATATATATATATATATATGTGTGTGTGTGTGTCTAAGATGTATTATATGGATATGTCGGTATGAAATAGACATACTGAATGAGGTTCTGAAGGTCAAGGTTGGAACTGGCTGAAAGTCATATCTAATGGTCAGATGTTTTTTAGGGTAATTTCGGAATTTTGTTCGGTATCAGATGTTTTATTTGTTAGTGACTTAGTTTGTAACTCATTCAGTTGCTTTTTTGCATGTAGCAAGTCGAGTTGCACTTATCGTTGATGTGGCTTAGTTTACGATAGAGCGTTCAGAGTTTTGCTGGCGCCAAGTTCCCATTCCCAGGAATAATGGAGCTACCAGTGCGAGCGCTGATTAAGAAAACTATGGAAATATATTTATTATCACGTTCCAAGGTTATTGTTATGATCACTGGACCCGGTATAGTGACAGGCAGCTTATTTCGTAAATTTTATCTCGCAAATGTGAGATGTGTTTTCTTGTGTTATTATTGATTTCACTACACTCTAAAGGCAACCGTATGCATTTATTGCCGTATTCTGTTACTTGCAGAGCACACTTCCTTTGTTGTCTTTATTTGTTGTTTCTGTGTACTATTCATCCTTCCTCCCTTTCATTTCGTATCACGTTTCCTCCCTTACACATTACCATAGCTCACATATCCACTCTCTCCCCGTACAGTCACTTCTTACTTTGCTGTCCCGTTCTGACAGCACTTAAATTTCTCGTTTTGTTCACAGTATATTTACACTACTGGATTCTTTGAGAAATGTAAGTCGATTTTTATTACACTCTGTAACGTAGGACGTATTTGACTTTAAATCGTGGAAGGAATAGTAAAAAATGACAATGAAAGAACTTGAAGTAACCGTGAAGGATATTATGCACTGGAGAGGATGATGTCTCGCTAAAGTTCTGATACGAAGTTCTTATCAAAATGTCACAGTGGAACGGAGAGACAAGTTGGTGCACCGTTCAGTTTCATGTTATATTGGAAGGACATTATTAAACTGGCATATCGAGCCGGTGTCGTCTGTGCTAGGCGATGCTGACGTTTCAAGGTTGACGATTCGTTTCACACTGCTACAGGACGCACTGTGTTATTACTCCATACTTCTGTATTTAATCACTTAATTTAAGATTGCCGATTCGGTCTAAGGCATGGGTCTACGGCCTCTCGCTTGCTGGGATTGCGGGTTTGAAACCACCGGGGGCATGGATGTTTGTCTTCGACGGGCCGATCACTCGTTCAGAGGAGTCCTACCGATTGTGGTGTGTCTGAGTTTGATTGCGGAACCTCAACAGTGAGGAGACCTATGGCCACAAGGGTTGTCGAGCCATGGAAAATAATAATAATAATACATGGGACGGGTAATTCATTTGTTATAGTACTTTGGCTGCGGACTGGGCATCCGTATAATCGGGGTTCTGTTCCCCGTGGAACAGACATTTCTTGAGGAAAAATGGTTTAAAAATATGAATGGTATCATAATACTTCTTGAGAATTTCGCGGAGAAGAATATTGTGGAACACGGCTGCTTGTATCTGTAGGGTATCTTATGAAATATTAGTATTTATCGACCAGACTGCACAGCGCCACATGCAAGCAGACTACAGACAGTGCACCTAAGGAGAGTGCTCAGTGGTTACAGTTATGAACACGGTTCAAACCATCGTTTTAAATAAATATCTACAGTCCCTAGAGTTAATTTCCAAGTCCCGGTGGTAATTGCGCGTATTGCCCTCCATCTCACTAAGAAACGTTGTATTTTGCCCATAGAGTGTCCTTAAGTGTTCCGTATATTGTCAGAAGGAACACAAATTATTTCCCCATACAGGTCATCCCCGATTCAGCGTCACTATCGACCTAGGAACACTCATACGTACAACCGTAATACAGTCGGTAAGCCCCACGATTGGCTGATGTCATGCGCATGCGTAAAAGCCGTAGTTATGCCTGGTTCTTTTATGTTTTGGTTTTGTCATTTTGCTGCGTGCTGAAGAAATTACTTTCTTTAGGTGTCTGTTCCGTGTTTATATTTTGTTGATACCACCAAGTATATATACAGTATATGTACAGTATATATACAGTGTATGTACAGTATATGTGCAGTATATGTACAGTATATACTTGGTGGTATCATAGCAATATATATATATATATATATATTTTGCTGTGACCAATAATGGCAGCAGATAGTCGATGTATACGGTATTTTCGACTTAGGGCGCTGTCAACTTACAGTTCTTTTGTCGGAACAGCCCCCTTCTTAATTCGGGAGTAATATTGGTGTAACTTTAACTTGTCTTTTTATCGGACACGGACTGCTTTTTGTGTAGAGTAGGGACTTTAGTTGTATATATAAATTAAGTACATGTTAGTCTTGAAATGCGATTATGTGTTCTTGAATGTTTCCGCTTCATGGAACACTGTATACACTGAAATGACATGTGAGACCAACTAGATGCAACAATTGTGGTTTATTAATATTCCATTAGCTCAACATGTTTCGGTCATAATTATGCCCACCTTCAGGAGCGCTAGACCGTATTTTACTGCATACGGTTTTCAGCACTTGATGTGTTAGCTGGTGTGTTGGGAAGCCGGGGAGCGGGCAGTTTGCATACGGCCCACTCCCCGGCTTCCAAAGACACCAGCTAACACATCAAGTGCTGAAAACCATATCCAGTAATGTAAGGTTTAGCGCTCCTGAAAATGGGCATAATGTTGCCCGAAACATGTTGAGCTAATGGATTATTAATAAATCACAATTGTTGCATCCAGTTGATCTCACATGTCATTTTATATTAGGGATGCACAGTCACACGAACATCAGATGTTCTGTATACACGTTTAGCCTAGTGCGGAAACTTCATATTGGTCCAACGTAGCGTTCAAACGGACAACGCCATCCAGTATGTGAAGTCCAATACCAATGTCAAGTACATACTTTATTTTGCAGAGGTTTATGTTGGTTTTTCCTTAGCTTCTCTGAACTAGTGCCTGCTAACGAAATATGAAAATAGGCGTTTTATGGAGAATTAATTTGGATCATATTATCGGAATTCACAAGAATTATTTGCACCGACAAGGGCCAGTCTTCACTACAGGATCTACCGCGAGCAGCGTTTCTTTACGCCATCATCACTCTTTCATTGCTAGGCAAAAGACGTGGTGGATGATTGGCCTAGTCTCTCTACTATGGCATGGGTTCAAAATTAAGAGTTTCAGTACACTCAAGATTTTCAGAAAAAAAAATGGGGGATGAGAAATATACAAGACAATGCAATAACCGTCGGACATGACTGAGTACAAACCACCCAGTTCACTTATTTCAACGAACTCTGTAGTCTGATATCAAGGCCGCTTATCGCTAAGCCAGTCCACCCACGGCTGCAGTTCTGTCCTTGACATTTATAAGCGAAACATGATAACCTTTATACTTAAACGACAACCACGTTTCCGTAAATGTTTTGAATTATACACGAAACTGGCACTGAGAACTTATCCGCGAATTTACTATCCAACTAATGCACACTATATAATATGGAGATAGAATTAAAATTATAAAATATTTAAAAGTGCTCCGACATCTTCCGGATCACAGAGGATCCATCATCAGGGAGCTTTGTACAGTGCTTGGCTAGAAATTGCAAGAATGATTCTATCGTGTCCGTTGACATGGACAAGGTCGGTGTTGTGGCAGCATATTCTGACCCGTTGTGCGGGTGTGTAGTTCACTGTATAGGAAGGCACTCATGTACAGTGAACTACACACACGTACAACGGGTCAGAATATGCTGCCATAACACCAAACTTGTCCATGTCAACGGACACGAAAGAATCATTCTTGTAATTTTTAGCCAAACACTGTACAAGGCTCCCTGATGATGGATCTTCTGTGATCCGAAACATGTTGGAGAACTTTTAAATATTTTATAATTTTAATTGTAGCTACATATTATATATTGTGCATTTGTTGGATAATAAAGTGTTTAATTATCATTGATGCACGGTGCAAGCATGAAGATCTGGCACAGTGTTTGACGTGTAACAAATTCAGGCAGTTTTGAAAGTGAAGAAAAAAGTTTATTTTAGCCACTACCGTGTGAATGTGCATGGCTGTAGATAGGAGACGTAATTAGAGTCACTGTGAGATGACATCTTCTCTCTTCTGACATTTTGCACAGCGTTCATTGGTAATTAGTTACCGACTTTTTGGGACAAACTGTCAGTCCCATTCTAAAGGTTCCAGCAACATAACAGTCTAAGACTGCCTGGCCCTTTTTGATTGGACTAACTACCCACCAGTCAACTCTGCATAATATCCCAGAAGAGTGAAGGCCTCACCGCGGCGGAAACTAACATTCACGCAGAATCGTAATAATTATAATAAAAAAAATTATCGGGAAACTTCAACGAAAGCAGTCACTGAGGAGGGACAGGAGTAGAAACGAAGATATTATAAAAATTAATCTGATGAAAATGTTTGAAAGCGAAAGATGGATTCAACTGCAACGCAGGTTAGGACATTGTGGGTGGTTCTTATATTTTCCGTTCCGTGCATTACAGTTAAATTTCAATAATCTTAGCCAAGTGCACACAGTTGCGCTATGATTAACAACAATAGAATATAACATAATTCAATATAATCTAATACTAAGTAAGATTTTAATGTATTTAAAAATTGTATCGTTAATTATATGACAGTTGTTTGCATATGTTTGTTAAAGTTTTAGAAATCCGTGGGTGATGCTTGTGACAAGGCAATTAGCCGCCACGTTTCTTGAGCTATAAAAGACTGTAGTTCATGTAATTAATATTAATTAGTTCAGATACTTTACCACAGAAAAACTTTGCCTCTCTCTTACAAAGTTAGATAAATAATGGCAGTTTAAACTGGGACTCACGTGATATAACAAACGTGACTGCAGCCAGAGTGTAAAGTTCTTTAGCACTAAGGCGGTGAAATATACACCGTAGGTACCAGTATGCTTTTAAAGTTTGAAAAGCAAGGAAACTGACAAGTCGAGTATCTAGCTGACTGTCCTAGTTTTCAAGGAACACGCTACACGACGAGTCGTCAATATTACTGTACACTCAATGATTAATACTACGTAATTTTGAAGACAAAGTGAGAGTCATTGTCTTTTTGGTGTTCTTTGTAAGTACAGTTGCTATAAAAACGCTACAGAGTAAAGTATGAATTTCCAGCTTTGAGACAGAATATTCTTCTAAGAAATTTTGTCGGTCTTCTTCATACGGTATGGAGGGGCAAAGAAAGTTATTTCCCTTAACAGCAGTACGAGATATACAGGGGTTTCTAACAAACTAGATCCTTCAAATGCGAAGCCACCGGTTTTATTATAAATTCAAACTCCGTCTGGAATTAACTTTTTAGCCATGTTTTGCATTTTAACAAAGAGTTTCTCGTCAAAATTAGTCCGTCCCAGTTTACAGGTTATATATATATGTGTGTGTGTGTGTGTGTGTGTGTGTGTGTGTATATATATGAGGGGGAAACTTCATTATCAACACATGCGGACGCAAGTATGTAATCTTCACTTTCAACTTCTGTTATTCACTGATATTCAGAAAAGTTTTAATTGTTTTGGAGGGATAATTTTGTAATATTTCACTACAGTATACACCAATTTAAACAAAATACCCAAACAGGTACAGTTTCTACAATACATAAATTATTTATTTAAACATTCCACATTTTTCGACCGCCTTCAGTGATCCCACTTTTTGTGTGACCTAATATTGCTGGACTGCCGATAGGCTAAAAGACGTGGAACTTCTATACAGGAAATTTATGTATTTGCTTTAAAGGTACCTTTTTGGGTACTCTGTTCGGTTTTTATGGGATATTTTTCATTCTAACTCATAGCCAAAAACAACTATGCTACCAGTCCAAATTGTTTCAGAATTTATACCATTCACCTACCTTGCCATTATATGATATGTCCGCACCAGTTGCGAGTAAACTGTATCATCATATTAGACATGATATTTCACGCCGATATATGGAAACAGCAACGATAATATGATAAGAAAATACGTTTATTGTTCTCACACCGAAAACCCATCGCGCGTAAATGAAAACACGCCTTACGTATGTTGCTGGCCAACCGCACTAGGAACGTTACAGTTATAAGTTACTTAGTTCTATTGATAGTGTAGAAGTACATTTTCGTTCTCTCTTAACCTTTTAAAGCCTTGTTGTTACGTGATGCACCAACAGATTTAACATTCAACAATTGTATGCTCTGCCCACAATTTTCGTGTTTTGTACTTATCTGAGAAAAACAGCGACTTGTGCCACTTACAGCACAAACTGACTGGTTTTTATAACCGAGATGAAAAGTGCTTACTGCGCGGAACGAACTGAGACTTTAAATAAAGCAGTCTTCCATTCGTCTTTAGAGGGTTAATTTATCGTTTCCAAGACAGATATAACTATTTATCTCAGTATTTAGCCAACTTGATGCACAAAATTTGTTTCACAGTAAGTTTTATTTCATGCCTCTACATGTTTAGAGCACATGTGCTCACCATCAGGAGGTCAAAATTGCATTAAACAGCCTCTGGTATCATCACACCTATAGCAGTCTTCCATTCGAATTTAGAGGGTTAAATTATCGTTTCCAAGACAGATATAACTATGTAGAATAAAAACTAATTTTCTAAACTCGTATTCTTCCTACAGCAGATTTACACAAACACCTCCTGCTGTACTTTAGCATGTTATTAGCTCAGAAATACCTAAATAGACTGTCTTGAGCTCCCTAGAACTTATAATTCAGATAGAAAGAGTAAGACCAACTTACACTTTATTCTGACATAACACCTGGTTACAGCAGTAATGTAAGTTCAGATTTCCTACATAAAACTCCTATTAATATAATCTGACTCCAGTTCCTTCATTTTGAGTTTTGTTACTGAATTGGCTACAAAAAATGTCCTTCACAAGAGAAGGACCTATAAATAATTTTAACCCTTTAAACGCCAAGTTAAATCACATCTACCTTTGTTAGCATTATTCGGAGCTCACCATGTCCTCCACATTAGCAGGTAAAGGGTTAATAAGTAAGATCTCAGTGACTGAAGCAATTAGGAAACATGCGAGTGCATAGAAGGAGTATTGGAGAAGGCTTCTTACTGCGTCTGAATATGATTGTTAGCAGTTAGTTGTTGATAGAGATTATGGTTAGAAAATGGAAATGGTAGCATTTTAGAGCAGTGGAAGGTACCTGTGATTGAGTCTGAATTGAAATTTTGACCACTGCGGAAAGTAGTAACACAAAGTAACTGCACCGCACGTGATATATAAAGCTGCCCTCCTAGAAATTTTGAAATCAGTGGCGTGGATATCCTGTAACTGTATGATTTCAGATTTCTTCAGTGGGGCTTACTGGACCAATCTGTTTGTGCTACGAGAGGGTGGCAATTGATTTAATGTGCTGTTTTCAAAATTGGCTTTGGGGTGAGTCCTACCACTTGATCCAACGTATGTGTATAGTAAGACACCTTTAAACAAACCACGAATCAATCAGTCCGTCTCACTCCAAAATATGCCACCCAATTTTAGGCAATATATTGCCAAGTTACTGAAATTCATCTCACATCTCGACCCTAAATAACGTAGGCAGTTATCAAATGGTCATTTAATAGACCGTGATGTCAGTGTGGGCTCCTGTTGATTCTGGTCGTGTGGATTGGATTTAGCTGCCAGAGGATCCGTTCAAATGAGGTTACAGAACGGGGAGAGAGTGGGAGGGCTTCGCGGAAACACGCAGAAAATTTCCAACTTGTTTTTGCCAGTCAACAAGTCAGGAAATATTCATCCTTCTCTCCAAATGATCCAAGCGAAGGTGGTCAACGTACTTCGTGTGTCCGTCTTCATCCAGATATTTCCGAGTACCAACCTCATTTCACTACATGTAACTTCTGCTGCTTACTTTGTGACTCGTATGCTGGATATTTCGGTCTATATTTATTAAGAAATTAATTCCGTGAACCAAATTGTATTCATTTAGAATGGATGTCCCTACCAATTTACACTGTTTAATAATGGACATTTGTTGTGGAAGATGCCTGTCATTAAGAGCACAGATATTGCGCATCTGATATGAAGCATTGTTGCCACACTCTTATTAACGTTTCACAAACTCATTATTCTTATACAAGCCAAAGATTTCCTTATGTTTGATGCAGCACCAAATTACAAAGGCACGTTCATGTTGGCAGGTACGTCGGGCGCATTCATAACCACTAATTAGATGGAAGTGAATAGGGAGGTTCACGCTCCGACCGCTTATTACCCGGCGATAATAGACCATAGTTTCCACTGAGTAGGAGGAGGGTGGGTCGCAGGGTTGGTCTGTGCGCTTTGAAGAAGAGACTCTTTTATCCTTGCCTGGTATCTACCCTGGATTCCTCGGTCGTTCAATCCGCAGTCGAGTAACAACACCAATGAGCTATCGAGTATCCTGAAGTTTTGGTATGATGTATGCAGTATCTGATAATCTGCGCTATCACCATGCTTATTCTTGAAAAGAGTTCTTTTCGTAACAATCAGTAACAGACAGCAACTCAAAACTTGCTGAAGGTATTCTGTTTCAAGACGTCGATTTCATCCATAGGTCTCCGTAATCCATGGCGTGTTAGGTTTCTGACAATCTCGAAAGTTAGAGACACACCAGTATACTTGTCATGCACGATTCTGAATAAACAGAAGAAAAGAAAATTTGCCCGATAAGCTAGACGTCGGGTATCCAAATCCCGAAGTGAATACAGAAAAGCCTCGAGCGTCACATAGTTGTTGCTGTGTTTACAAACTCAGTGAAGCTGAAACCTATCGCTTTTCGAACTTGCACTGAAGAAGATAATGTTGTCGTCCGGCATAGCGTGTAACTCTTCCTGCAAACATACATAAGCCATACAGATAAAACTACGCAGCCCTTCTATGTGAAATATGACATAAGGCTTCGTGTCAAGGAGATGGATATTTCACAGACTTCGTCGCGGTTAAAGTACTTTGCCTATTTAGTCTTTATATAAGGAGCCTTGATCAGTCAGTTTAGTGACCAGTATATGGTCTGGGCAAGAGGGGAACCGAGGTTCGATTTCCAACTACAGTAAAAAGCTTTTCTCTTCTCTATATCATCTAGATAAACTGTGAGGTCATCCCATCCTTTTTCTAAGTGAAGGCTGGGAGTACTTTTTCTTCTGGTTAAAGCGGCCAGGGCGTGAAACTGACTGCTGGGTGCGTGGAGTTTATCTCCACTTTCCATACGCCTTGATGGCGTGTTACTTACTAGTAGTTACGCTGATGGACAGCTTTACTGTTTCTCTTGCCTGTGCACTTTTTCACGTTCATAGAAACACCGAAGTTGAGTTTCTAACTCTCATGTTTCGTCTTGAAAAAGTCATGATTTCGAAGCGAAGTCCGCAGATCGGCCATTCTGACTGAGGTTTTTCGTTCCTATTCTCTTTACTCAGGTCGTGAGATAGTACTTTTCGAAACGAAACATGACTCTTCCCCTGTTTATCGTCTGATATTCATTACATCATTTTCGACAATACGTAACTGAAGTACCTGAGCAGGACTTGTTCAAAAACAGGCAAGTCTCACTCCTTTCGAGTACCATAATTGGTTTTCTTTTGTCCCATTCCGAACACCATGATGGTGATAGTGTCTAATACTGTTTAGGTACAGAGACGTTGGCACTTTATTTTGAGCTGCTCTGCCGAGATTTCGGAGAACATGACTGTCTCGGCAGTGAAAGTGAGTGACTGCAGTGCGGTGTGTCGCTAATAAGGTAAATTTCGAATCGGTCAGCAGTGTGTAATCTGTGGTGTGATTGTGGCCTTGAAGGTTGATTTTGCTACAGTTTTCGAAGCATCAGCATGTGGCGGGATAATGTCACCACTACAAATCTTCGTGAACAGTCCCAGGAATTTCCTTTCAAAGAATTTGGCGTGTACACCGGTTGCAAAATCTAGAACAAAGTTAACTGGACAGGGTTCCGCGGAATATGTTGCGAGCTCTGCGAGAATTCAAGGAATAAATACATAAGAGTTTTGAGTTATAAAGAAACAGCGAATAATCGAAAAGATCCTTCGAAAGACGGGAAGAGTGATTCATTTTTTAAGCTAACACGCACACACCAGATATTTACAAATAAATCTTCATGGTAGTAAATTACCTGTAATTTAATTTCGCTCCACGCTACCAGCTTTTTATGGCCTGTAAACGTTTTCCTTGATAGGGCTTTCTTGGGATGGGAGATTTTTAGTGGCTGTTTCATGGAAGAAAATTACGGAAACGCTGCACCGAGCTTCTGATAACTGAAAAAAAGCTGTATTGACTGAGAAAGGCAGCGGTTATGGCACACAAGTACAGTATAAATTTACGGGTCTGAGATATTTGGGGAAACTGTGTAACACCACGTTACTTCGTCAAACTTTTGAAGCTCCCTCCGGTTACTTTCCACCAGTGTGGAAGTTAGGGAACAGGACAAAGTTTTGGTGAAAGTGACATTTCAGGTAGGGCCGTGATTGTGGCTGACTGACTGTGCACCGTGGAAACCCCAGTTCAGTCTCACAACGGTCCGTGCGTGATTTCTTACAGACAGCGTGGCACTGGAAGAGTATTTTCGCAGATCACTTCTGTTTTCCACTGTCAACAGCAGTCCGTTGGTATTCCATATTCATTCATTACATGCTTTCGCGGACGGACATTTGTGTCCGTCTAAAGCCAAGGTTTTACGGACATACGCTGTCACCACCACAAGAAATGAACATATTAAAACGAACGAACTTAAGTAGACGCATAAGAATTGTAGAAAATCACAACTCCATTGTTTGTACACAACGATTGTGCTGCCGCCAAGTTGGATTCTGAGAGTTTTCGCTAAATTTCCATGAAGGAGAACATTCTATATCGTATTAATCTCGTACTTTTGCTGAAGTCATCGAACGTGACTTCATAAGGTTTCAGAGATGAGATTTGACCCCTTTACCTCACAGATAACAAATTACTCCGCTCGGTACTTCAGACTCTCCGAGTACCAGGAGCAAGAAGAGAACTGGCACCGTTTGCAATGAAGGCAAAGACAAGCGTGCTTTCATTACAGAGAGATATCTTCTAGAATGGCAGTGACATCACAACAAAACAGTGCCAGTAATGTCTGTTTTTATTTCAGATCGCTTAAACTCTGCTTTGCATTTCGTATCACGTAATAATGACGGTAACATGGAGATTGTACAAATGCTGTTTTTGCAGCTGAAGGCTGTGTTATTTCCGTAATACTACAAGGTACAGCACGTGCAACAAACACTCTGGCAACCTCTAATGACCATTTGAATGTAAACTGACTTCTGTCTACCATGTTTGTTTTTCTGTATCCTAACCTTTCCTTATTAATTCTTCATCTTCTGACATACGACGTAAATATCTCCATATCACAACACAAATTTTTATGTTTTGCTGAACGTGCATCTCAGTATAATCTTAGTAATTAACCAACTTAATGCACAAATTCTTGTTTTATAATAAGATTATTATATTCCTCCACATGTTTCGAGCACTGTTCTGCTAATCATCAGGAGGTCAAATTGTATTATACAGCATCTGGTATCGTCACACCCATAGGTGGCCGTCCGGTGCACAGGTTGAGAGAGGCATATAATAAACTTATTATAAAACAATAATTTGTGCATTAAGTTGGTTAATTACTAAGATTACAACACAGTCTGTCAGTCTCGCCTTCTGGATGTTTCAAAACGAATTAATGCCGCTGAAAGCAGAAGTTTACTGACTGTGTTCTTGTGTTACCTAAATCATGAATTGGTGGAGCCTTACCTCCATAGACCCTATATTCCTGTATGGTCGTAGTCTTGTCTTTAACTATACGGTTACCACTATTTTTACATTTATCCATCTCAGTCATACGGCTGTGTAATATCATAGATTGTTATCAGTGTTTCGAAAGAATGTAGTGCCTCCATTTTCCTGGTCCTCCTAGCCTGAACAAGCATACGTGCCACCGACATTTCAGTACTCACCCACCAGCCTACATTTTTAATAATTCAGAACATGGCGATGTGGTTCTTCGTAGAAGAGAAGACCTCAGAACTGTATAAAGCAATTCGCATGCAAAATACGCGGTAGAGAAAAGGTCCTTCAACCAAACAATGGCGTAAAGCAGCCGTTATTTCGTCATGTCTGTCCGTCCGTATGGGACATCCGGGCGAGTTTTTCAGATTTTTTTTAGTACGTGTAGTCAGATTTGTGTGCCGAATTCAAGTTTGGTTAAAATAGGTAGAAAATTAGGGACTCTTTTCATGAAAATGATAACATATTGCCGTTTGCTAGGTTAGTGCAAGAAATTATACGGAACCAGAGTAGCCGGATGAACAGATTACAAACTGAACATAATATGGCCGCAAATAGATGCAACAGAGTGCCGGGTAACTACAACAAAAAATAAATACCGACAGAAATAACAATTAATATTCATTTATTTGTACTTGATTACAATTACACAGGCGTGTGATTTACTTGGTGTGACGTAATAATTTGCTATACTAGTCTTCGTGCTGCTACTTTCCGTTCCTCTGCAGTTATCATATGTTAGTGCGATTTTGCGTGCTGCGAAACGAAGGGATGTGAAAGACACAAACCATAATTTTGACGTTTTGCTGACCGTGCATCTCAGTATATTTATTTCAGTATTTAACCAACACATGTGCTCGAAACATGTAGAGACATGAAATAAAAACTTATTGTGAAACAAATTTTGTGCATCAAGTTGGTTAAATACTGAGATAAAAAAAACCATAATATTTAATGCTTATCTCTGCGAAAATTAAATTTAATATGTGTTTGGATAAAGATGCGGAATATTATTTGTAAGATAGCAATTACAAAATATTTAGATTGGTCGGGACTTCGAAATTATGACCAGTAAACTTAACATAGACAAAATGAAGGTATATATAGGAATAACATTTAAAAAATTCTTCAAGGACATGTAATAACAAATAATGCCGGACCCTGATGGTAGTAATAGCATTCTATAATATATTTAATGTGGCAACAGATAACAACGGATTTGGCCCCAGTGGATTAGATCGTTTGTTTGTCTGCGGAGGCTGCAGGATGCATAGTTCCGAACCATCCTAAATTTGGATTTGATGTAATGTGTCTGTCTTTTTATATTTTCTGTCGCATTTTTTGCTTTCGATTAACTTCTCTTTTTTTCTAATTTACCCCTTTACTTCTTTCTTTTCATTTCAGCCTTATTATTCTTCCTCCAATCCTTCTTTCTGTTTTCCTCGAGTTTATGTGCTTAGCAATCCCCGGCCATAGGACATTCTTTTTAAAACAGCGGTACACTTATCGATTAGGAAGAATGCCTTCCCCGAAGATGGCAACACTATATATATGAGAAACACCGGTAATAACCACTTACCAGACTATACGGCATCGCATCTCAGAACAGTGTGCCCTTGAAGAAGTACTCCATAAAAACCATCAGATCTCAGGACCGAAAGTGCGAGATCTTCCATGGGTGTTAAACATCATCTGAAATTGATATGGCGCCGTTAAAACTATATTTTTGCTTATCTCACACTGCATAGTGTCTGGTCTGTTAACAAGTCGTGGTTGTCTCCGTGCCAACATGTACGCCTGTAACGTTTCAGTGCGAGACTCAGTGCTACTCCTGCAGGATAAACCGGAACTACTTTAACTGCCTGTGCAGTGGAGTCGTCACACAACTTGGCGTGTGCTCTCCCCTACCTTGACCGTCTACTGCCTTCCGGTTCCCGATGTCCAGCTGCTATAATTAACTGCGAGTGACCTTTTATTAGACCAGAGGTTTCTTACCAGCTCCTCCGTGGCGTAGCAAGTAATTTAACTCTTCAAGTCCAGTCGTAGCCATTCGCACAGCCTTCTGTCATATTAATAAACTTTGCATATTAACCATAAATTTAATTTATGTTCTTTTTATGGATGTCATAATCAACAAGGATTCCGTATTTCCCCAAACAACATTCAGTGGTTGGTCTATATAATGCAGACGGACTGTGTTGTCTGTGAAGTAGGCACTTAGCGACGCTAGTGTGGCTAGGATGCATGTCCAAAGTCCGAGGGATCGTGGCCCAATTTTCTGCAAGAACAAGACATTTATGTCTACTCTGAGCCATCCCGATCGGCTCTGGGGTCCACCCAGCTTGCCGTTCCATTGGAACGGGGGGATGTAACCCCAGGTCCAAAGCGGCCGGTGCGTGAAACTGACATGTCACCCTCATGTAGCTCCAAGATTAAGAATGAGTTGAGGCACGCCTTTACTTCCTCATGTATCTTCATGTAATCATGGCGCTCACAAGGACAAGTTTTGCTTTCATATTCGTAGGCCTGCAAGCACTTCAGTTCAGTATGCGAATTCCCGACGCGTCGGTAAAGGAACGAAAATGCACAAAAAAACCGGTTACAAGGAATTTACAAAAATTAGATTTTTTAAGTCTGTTCCACACAATAATTTTACCAGCGAACGTTAAATTTGAGAAGAATTCGAAACATTATAGTGAAAGATAATCCAACGGCGCAAGGAACGCATGGCCATGTAGGAAAGATGATCCCGTAATGATTGCAGAGTCAAGAATATTCTGTTCGTTTCTAGCAATCAGATAAAGGGTCGCTGTAAGAAAAGATGGAGGAAAATAATTACATGGCTGTGTCCTTATCCTATATAACTGGATTTCATGGCTTAGACCATATTATAGATTAAGGAGATAAAGAATTAATATGAAAGCGCGCGAATGAATAAATAAATGGATGGTTGACTGGGAAAGTGAATACTACAAGTAACTTTATTGCTATCGAGTTAGTCCTGAGGGTGACCTCGCTAGCAGACAGTCAACATAACCAGTATGACAAATACCAATTGCTGTGAATACAGTATTAAGACTCTTGATGATGGACAGTAATTCTGTCCAAAACACGTAGAGTTCTTTGCCAAAATAAAGTAGAGAAATAGTGCATCTTGTTGTCTTTTATTATAGGAATTATGGCCTGTTTGGTCTGGTTTACTCCAGAAAATGTTGAAATGTGCAACATTACTAATTAACCGCATCAAGGAATAGTTCTTGGAAACATTGTCTGTTTATCATGAAATTATTACCTCAAAAGCAGATCGTCGGCCTATTCTGTGCCTCAGGCTTATATTGCATTGTACTTATTGCGTTACTCGTCATTAGTATGTCTCTTTGTCAATATTTGATGGTTATAGTTATAACACAGATCGTGCCTGAGCACATTATGTGAGGACGAATTACTATTGTTCAAAGCTGCCTTCAGTCCACTGTTATTCCTGTTTGTTTTCGCAGATGTTACGACAGAACGGATGTCGGTCTGTCTAAATTACCTGCATTATCTATTGAAAACCCCCAGGAAATTAAATACAATGACACATACACTTGTTTACTGTCTACAGTGTTGCGAAGTAGCCGGTCCGTTGTGTAATATTTATTGTTGTGCCACTGCGTATGTGTCTATGTACATGGCTATGGTATTTGCACACATACGTGTTGGTTCAGTGTCTAGGTAGCCCTACTGGCACAGACAACTTGTTTGTCTACTCTGCTGTCCCCAGAACCTGTTAGCTTCATTTGATGAACAGCCTCGATCATAATGCCGCAGCCACCAGCGCGTCTTGATGTGTGTTAATTATAAACAGTCAAACTGCAAGATCTCCTCTTTATGTCAAGCTAGGCCAGCGTTTGGCACAGTACGGTGAGCAGACTTTTTATTCCAAGAATTCTGTGCACAGTCATTTACCTTCCTGAGTCTGTGGCAGCAGAAATGCAAAATCAGCACCGTGAATGCTGTCGGCTGCCATCCTGTTCCATCCTTCCATCCATCACAGTCTTCCGTGTATCGATCATAGTGCCCTCATCCCACCTGGGTCTCAGTCTTGGAATCGTTACTTCAGGTCAGGGATTTCATGTCAGAAGCCGAGATGCATTTTGTACATACGTACCAATTTCCGACTTATCGTGAGAAGCTTCAATGTCCCTAAAGCAACTCTAGTACGTGGCTCATATGCACTACTAATTTCAGCGTATTGTCATAACTCTTCAGGTTTGCGTGGTGACGAATAGGTCAGCAGACTGCACGTGCTGTAAAAGCAAGTGATGAGAGAATGTCTACATATTGTGTTGCGAGTGTGGCGGAGAGAGTCACTAAAAGACATTTTAACCAACTTTCGTTATGTACCTCATTTGAATATGCTTTTAATAATGCAGTGATCTTTCTAATTGCCAAAATTTGTGATTTACTATTGTGTACGACAAAGCAACGTTTGGGCTTGCGTACTTACTGAAGACCTAGGTTTCACCCTTTTTTTATAGGCCACTTAGGGTGAGTAGACGTATAGCTCTACAGACACTTCCTGCGTGAATAATAAACACTTCCTCAGGCCATTTGTTTCTCAATGTGCCATTAATTGTCGTTTGGCTAAATCGTTACACATTTCAGTAGTCTTTGTCGGTTTGTTTTTCTCAGGTCGTTTCTTTGGAGAAGAAAAGCCAAAGTACTATATACGACATAATTTTATGTTTTGTGTTTGTTGACCGTGCATCCCTGTATAATCTTTTTCAAATGAAGCCAATTAGGTTCACACTATTTCTTAGTATATTTATTGCAACTTCTGTACATGTTTCGGGCAACTATGCGCCCATCATCAGCAGAAATCACTGTATCTATGCGACACTGGTGGCTGTCTGGTCTGCAGACAAGACAGCCACGCATACAGAGCGAAAAATACCAGTGTCGCATAGATACAGTAATTTCTGCTGATGATGGGCACATAGTTGCCCGAAGCACGTACAGAAGTTGAAATAAATATACTAAGAAGTAGTGTGCACCTAGCTAGCTTCATTGAAAAAAGACATAACTTTTACTGCATTTCTGTCCATATCGAAAAGTACGGTGAATGTAATCGAGCAGCTTCAGTAGTCCTACAGAGGACCACTTGAAGGGGGGGGGGGGAAACTTCTTGTCAGAAATTTGATGAGTAATTATGAACATTTCGTTGTCTTTTGACTTTCTCTACAAATGTAAACAACTGCCTTTTTTACGCCTTCCCTACCGTACTTTATTTCGCACGGCGTACCCACATTGACATATCAAAATTTATACGTCATAGGTTTTCGAGTTAAATTGATTCGTGGTGAAAGGTTCACAACTTGAAACACTTTCATAAAATAATAAATAAATGAGTGTATAGAAATGAGTTGCGATTACTAATACCCTGGCATAAAATATTGGATTTGAATGTCTAACAGAAAAAGGAAAAATAAGATTGGTTCCAATTTTGGAATACTACACAGGGCTGTCAGTCAGTGCACATCACAAGCATATGAGTTTTAAAGTTGCGCAAATGGAAATATTGGACCCGTGTCTGTAAGAGATCCTGTCTACATGTTGCAGGGGATATAAGTGGAACGATCCACTGGGACCGTGAAGGCGCCGGCAAATTGATAGACGCATCCGTGAGTTATTTGGTGAGTACAAGCTCTCTTATGTAAAATACAACTGTAAGAGACACGATGGCGGCGATCCTGAGTTGTTGGCGAAAAAGCTCGTAGGCAGTATAACATATATTCGTGGACTCCGTTAACGGAAAAACTAGGTAGCTCAGTAAATATAGTGACAAGTCATCGAATTGGACAGCCACAAAATCTTTTGTTGCTAGTGGTAGAGATTTTTATTTTCGCCAGAGCAACACAACTTCTTACTTACTGCTTGTTGGAGACTTGAGCACTACCCACGCTCTTCTGTCTAGTGCCGAAGGTTCAGAAACACTGGAGGTGTACCTCCATGAGAAGACCAAAGCAGGCAGTTGGCTGGAATGTCAGTTCTTAGCAACATCTCTCGCTGTTTATGGCCCTTATACTTTCACTTACGTTACAAGCAGCACTTACAGTTGTTTTGGGGGTGCGTGGGGAAATAGAGCAGTAAAGAGCGCGATATATTGCCGTTACGGTAGCAAGGCGCTGACTGGGGCGAGCGGCATGCTGAGAACTGCAGGAAGCTCGCAATGAATCAGCACACGAAAGTTTTAAACAAACTTTGTTGCTAATATATTGCAGGAAACTCCACCACGGATATGGAGGGATAAGTGTATCTGAAGTGCTGTAGCAAATGAAGCCTTATCAACTGCCTGCTCCGTAACAGAATATATTGTTACCGTAAGATTGCGACTCATCACTTGTTCACACAGATGTGTTTCGAAATATTACAGTTTATTCTCAAACGCTGTCAGCGTCACTGAAGGTGTTATCGGTCACAAAATGTCATGTTCCGATTATAAAGCCAAGTTGTGTATCACCATACAAAACCTAGTACATATCCCTTTCTCATTTAATGGTTTTGAATTTGGGCTAACATCGTAAGTTGTCCGAACAATAAAATTATAAACACATGCGCGGTTACTTTTTATCATTTCACCTAAATGATGCAGTTACTCTACTGCGGTTTTTATAATTACAATTATCTTTATAATTACACTTACTTTCTGCCTTAAATTTTTTGTGGACCTGTTACTTACAAGCAATTTATTATACAAATATAGCTTATATAGATGTTCTGTAGATATTATGCTGTAAGCGCTGTGGTATCCGTTCCAGCAGTTAAGTCTCAAACCATAGTTTTTTTTCTCTCTCTCTCTCTCTCTCTCGCTCTCGTTTTTAATACTAATACAGTTTTTTAATCTCGATTCTTGAAATAAACATTCACGAAATTATAATTAATCTAATCACAAACGCTTGTGAGTAGGACGCACTTACATATGCCACTGCTTCTCACGATTGATCCTGGAAGCACTTGTGTGAATCACGCCATCTGTGATGACGATTCGGGTCAGTAAGCTAACTGTGTTTTAATGTACGGCTAAATCGTATTTAGCACAAAGGTTTGGGAGTTCAAGTGTGTCGTTTGTAATTACATCCTGCTTCATTTCGTGTGAGAACCTCTTTCGCGAATAAATAGTGTATTGCTCTTTGCTCCAGCACACTTTTCAAGGTAATGTTCGTCTAGGATCATTCATGATGACGTACGGTTCGTAAAACCCTCTGCAAATTTTAAACATTTTTTTTTGTCTGAAAATAGTCATCAGTGAATGAAAATTGCAACAACTTCTGCGCAGGCCATAATGCTGAAAATGTTTCTCCTTTCCACAACACGCGGCCTGACTTCCTTTACGTCGGTCCGTTTCTCATCTGACAGCCAGACTTATCAGCATTGCATATGATTCTGGTCTTTGCATTATATCAAGTTTCCCAAAGTTTGACCCAACAAAGAAATTGTTCAGAAACTTCTTGTTTATTTAAATCACTGCAGTCAGCCAGTGAAAGGACTTTTTATGCCGATATTCCTATTATGTCTTAGGTTCTTGTGACCGTGCATCGTGAACATAAGGTGAAGAGAGAACCAACAAGATGCAACTAATTCGATGTTTATTATCAAACTTTCTGTCTCAACATGTTTCGGGCATCATTATGCCCATCATCAGGAGAATAAGACCGTGTCCTACTGCATGTGGTGTTCTGCGTGGGTGTGTAGGC
>Ga0123352_10005084_pt1 | contig 19664 bp, 10 predicted proteins | sample TergutLab28metaG_FD_89700 | JGI IMG/M metagenome (GOLD analysis project Ga0123352, IMG submission 89700) | Labiotermes labralis P1 segment gut microbial communities from Petit-Saut dam, French Guiana - Lab288 P1 | ecosystem: Host-associated > Arthropoda: Insects > Digestive system > Gut ... | reverse complement strand
TTTTTCCCAGATTTTTTATTTTCACCCTATCCTCCTTTACCTTTTCCAATTTTTTACTTTTTTAACCTTCCCCCCCCCCCCCCATTACGCTTCTCAAATTCTTAATTTCGTCCACATTACCCTCCATTACACTTCTCAAATTTTTAACGTTGTTAACATTCCTTTCATCACACTTCTCAAATTTTTAATTTCGTCCACATTTCCTTCACCACACTCCTCATTTTATCTACAGAAATATAAGGTGCTGGTAACCTCAAGTGTAGAGGAATAGCGTAAATCTCCCTTAAGGCGTTTGAAAAAAAAAAAGATATTTTGAGATTCTGGGAGGTCATACGCAAAAGAACAATATACTAGATCGGTGTGTGTCGACTTCGCAGCAAGCAAGATGACGCCGTGACACTACAGCACCACATTCCACAGAAACATGAACAAAAATAAAGTCCCAATAGAGATGATGATGCCGAAAGCAAGAAATAGGGTGTGCTCTACCTCAACCGCCCTACAAATAACAGAAAGCACAAGAGGATTATCTTGTATAAATATATACTGACAGAGTTCCTAACGATATTTACAGGCGGCGAATAAAATCCAGTGTCTGTCTGGGGGGTGGGGGGGCGGCAACAGCCCCCCAGTGGGCCAGGACCTCCTCCTTCACGAGGTTTCTGGATCCCACATAACGACGCACCACAGTAGGTAGGACTCCTCTGGACGAGTGATCAGCCCGACACAGAGACCTCAACCTGACAACACACAACACTCACAAGACAGACATCCATGCTCCCCAAGTGGGAATCCAACCCACAATTCCAGCAAGCAAGCGGCTGCAGACTCTCACCTTAGACCGCACAACCACCGGGACCGGCTTCAGGACCCTATATTTGGTGGTAATAAATTCTTGCTTATAGCATAAGCTTGGGTTGCTGCCAAGGATAATGAAATTATAGCAATGGACAGCATGTTACGTCTAAGTTTAGTGAGAATAAATTGTTGATTTCAAAAGTCCCTGGGGAGAGGGGAGAATGACACAAAGATATGTCACAAATCAACATTTCCTCATAAACAATAATACTGTAATACTGTCTATAACAGTAAATGTTGCCACACCGCTTTTGAGTGAGATAATCCGAAGACGTGTGAGAGATATTACCTAATAGGCCATTTCTGAAGAACAGAAAATTTTGTTCTTCTTTAACGTTCAGGTGACCGTGCATCGTGATAAATTCTTATAATAAAACCAACTATATGCACTAATTTCTAAAATTTATTTTTGGAATAAAACTCTACATGTTTCAGACAGTTCCTCTGTCCATCATCAGGAGTTTCTTCACTGTACACACAGCAATGGTGTATGTCATACAGGTTTGCTGACAGCTTGCGAGCAGGATCAGGATGGAACTGCAATTCCGTCCTGATCCTGTATGACATATACCATTGCTGTGTGTACAGTGAAGAAACTCCCGACGATGGACAGATGAACTGTCCGAAACGTGTAGAGTTTTACTCCAAAAATAAATTTGAGAAATTAGTGCATCTAGTTGGTTTTATTATAAGAATTTTTTCTTCTTGTAGCACTTAATACACCGATAAAAAAAGGCATGATTTAAAATGGTAACAGAATATTACAGTTACCACATGAAGCTTTCTGTTGCAGGCATAGGAAATAAAACGACCTATCATGATAAAGATCAGTACACATTATTTTGTATTTCTTCAAATAGTTTTTATTGATTCTATGCAGACTGACCCTGATGAGCCTCAAAAAACTATCTGTGTGTCCACAAGTATTACCACGGATACACTAACTGCTAGGTTACACCTTTGTTGGTCTTGGCCAAGTTGTTTCTCTCCTGCAAAGATTACACAACTATGCGTGACAACTCAACTGAGGGCTGAGTGCGAATTGGGAGAAAATGGTCAAGGATTACTATTTTAAGGTGTTACACCAGCATTTGAGTAGGTGAACTGAGGGCAGCCACAAAATCCTGATATGTTAGCCTGTGTATAAGCTCAGAATCAAACCAGGACAGTGAACCAAGACTGCAAAACTGAATGTAACTGGATTGTTTAATGATAAAGTTTCAACTACAAAAAGGTTATGTAGTGCGGAAAAAGATGACGAGATGATCGTGAGTGGTAGCTGGTATGTGGAAGGTGGTGGATATAGTGAACTTCAAGGTACAATCCTGTTGTCATTCCACCTATCCAGACTGCACAAGACCAAGAAGAAGGCGTCTGGAAAACCAGTGATTTGGTCAATATAAAAATCAGATACTTTCTACATGAGTACATGGAAATTTAGCACTTGAACAGACTGGTGCCTCCAAGTTTCATATATTTAGCAGGAAATGGACAACCTCATGAAGGAAACTACTTAACCACTACACAGCAAGCCTCAGAAGTATGTATTTGTCAATTTAAACTGTGGGTCTGTAGGTCATGATGCTGTATGCATCATATTTTGATAGGTCATTAGCAACACTCCATTTTTGGGCAGATGAGAAAACCTCAAACCTCATCTATTTCTGTCGTACCATTTCAGTATTTCTGTCATACCATTTCAATGTACGAATTGTGAAACTGTCAGTCCTTATAACAATAAAACTTGGACACTAAGACAATACAACCAAAAGAGACAATGGGACGCAGGGATGACATTGTTATGAGAAATGATTTCAACACATCCATGAATGCAAGACTATATGTTCTAACTACAAATTATAAGACAACTTACAGAAAGAAAATAACTTGGATTTCCACTGCTGCAAGCTGCAAAAAATGCAAATGAAACAGGCCATCCTTCAATGTACCAACTTTGTAACAGAATGTGATACCCACAGACTTGTTACTGCAGGGATATTCCCTGACAGAGTTGCAACTATTTCATGTACTGAGTAGTGGGGAGGAAAATACAAAGGGGCTTGACATTACATATAATGGATAATATAGCAAACCAACATGACATCCTATAATCAGCACACCAACTAATGCACACATATAAAATTTTTTACATTAAAAACATTTAAAATCGCTCCAACATGTTTCGATCTTTTTAAATCATCTTCAGAGAGCTACGCTGTTCCTTGCTAAAGTCACATTTTAGAATACACTCAATGACTGATTTTCTTACATTAAATTAGTGTTGTGGCAGCATGCTGCATGGAACAGCATAGCTCCCTGAAGATGATCTAAAAAGATCGAAACATGTTGGAGCGATTTTAAATGTTTTTAATGTAAAAAATTTTATATATGTGGATTAGTAGGTGTGCTAATTAAATGATTCTACGAAATGCATGGTGCAACGATGAAGAAGAAGACATCCTTTCTTTATGCATTTGGTTGTGTAACAATACTCTTCAGAAAGCAATACGTTCATTCACAGTTGTATAAAGTAGTGTACACGAAGTACTGTCTGTTTTAAGTGGGTAACTTCACAGCACCGCAAGGATGATACAACTTCCAGGTGGGTCGTGTTCCTGCTGATACACTGAACAAGCAGTTCAAAGAGTCATTGGAAATGGTGATCTTACAACCTGGAGCCAACTTGTTTAGGAAGCAGAAATTTGGTGGGCTCTTGTGAAAACTGAATTGCAGAATTCTTTGACTAGCTAAGATACTATCATGTTCTGATGGACATTGTTCCATGGAGTTAGAAGTTAACTTACTATGGATATATATTCTTACACACAAAAAAGTGAAAATATTGTATATGAATCAGCAAGAAGCTGAATTACATGTTTGTAAACGCAATATGTTACTTATAAGATATGGGCTGGATGTTCTTATAATAAAACCAATGAGATGCATTAATTTCTCAAATTTATTTTTGGAATAGAACTCTACATGTTTCAGACAGTTTCTCTGTCCATCATCAGGAGTCTAGTGCTGTACACACAGCAATACATACAGGTTATGCTGACTGCTTGCTAGCAAGCATTCAGCATAACCTGTATGAAATATACCATTGCTGTGTGTACAGCGCTACACTCCCAATGATGGACAGAGAAAGTGTCCGAAACATGTAGAATTCTATTCCAAAAATAAATTTCAGAAAATAGTCATCTCGTTGGTTTTATTATAAGAATATATCACGATGCACGGTCCTTAGAATGTCAAATGGGCTGGAAGGTCGGGGGTTCGAAACCCTGCAGATTCAAGAGATTTTTTTTTCTCCAAAACCATCCAGATCAGCTCTGGGGCCCATCCAGTATCCTGGTGATAAAGTGACCGGGGAGTGAACTTGATTGCTCACGTCCAGCGAGTGTCAAGGTTAAGAATGAGTGGAGCTATACCTCAGCTCCCTCTATACATCTTTATGGCATGGGCAGGGACAACTTTACCTTCTTATAAGGTAAAGGGAAGTCACACCACATAATAACATATGAAACACACAGCTGCATTCAGGCATTAAATGAAATGAAGGGGAAATAATTACAGTACTTCCCATCATTAGAGCATTAGAGTGATTTATTGTTCCAATCATATTTAAAAAAGTTAAACTCTATAAACTAACACCAGTTCATCATCCTCACTAACATCACAGTAATCACCAATTTCCCTTTCTTGTCACAACAGTAACCATATTTTACAACAATATCTGAAGAATTTACTTCAGTTCATTCATGTGGACATGTGACTATTGCCACACCAGTTGCAGCATCCAGAAGTACAAAGCCATGAACCATTTTAAACAGATGAAACAAGTATCAATAATTACACATCTCAGTTCTGCCAATAATACCTTAACGTTCAGTACCTTGGTTATGCACGAGATGAAGCCTAGCCTTCTGTGCCACAGGTCTTTGCTTCAAGACAGGCTAGATTCAACACACTTTTCCACATTCATTCCATATCTCTCACTTGAGGGCCGGACATGCACCACGATTTAAAAGCACACATGAAGCCATCAATTCTCTCTGTTCACCATTTTCTTTATCACTCTGCCTCTTAACAATGGGAAAGGACAGAAAATAGAGGTTAGGTCCTCTGGCCTGTTATTCAGTATTAACTTCTGAAACTCCTTGCTATGACTCCTTGGATTGGAAAGTGAACCCTTGCAAGGCCATAAATACAAAGGACAACACCAACACCAACACCAACAGACATCAATGCCAAAAGTGGGATTCAAACCCATGATTACAATGTTTGGGCAGGTGATGACTGTATGCCCCTCAGATCGTGACTGGCCACATGGTTAATCTTACTATATAAATCCAAAACTTGGCTTCAACAACACATATCCAGCACACATGAATTTGTTTTGATTTGTGAGGTGATTGGGGGTATGGGGGAGAAAAACGTACGAGAGAGAAGTTATCATCAAATCCTGTTCAAACTCTTTTATTTCCTATCTTCACAACACTGCAAGCACATATAATATATATTCCAACATATATTACACTCTCCTATGTGCTGTTCCATTATCGCTTCCTTGTCATATCTGTAATCATGTGGCACAGTTTGATGCTGCATTTTAAAACGTACCTATTCGAGGCCAGTGCTACAAAATCTGGAATAACTTCTTCAGCTCTACCATCAGCTGCCAGTCTGTCTTCACTAAGTCATCCCGGAAATAATCCTTGCAGGCATCTATTGACTGTCGACTGATCTGCAACACAAGAAGTATCATGTTCATTGTAAATCTACATCGTACAATAACTCTGAAAGCAGTGGTCAACTGCTCAAGGAACCCTTATTTCTCAATAGTCACAGCACACAGCTATCATCCCTGGGCCTTCCCAGTAGTCGACACTTATGACAATTGACTAATTTTGTTAAAACATGGAACTGACAGCTCACTGGGGAGGACACCAGAAACTCTGTTGCCATACTTTTTCAAAAACCCCACGTTCATCTAAACACATAGCTGGAGAAGCAAGTTCTTCTTGCTCCAATACGTTTAATATTTCAGAGAAATAACTAAAAATCTGTATCTGAAGAAAATTGTGATAATCATTTGTTATAACTGTCACAAAAACAAGCATCATTTAGTGAGTGTTGGCAGAACTGTGCCTCAAGAGAGCAGGTGAACACAAGTTTACTGTTTTTCAAATATTAATATTCCTTTACCCTGTGCAATAAAAGTATGCCCACTTTCCTGTGTCTTACATGCGAATATCAAAATACTGGGCATTTTCAAATTCTTTACTGCCACTTTTGTGATCAGCATACCCATTTTACCAAAAACCAGTCTTTTTGCACGTGACTAATTGAAAAAAATATGAAAATTTGTTGTGGTGTGCATTTTGACATGATAAAGTACACTGCAGTTGTTTGCTTCGGCTACCAAAAAGGTGAAACCCATGCAATGATTAGGACACAAGTGCATTACTCAAAGGGATAAAACAACGGTTCTATTTAAGCAATGACATTATTAGAAGAAACTATGGGTAAAGCATGTTGAGGGATATTGATTTACAATTACACAAAATAAGAGCAAAACCAGCAATTTGTTTGACTTGTAAACCAGGAAACTGAGAAAGGAGAAAATGGGCACACTGGAAGCTCAACAAATGAAAGGCCTGACTAATTGCTGGCATCTCAAGAAGAGAACACTTCCATAACAAAATAATTTGGGAGAAACAAATATTGTTAAGGAAATTGAGAAATACGGATTTCATGGTGCAACCGCTTGTAAAGTATGCAGGCTACATAACTTCCAAAAGGCCTGAAATGCAGCCACTTCATCAGAGCACCAAGCATGGTTGCTTTACTGCACACAAAGCCCTGATCTGTCGATACATTCCATACAGCTGCAGTGCTGTGGACAGCAAAAGAAGAAACCTACCATAGAGGATAAACTGGAGCATCATGGACAAGGAGTCCACCAAGTACTGAGCCTCAGAATGGGTCAACCTGGCCTTATCCTTGGTAAAGGACATTGCATCCAACACAGAGATTGTAATATTCAGCTTCTGGATAAAATTCACATGCTGATGTAAATATATATATATATTTTTTTTGCATGTGTCACATTCACTTGTTTATGTCTTCTATAAAGTTTTACCCAAGTGATCACATAATTTCCAAAATCTAGCAATCACCTCAAAATTCCAGGATGCCATTAATTTTCATACAGAGGACCCACAAATATTAGACACCACCCTACAAAATTTCGTCGCTTGGGTGACCCCGTGACGGGAATTTGCGCGACAATAACATAGAGCAACCATCGGGCACCCTGGCTTACATGAACTTCTAGCCTTATACATGAAAAGTTGCTGAATTCTTAGTACGAGGTTCAAAACCCAGTCTGAAATATCGGAAAGCTCTTCTTGGATTTGAATTTCACAGATACACCAATATATAATCCCACCAATCAATTACCTGTTCCTGCGAATTAACCATGAAGCCAACCAAGTAACTAAACTGCCCTTAAAAAGCTTACAGTCGCTCAGCTAGCCTAGAAATTCCCCGGTTTTACGGAACCTGAAATTTACTCACAACCGCCTTCCACTGGACCTTAACCCTGAGCCATCTAATTCAGCCTATACCCTCACATCATATTCCTGTAACATCCATTTTTGTACCACCCACGGCTCCCCGCTTACCCCATCTGTATCTGAGGGCTGTCTTACCCATCTGCAACTTGAGGACGCGCCACGCCATGGTGACAAAGGGACACTTTTTCGGCTCGTGTCATTCCACAGCAGATTAATTAGCTCAGCGTGAGTCCACTTATGCCCTGTACATTTACGAGAAAAATACAAGTTCAGGATAGAGTGCAGGAGTCAAAAAATGTGCCTAGTTACCGCACTCCCTACCTAAAATACGCACCCTACAACTAGCAAAGTATTTTGATGTTTTACTGACCATGTATCTCAGTATAATCTTAGTAATTAATCAACTTAATGCACAAATTCCTGTTTTATAATAAGTTTATTAAATGCCTCTACATGTTTCGAGCACTATGTGCTCATCATCAGGAGGTCAAAATTGTATTATACAGCATCTGGTATCATCACTCTCATTTTACGCAGCACTTCTTACGTTCCGCTTCAATGACAAATCCAGGTGTCTATTAAGTTCCGTTTTACAAAACTCAAATACTTACACCATCGGAAACTTCACATTTAACACCAGTTCCAATGGTGAAGTGTATGAGTTTTGTGAAACGAAACTTAATAGCCACCTGGATTTGTCACTGAAGCTGCGTAAAATAAGTGTGACGATACCAGATGCTGTATAATACAATTCTGACCTCCTGATGATGAGCACATAGTGCTCGAAACATGTAGAGGCATATAATAAACTTGTTGTAAAACAGGAATTTTGCATTAAGTTGGTTAATTACTAAAGATTAGGAAAGTACTGTTCAGAATTGAATAGCTTATTGACGTAACAATTCCTTCCGGTGTTAAGACACTGGGTCAATTGTGGGGCCTTTCTAAAAAAAATAATATGTCTTATGGGACGAGAAATCCTTTAAGCACCATGCCTTAGAGCATACGGGGAGGGAAGGCATAGTTCCAAGCATTCCAAACCTCAGCATTGGATGGAGGTGAAGGGCCAGCTTCACCCCCCAGCCGTCTCTACCCCGTAGAAAGAGTGGCCATTACCCAATGAATAGCACGCCTACGCAGACCGCAGAGCCAATGATGTTTCGTGCCGGGACTCGAACCACGACTACAATATCGCAAATACCGTGGCCCAGTCACTATACCAAGGCAGCTAAATGTGCTCTATTGGACCAAAAACAAGCAAGTTGAAGATGCTTTATTTAAGAGTTCTTAAACGCAAGAAAATGTAAACGGCCCATAACAAAGGAATCCTGTACGATGCAGGCAGGCTACTGTTGCTGAATACAAGTATGTACTGTACCTTCACGACGCGGCAATGCTCAGCCCGCCACTGACATGGGTCATGATATAATGACAGCAATTTAATGAATTTGCTCGCCGCCAAGAACCTTTCACCTTCCACTTGATATTTAAAAACACGAGGCCCCAAAACACACAGAACTATAGTTTTGCCTCGTGCTTGCCCCTCACTGAGGGAAGAACACAAGTTCAGTGCTCCAGGTAGGGTGTTGAGGAAGTTACGGGGGCCTACGAGCGACGAAGCAGATGGATGGCGACAAGTGCGAAATGAAGTTTTTCGTGATTTGTACTCCTCACTACGGACTGTTTAGAATCAGACTGGTGGAGCATGTGGCAAGTATGGGTGAGAGGAGAGGTGCACACAGCATTTCAGTGGGGAGAACCTGATGGAAAGAGACCATTTGGAAGACCTAAACGTAAATGGGGGGGGGGGGATAACAATAAAATGGATCTGAAAGAAATCGGTTGGGAGGGCGTGAACTTGATCGATTTGGCACAGGGTGGAGACATGTCGCGGGCTCCTGCGCATGCGGCAATGGACCTTCGGGTTCCATACACTGCAGGGGATTTCTTGACTAGCTTCTCAAGAAGGACTGTGCTCAACGGAGTCAGTTCGCCAATACCTCAAACCTTACACTGTCTGCCTCCTTTGCTGTTATGGCTAAGAGGCTGCTTCATCGCCGGTTTACAATGAACAGCCGTACTGCATTTGGCCACGAACTGGTTCGGCTTGCATTCTGTTCAGCATTCAATATACAAAAAAAAAAAAATGTTCCTAACGAATGCCAATTCTAATGAGCTGTATTGTTCCACACACATTTTTCAGCATGATGAGCCACTTTTGATGAAACTGACTCGAGGTTCACGTCAAGACGACGGCATTCCTCTTATTACTACGTACGGTACATTCGCTGTATGCACTTGGTGCAAACAGCACGTGAGCAGAGCAACAAATTAAACATGTGAAACACAACTAATCGCTCGTTATTGCTCACACTCATTTTCAAGGTCTTTTAATAATACAACTACATTCTAACTTATGACCTTGAGGCTTGTGTGATTTGAGGTTCTCACATCGGTATCGATAAAAATTCCGAGTCTTCTAGAATATGACGCGGTGCCGACTGGTACAGTTACCGACGTTTCGAACAGTTAGGGTCTAAACAGTGCAAAAAGAGCAGGTATTGCTTAGAACTTGGAAGTGGAAGGCAGCAGGCTTCATGGGAATCGCCGGTACTAACGTTGTAGACTGCGCTTGAAATGTGACGGCACACGCGCAGAAACCAGATTTCGTCTTTCGGCGCAACGGACGAGTCCATTTAAGTCGGCGGCGGCGTCAGTTCAGTCGACTACTGGCAGCCGAGTTGTGCGCATCAGCTGTAGTAATGCTAGATACACCATGTTCCGAGGTAGTGTGAAGAGTACTGGCTACGCACTCCATTCGCCAGTTTCCCCTTCACTTCCCCTCCCGTGCGTCACTGTGTGCCATCACATTTCAATTGGAGTCTACCAGTTGACAGTGTGATATTCCAGAAGTTGTAGGACTACGTTCAGGGTTGCCTGTTAAAAGACTAAGTCAGCTACTGGGGTCACAAGAGGGTGCTATTACATGATGAGAGCTGCAGAACGTCTACATAAATTCCACCTTACAAATTCACTACATCCAGACACAGCCCGTCGATTACAACAGAATTTTTTCGGTCATTTAATAGAACGTTCCCGCCTGAATGGCCATCATCAGGTACTGGATACTGAAACATTTTGAGGAAGTTTATCTCAGTATTTAACCAACTTGATGCACAAAACTTACTGTGACACAAATTTTGTGCATCAAGTTGGTTAAATACTGAGATAAATATACTGAGATGCAGCACGGTCAGCAAAACGTCAAAAATTTTGAGGAAGGTTAATTGCAACAGTCAATAACAGTGAAGAAGTCTCATTCCTTATAATGAAACAGAATTTTAAAAAGTTCGTTATGTTTCGACATTATTCATATTTTTATATACTTTCAGCTATCAATGAAGTACACAAAAATGTAAGGTTACAAAATTTCAGTAGCCAATGCTCTTGTTGAAAGGCTGTGTATGTTAAACTATTTTGATTATTAATTGATTAGTAATTTATGTCACAAAGGGATGTGACGCAGTATAGTTCGGTAGATATCAACGTTTCGGTGAAACCATCATTCTCGATATGACTAAACCCTTGGATTATAAATGTGCGGTGAATATGGCGCTGGATATGTTTCCAGCTCAAATTTAGAGAACTCTACATAACTACGCGCCTTCTACAGGGTGTTTTTTTCCCCCCCACTTGACCGACAAGCGCCTGTCCAACGCTCCAGTGTGATTTTATTAGACTTTCTAAAGACTATTATCGTTTGTCTAGCTCCTGTCATCGACTGTCAAATCTCCTCGACACGCGGCGTGAGACGCATCGCTGGCGGAGCGCTGGGCCGGCGTTTTTCGGTCAAGCAGGGGGGGGGGGGGGCCCCCCCACATTCCGGGCAAAAAAAATATTTTTTGGGTTTAAATCTCCAAAAAACCCCCCCCCCCCCCCCAAAAAAAAAAAAGAACTGTGCTTGGAGCAAAAACATGACAATCGACACACAATAACGTCAATAAAACAATTATTATTATTACACAAAACGTGAGTTTAATTTAAAAAAATTCAAAGCCAATATACCGAGTGCTTTACAAAACGAAATGTAAAGACAACCGCAGACAAATAGTCTCCAAACAGCGAAGCCCATCATGATAGTAAGATACGGAATGCACAACATCTGTTTTGAAACACGGTTTACAACAAAAACCCCATACCTGAAATACCGAACACCGCAAAAAACAAAAAACAATACTAAATTTTATTTCTACATATTAACCCTTTAAACGCCAAGTTAAATCCCATCTGCCATCTGCTGGCATTATTAGGAGCTCACCATATTCTCCACGTTAGCGAGGTAAGGGTTAAATGGATTTCAGTAGGTTAAAAAAAACTTGTGGCATGAAGGTTGATTATTGGATAATGAACTGGAAGGGACGTGAAAGGAAGCGGTCTTGGCCTGATTTAACGTATTATCCCAGACACTGCGTTTACGGTAGGGAAAACCACGAAGACACTGGCGTTAAACGATCTGCGGGTCAAACGTTAACTGTGAATTATTCGAGAGAAGAGCGGGAATGGACCTCGGAGTCTTGGTGAAGGGTGTCAGATTTAGACAGAGCAGTCCGAAACGTCACAGCTTCACGTTCTCCTTTCTTTCTTTCCATAATAAACAACTCTCGAAGAATTACCAGAAATTAATCACGTGACAGTTCCAATTTAAGCTACCCCATACGGTCGACCGTGCACAACATCCCAGACGAACTAAATCTTCAGCAACACCGGCGCGAGAACCTAAAATCTTGCTGGTATCAACGGGCTATAATGACTAACTCGCTCCATGCAGCAGAGTCATTCTGGAGAAGCAGACAGGTCCGCAGCTATCAAGAACCGTCCCTACATTGTATGGAACCCGGAGGTTCACTGCACAGTTTACAAATGCAACCTATCCCTTACCTTGAACGAGATCAATCCAATCCCCCATGCCACTTCTTGAACATCCACACACTATTATCCTTCCATCTACGCCTAGGTTTTCCAAATAACATCTTTCCCTCAGGTCACGCCACCATAAACCTGTATGCAACATGCCCAGCCCCTCTCATTCTTCTTGATTTGATCATCCGAATAACATGTGAGGAGAACAGATCATGAAGCTCCTCATAATGTATTCTTCTCCAGTCCCCCTGTTACCTCGTCCCTCTTAGGCCCAAATATCTTCCTCATCACCCTATTCTCGAACACCCTCACCCTCCGTCAATGTGAGAGACACCAAGATTCACACCCACATAAAAGAACGGACAGCAATATTTAACCGACGATGAGAGCTGAGATCCCTGTGGTGCCAACTGTGGGAAGGACGAGAGGGCAAATCGTCCGCTTACATTAACAGCATACGACACGAGACATCATTAGGACAACCGATTATTACTGCGTTTTATTGGGTTACTACGCAGCGAGTTGTTGTAAATCCTTACCGACGTGTCAGGTTGTCGCGAAACGTCGGTAAGGAAATACTAATGTACGCATGCATAGTATCCTACATGACGGCCATTCTCGTCTACTTCGCCACGGAAGCCTGAAATCACGAATAGGATAGCCCTTATGTCTGATCCAGAAAAAGGGGTATGTTTAGTCCTTTATCTTGCACCGCTAAGGACTTCCTCTTAAGGTCCCGAAATTTAAAGTGCATGTTCTGCAAACTACAGGGCGTATTGCAACAATAAGTAATTTAATAATAATTACAGATGTGCAAAGAATACATATTTTGTAATGCCGTACACTCAGTTTCAGTACTGCTGCAACAGCATCTCGGTTGACAGATTAGCAATGCAAGCCTCCGTTAAGGAGGTGGCGATTTATCATGTCCGCACGAACAACAACTGCTATCACCGACGCCTTTACGGTTTTCACGAGACTATCCAAATTCCGGGAACACAGCCTTGAACTCAGTCACAGGGAAATCTTTCACGTTCCACCTTGTACAATATGAGCCAAATGAGACGTCGTTAAACAAACGAAGAAAAATATACACCTTTATCGCATAGGAAGCCCGAATCCGCCGGGGACATACCGTGACAGATGCCCGGATATAATAAAGTGAACACCCTGTAGTTCACTATTAACTTTTTCTCCAGATTAGTACCAGTTCGCTATTCTCTATCATCTCGCTGGGTCTACCATTAGATACCACCAATCTATCACTTATTCAGAAGAAACCCGAAGATCAGTGGTAGCATAATCTATCACGAGTAATTACACACGAATGTGCATTAGAAAAATTACTGAACGTCGCAATCAGACGCCAGAAGCGAATTCCTTCATCCTGGGGTTAAGGTGGGGAAGTCTCTTTCTATCTTTAAAACGTGAAGCGGATTTGGCACCACCGGTAATCAGGATAAAACGCCCCAAGTTACACACACACACACACACACACACACACACACACACACAAAGGCACAGGCGTGTATTCAGTTGAGTGAAAAGAACTTGTGCACCGTACCCTGAAGGAGGATGTACGATAAATGTACGCAGCGCTGAAGTTTTAGTCAGATGATTGAAACGTACTTGTGTGTTTACGTTGGAGGAGATCAATCCGTCATTGCTTCCACCGACATTGCTGCTGGCCGCAGCCTACTTCAACTTGATAAATGTACCTCCCTTGTGTTCAAAACCCCACGCCGGTTGTCTTCTTGCATGAAAGCGGACAGATTCCGCAGGAATTTCACTTCCATTACCCAAACTTGCAAGATTTCTTCATACAAATCATCTTTATCTCTGTATTTTTTTAATGTTTGCCATCTCGAAATGTTTAACACATATATAAATATACAATGATGAGTCAGTCAAACACAACAAACTTTATTCGTTTATTATTGTACTAAGGCAACATGTTTCGATTCTTATAGAATCATCCTCAGGACCTTCAAAGAATAGAGATCCTTACTTAGCAATGTTTAAAAACCTGCTGTGGGATCCCAGAAGCTTAAATTTTTTATAAAACTATCCTGATTGTACAATAAGAACATAACGACACATGCATTTTATACATTGTTATATCAAGAATGTAAGCGTTTGGGATCCCACAGCGCATTTTAAACATTGCTAAGTAAGGATCTATTTTCTTACAAGGGCCTGAGGATGATTCTATAAGAATCGAAACATGTTGCACTAGGACAATAATAAACGAATAAAGTTTGTTGTGTTTGCCTCATCATTGTACTTTTATATATTTGTCTCTGTAGTTTATGAACGACATTCTAAATAACTCAAAAGAGAGTCAAAAGTAAGAATAATTGTGCATAAATAATATCGGTGTTTAAAGGAGTCAGTGGTTATGTCTGTATGTAACCTCAGGATAACTGGTGTCCAGATTTGTAGACCGAACTACATGCTACAAAGCAGGAGAGCTAACCACGTGAAAACGGCGTTCGGTAAATTTCAATACTACTGTAACAACACAGGTGTAGGTGTAATAATTCAATTAAATTCAATTATTGTTTATTAACGTGCTGAGTTAAAAGCCAAGCGGCCAATAGCAGAAACAGTACGACATACAAGCACAAATTAGAAAGGGCAGTACACAGGATACATAGGAAACGCAGAAAAGAGGGCTCAAACATTTAATCAGGACAGCTTATGGTATAATATTGAAAATAAGATCAAATATGAATTTAAAAATTTGACTTTTGAAAGATATCAAAGTCACTAGGAGCTGAATTTTTTAGGCTCTTTCAAATAGTTGAGGAAAACGATTCTAAGCTTTGTCGTGTCTGTCTGTCCGCCCGGTTGTTCGGATCGAAAAACTCGGCTACGGCTGGTCGGATTTTCATGAAATTTTATTTTGAGTATTTTTCAAAATATGTTGAGAAAATTCAAATTTCATTACTATCTGACAGGAATAACGGGTACTTTATATGAAGACCTGTGTTCTATTATGACCATACATCGCTCAAATCTTTAAAGAGTCAGAAATATTGCAGATAAAATTTGTAGAGAAAATCAAAATACGCATATTTTTTTCAGTAACTTTGCCCCAAAATTCAAGCCGTTTATGAGACAGTGTGGACAAATGTGATGGAGCCAGACAGGCCATAGATGACAATATAATAGGGCGCATGCGCTTTGTACGCTGGATAACTAGGCTACAAACACACATTCAGAATATGTAACGCTTCTGACGTTTCTACTGCAACAATGGTAACGCGAACGGGCCTCAATGTTACGTTACACGTGCACTGTCTGTGTTTTTACCACTTCACTGTCGATTTGAACTGGTAGGATACTTGGTATAATATTTAGGCGCCAATGTTGCACATTGAGGGGAAAGAAAGCAAGATTATAAGGAAAAGTTACAGGCAAGAGGCAGTGGATATAACAGGGGAACAGGCAAAACTACGTATTACTTAGCATTACATGCAACAAGAGAGAGGAAGGTAAGAAGTGCATAGTCTTAAGATTTTAGTGGGAAAAACATGGGAAAAATATATGGGAAAAATACAGTTTTGAAATATAGGAATAGCCGACTAACTACGAGGAGTGAAATCCGTCTCGAGAATAAATCCCCTCCGTCCCATTTTATGGAACCCGAAGGTGCAGTACCGCGTTCACAACAGCCCTTCTACGTTTAACAAGATAATTTCAGTCCACTCCTCCAGTCTATTTCTTGAATATTCATGTTAATATTATACTTCCATCTACGCTCAAATCTTCCAAGTCGTCACTTTCCCTCAGGCGCCCCCTTGACATGGTCAGAAGAATGATGGTGAAAATAATATTTAATCACCGGGCCACGACGATGTGGCGTGGATTAAACTGGCTCATGATATGAACCAATGCAGGAGTTACAAAAATGTAAAAATCGGGCCCTACCAAATTCAGGGAAATTCTTAACTCGCTGAACGACCGTCAGCTTTCAGGGAGGTCGACGCTTCATGTTGGTAGTTTAAAAGAAAAGGACGTATCTGTTTTCATAAATTCGGGATAGTCTGGCAACGGTGTCTGACTGTAGAGACCAGCCAGTAGTTTCCATTCGAACAGCGTGGCGTCGGAGTGTGAGCGTCGTTTCAATAAGCCGTAATTTAACATGACAATGATGACGATGACAATAGATGGCACCAATTTTCACGGCACGCTAAACAATTACACACATACATGTATACATTATGGCTGTCCAGCACAGAAAACTTGATGAACCACAGGACAATAGAGAAACATTCCTTCTCCCCCTAACAATGACGTGATAACGATATAAAGGGATTTACCCAATTAGTACAGTTCACTCATTAACTGGAATCCAGAATATCGCTTCTGCTATGTACCGTGAACGATTTAACCTACACTAATGCAATCAAACAGGGAAATCAGGTGCCGCGCCGCGTCACCACAAACGTGTCTCCTGCCAATAATTCCTTAAATAAACCCTTTAAGGAAGAAATCTAATGTTTTATTTAAATATCCAGTCCGTACCGCGCAGTAAACACTCTCCGTCTCGGCTATACAAACCAATCAGTTTATGCTGTATAGGGAAATAATCGCTATTTGTTCCGAGATCCATACAAAACACACAAATATAGTGTGTGGGCAGAACGTAGAGTTTGTGAATGTTGAACCGAGCAAAAAGCTACAAATAACACTGAGGTTCGCAGGTCACCCCACAACTGGGGGTCTTCAGTAGGGAACTTGCTTCCTGTCGCTCTTCTGATAACCAAAATTTGTAGGTGGCTCGTGTATTTGTTGAAAATATGTGGACACCTGCTGTATGCTGCACAAGATAAAATGTGTGGACATTTTCTGTATGCTGTACAAAACAAAATGTGTGGACACCTGCTGTATGCTGTGCAAGAAAAAATGTGTGGACACCTGATGTATGATATTCAAGACAGTATGTGGACACCTGCTGGATGCAGTACAAGACAAACTGTGTGGACACCTTTCGTATACTGTACAAGTCATGTGTGGACAAATGCTGTATTTTATATCAAAGTATGGACACCTGCTGTATGCTGCACAAGAAAGAATGTGTGGATACCTGCTGTATGCTGCACAAGACAAAATTTGTGCACACCTGCTGTATTCTGTAAAAGATACAATGTGTGGACACCTGTTGTATGCTATGCAAGACAAAATCTGTGGACGCCTGCTGTATGCTGTACAAGACAAAATGTGTTGACACATGCTGTATTTTTGTACCAGACAAAATGTGTGGACACATGCTGTATGCTGTACAAGACAAAATGTGTGGACACCTGCTTATGCTGCAAAGACAAAATTTGTGGACACCTGCCGTATTCTGTACAAGACAATCTGTGGACACCTGTTGTACGCTATACAAGACAAAATCTGTGAACACTTGCTGTATGCTGTACCAGACAAAATGTGTGGACAACTGCTGTATGCTGCACAAGACAAATGTGTGGACACCTGCTGTATGCTGTACAAGACAACATGTGTGGACATATGCTGTATTTTGTACCAGACAAAATGTGTGGACACCTGCTGTATGCTGCACAAGACAAATTTGTGGACACCTGCCGTATTCTGTACAAGACAAAATCTGTGGACACCTGTTGTATGGTATACAGGACAAAATTTGTTGACACTTGCTGTATACTGTACCAGACAAAATGTGTGGACACCTGTTGTATGCTGCACAAGACAAAATGTGTGGACACCTGCTGTATGCTCCACAAGACAAAATGCAGATAAAAGAAAATCTAAACATTAAATCAACTATGTGGGATTTTGATGTTTCCCGTACGGTAAATACGAGAGCTGCCGTCATCTGAAATGTGACATCGCGTAGTTTGGTAGATAGGTGGGAACATTTGGATAAGCCTGAATAAAGGAGTCAGTAGGTTACGACAAAAGGTTGGTCCCATCTGTTACAACTTTTACTCAATAAGCAGTTAATGTGTGTCAAATCGTGACTATACATTCATTCAGGTGTAATTTTTGGGTCAAAATAGGCTGCATCGTGCTCCTGAAGACGTAAATGAAACCCCTCTAAAGTAAAGGCGCCTCAGTTGGCGAGGACAGAGAAAGAAGTGGTGGAGGAATATTATAGGAAAAATAAAAAAAATGCAAGCATACATGGCAACAGAAATATAGCTCGACGCATCCTAAACTTCGACACTGTCTGGAGATGAATAGTCAGCTCCTCGTTCAGACCGTTTTACCCCCAGGAAAGAGCCCCGACATCCAAAGAGAGGGAGGTTGCGTGGGCCCCAGAGAGAGTAACTAGGTTCCAGGAGAAGACGGAGAATTCTGTTGCCCTTTTTTGGGTTTCAACGTGTGTTAATCAATATCGGAGAAATCTCTGAAATCAATTACTGGCCGACAGAAACAGCCTTGACCACAGATGGATTTTTGTTCACAGCACTAATCCAGATACTATCTAGTAGTAGAGAATTCAAAATGAAAACTATTTTATTGATGGATTTGTGGTTTCAACAAAATGCTTCTGTTGATAAAGGCTGCACGGAAATTTGATGCTATTTATACGTGATCCACTTTGAGTATGCAATTAATCGCATATGATCGATGCTGTGGAAAATTAACCGGATAAAACGTACCTAAAAATGAAAAATCACATCGACAGCATCGAAATCGATACACAATAAGCTTAGATGTGTATCGAATGGCGTAAACTTGCACCGGATATATATAGCCCTGTCTATAATACTCGCTTATACGTATATTATAATTAGTTACGTATACAGAACACCAGAGCAAACAAATCAGGGAATGCAGATGATATCAACATCAAATTCATTTAGCGGACATAGATAATCATGGCTCAGTCCCTATATTTTGTTAACGCCACTCCCTAAGTGTGTTACAGTTCATACTAATTACAATGTAATAGTGGATACCGGCTCGCGAATGGCTCATCAGATGGAAGGTTATTTCACTGATGCTCCAGCGTACGGGCGTCTAGTGGCAACCACTCCAAAGGAATCTGAACATGTTTTAAATGCGCTAGACTGTCTAACATCCTGACACCGGTCTTGCAAGCCAGTTCATCACCACAGCACAATCTCTGCCACGTGTCACGGTTACTGGTGCGCAGGGTACCGTTTCGCTAATGTTGTTTGCGAATCAACAGCACACACATTTCAAACATTTATACAGGGCGTTTCATAATGTTTTGCGTGACTACATACATTTATACAGGGCGTTTCATAATGTTTTGCGTGACTACATACATTTATACAGGGCGTTTCATAATGTTTTGCGTGACTA